>JGI26060J43896_10000684_pt1 | contig 12428 bp, 11 predicted proteins | sample MarorgKNORR_S2LV_6_FD_43896 | JGI IMG/M metagenome (IMG submission 43896) | reverse complement strand
AGTTGTAATTGTGTCAAATATATTTTGGTCTTCCCCGCCATGTTTCCATTCACAATCGAACAAGAAAAGTGCATCAGTTGCCTCTGGCGTCGCTTTGTGGCAATAACTCGAACAAGATCCAACAAAAAGAGCTTCGCCTCTCGCCACCGCAACGGGATCTGCCATAAAACCTTCCACTATTGTTAGCTCACTATCAATCCTATTATCGCCACAGGAAACTAATAGAGTAAGCAAAGCACAACTTAGTACAAACAATCTCAACGAATCACTTCCTTCTAATAATTGCTGGAACTTGGCGGCTTAGGCCTTGGGCAGGGTGCCTAGCTAATTCAAGCACGCAAGGTCATTCGCCTCACAAACGATTACTGCAGCTCCGCAGATTCAGCTCCTAAGGGCTTAAAGGTAATAAGCAATTGAGGTAATAGCGTGAGCGAGCCAATCAAAGCAACCAACATAGCAAGGCTGGTTAACAAACCAAAAACTATGGTTGGAATAAAATTCGACAAAGCCAATATTGAGAAGCCCGCGATAATGGTCATAGAAGTAAAATACATAGCGCGGCCAATGCTGTTATGGCAAAAAAACATGGTATCTCGATAATTACCAAAGCGTGGAAATTCTCGTTTGAATCTGTGCATGTAATGAATAGTATTATCGACGCCGATGCCCACGGAAATCGCCGCAATCGTAATCGTCATAATGTCTAAAGGAATTCCAAGCCAACCCATTATGCCCAGCACGAATACAGCGGCTATGGCGTTTGGAATTATGCAAATGAAAGCGATCTTCAAAGATCGAAATAGCACAAGAAACATCAGCATTATGGCGAACATAACGACACCAAGGGTGAGAATTTGCGATTGGAACAAACTCTGCAAAACATTATTGTACATAACCAATATGCCAGTCAGTTCGACCTGTTCATCTTCAAAGCCAAACTCTTGTTCGATTCCAGTTTCGATTCGCTGGAGCAACTCATTGCGATTCAGATCATCAGCAGATTCGATGACTCGAACATTGAACCGCAGTTGGTTCTCATCAATTGAAATAAATGGATTCACCACCGTTTCTTTTAGAGTTTCCGGAATACGGTTATACAATACGGCCCAAAGCAATCCATCGATCGCTTGATTACCATTGAGAATTTCTGCAAGTTCAATTACAGCGCCGAATGAAAGCACTTTTCCTGTTTGCGGGTCATTGTCCAGATATTGATGCATGGCTTTCACCTGGTCCATTTTCGGGGCGGTAAACCAGTAGGCGTCATCACTATCATCGAAACTATCGTCAAATCCGCCTCCGAAATCATCCCCAAAGCCGTCGTCGAATGCTTCTTCATCAGCCGCTAAATCAACTACAACGTCAAAAGAGAGAGTGCCACCGAGCTTGTCATCGAACAAACTCATGCCCTGGAATATTTCAGTACTCTCGCGAAAATAGTCGATGAAACTATTTTCAACACGCAGCTGACCTAAGCCAATTAAACTAAACAACAAGACTAAGAAATAAAGTAGCAGAATTTTGCCACGCATTTTCTCCGTAAAATTGGCAAGCGCAGAAGTAAGGTTGAGTTTCAAATTTGGAGAATACTCGGTCTCGTCTTTATTGATGGAACTCATTACCGCGGGAAATAAAGTAAAGGTCACTATCAGGGCCGTTGCCACGCCCATCATCATCATCCAGCCAAAGGTTATGATGGGCAAAATACCACTCACAATTAAAGAGCCGAAAGCTACCGCTGTGGTCAGTGCTGTATAGAGGCAAGGACGAAACATACTGAGCACAGAGTGTTGTAGCAATTTGTCGTGATTACTGAAGTGCCGGGTTGCTCTAAGTTCTCGATAACGAACTGTGAGATGAACAGTTAAGGAGATAGTAATAATTAGCAGCAGCGAAATAAAATTGGAGGATACAACGGTTACTCGCCAATCCATCAAACCCAATACACCCACCATTATGGTTCCTGCTACCGCACAACATGCAAGTGGCAAAGCAACCCAACGTATCTTCCGAAAAATTAAACCAAGAGCAAAGATTATGAGTAGCACAACGGCGGAACTAAAATTACTCAAATCACTTTGCACAAAGGTAACTAAGTCATCTGCAATCATCGGCGCGCCACCAAGATAAATTTGCGCACCATCTCGATAGCGTTCAAGAGTCTGTCTGACTGCAGTTATGTTCTCGTGTTGTCGATCTGCTGCCAAAACACTATGAACAGCGTAATCAGCCTCAATATTTTGCAGCTCACTCAGTTGATCTCCGCCGATTTCTCCAGTTCTCTGAAGGCTCCGTAACTCAGTGCGCCTAGCTAAGAGTGTTCGGGCGGTGTCATCAATCGCAAAACTTACCAGCACTCCCGCCGTTTTTCCGTCAGGGCTGATTACAGCATTGCGAAAAACTGGGCTGGAGGTAATTTCTTCGCGTGCGGAAACAAGGTCGATATCTTCATTCATTAAGGTGAGATAGTTTTCTGAAATCCCAGTGAGTGGTGTGTCTTCGAAAACCGGCACATTCAAGATACTGTCTACAGATTCAACCCGATCAATTAGCAACAGTTCTTCAAGTAACTCACCGAGCCGGTTTAGTTCACTTCTATCAAACAAATCTCCTTCAGGTGTATAGGCAATGGTGACAGATTCACGGATTCCATAGCGGGTATTTATACTGCGAGAATATTCAAGATCCGGATCATCTTCCAATAAGAGCGAATCCGCTGAGGCATCCAAACGAAAGTTTTGCGCCTGATAAGCAAAGAAGCTCATCAACAAAAAGAGAATCACCATGACTAGTTTGGGTTTGCCAAACACTGTATCACTATAAAGTTTGGCTAGACGTGAAGACATAATTTAAAATTTCTAATCAGTTACTTCGGAGGAGTTCAAGAACACACTATACGCTTTTCACCTTCATTTTGCGACGTGAAAGAGCCTGACGGCTCTCTCGAAAAAGAGACATCTAGGAGCCTTAAACGGGCCATCGACGCAAAGTTAGCGCCGACATATATTGGATAAAAGAGCCTAGTCACCATTACTGAAATCTGCCCTTGGCATCTGACTGAATACAACCGAACCGTTTGAAATAACTGCTAAATCGGGAACAATCATCAATTAATCCAAAGCGATTGCTACATTAGTGTTTCCATTCCTCAAAACATAGCTAAAACAGTTATCAGTAACTACCTTCTAAAAGTAGTCTATGGTCCTTATCTCATTGTTTTTAATAGAATAAATGGACATTTTTTAATATATTTCCCTAAAACTCGTTGAACTGCAACTTTCTGTTACTAGAAGAGATTTTTCTATTTGAAGGCCGCTTGATTATTGTTACTATAAATCTCGTATTTTTGGGTTAATTTGACCGGGACCGGGTCTCGTAAAGAGACTCATCAATAGACCAATGAATTAGGAGCAATTAAATGAAGTTGTTCAGCAAGATACTCATTTCCTGTGCCGTTGCATCGTTGTCAATGGCCGCCGTTGCAGATGAGTGGCTACGTTCGATTCCAGATTTCGAATTAACTGACCACATGGGTAGCACGCACACTTTAGATACCTACGCGAGTAGTGAATTAGTGGTGATGTACGTGCAAGGTGTGGGCTGCCCAATCGCACGTATTGCACTGCCGAACTATCGCGAAGTTCGTAATGAGTTTGCATCGAAGAATATTGAATTCGTAATGTTCAATTCCAATATTCAAGACAATCTTCCACGCATCGCCAAAGAAGCAACTGAGTTCGGCATTGATTTCCCAATCATGAAAGATGAAGGCCAGCAGTTGGCAAAAGCACTGGGGGTTGAAAGAACCGCTGAAGTATTTATTGTAAATCCAAGAAGCAAAGAGGTTTTATACCGCGGCCCAATTAATGATCAATTGGGTTATGAGACCCAACGTAATAACGCCAATGAGCATTTTTTGAAAGATGCGCTCAACGTTGTTCTTGACGGCGGCCAAGTAGACATGAATGATATTCCCGATTCAAAAGGTTGTTTAGTTGCAATTTTCTAGCTACTAAAAAATTGCGGAGAACTAGAACCCGGTTAGCGTAAGCAACCGGGTTTTTTATGCTCATCGATTGAGAAATATTCTTATTTTTGGTAACTCTGGCTCTGAAAAACCAAATCTTGCTGGAGAGCTATGTGTTGCAGAGAATTTAACTCTGCTAATTAACTGGATTGGTTAATATGACACCCATGATGATATTTCCNCNAGTCAGGCGCATAGATTTTTCTTCGATGACTTCAATGATAAATAATTTAATTATATCGCTAATGAACAAATTTTGTAAAAACACGACCCAATGCAAATTCCTAGAATTTGCGTGATCGGCTTTGCGTTCAGAGTATAGTCATTGGTATTCTATCTTTATAATTCCAAAAAAAGATCAAGATTGTTAAAAAAATAAAATCGGCGGAGTGGTTGTATCTATGTTAATAAGCTAGCTGACATAGATACAACATTCTCGAAGAAGTTATTGGCAAAACATACAATCATGAATAAAAAACTTTATAATAGGAGAATAAGTCGGATGGACGGACTGCAACAGAACACTACCAGCTATGCAATTTTAATGTTACTCGCCGGTATTGGCATTCCTATTATGGCTACACTAAATGCTAGCCTGGCAACGAAACTACAAAGCTCCGCTTTAGCTGCAGCTATATTGTTTTTCGTTGGTTTCGTTGGCGCTGTGGTTTATCTACTAGTTTCTGAGGGTGTTCCAAACAGCATCACTAGACCCTCCTCTACCCCGTTCTATTTTTATCTAGGCGGGTTATTTGTCTTATTCTACGTTCTTAGCATTACTTTGGTAGCTCCGCGATTCGGCATCGGCAATGCGATTGCCTTTGTGCTGCTCGGCCAACTTATGTCTATGGCAACGATTGATCAATTTGGGCTTATGGGAGCGCAACAAAGTACTTTGACACTACAGCGAGTATTTGGTTTGGTTTTTATGGCAATAGGTGTCTTCTTAGTCGTGAGAAAATAATGGGAATTGTGAATGTTTAGTGCCCTCGAAAACACTTCTGTCGCACTTTGGGTCGGCCAATCTCTTTGGGGCTACCCAATCTTACTCAGCGCCCATATTGTTGGCCTGGCTATTGTTGTTGGTATTTTTGCCATGCGTGATCTGCGCTTACTTGGATTCTTCAGTGGTCTGCATCCGTCAGCATTTCTGCCTCTCAGTAGAATGGCCTGGACGGGTTTCATCATCAATGCTGTTTCTGGAATTTTGTTGTTCACTTCCCAAGCGGTAACTTTTATTAGTAGTACACCATTCCTTCTAAAACTCACCTGCATCATTGCAGGCATGGTAATAGCCGGGGTGATTCAATCTAAGTTACGCGGAGAATTAGCTGATAGCGGTGAAGAGGCAGTGATGAGAGGGTCGATAAAAATTTTAGCTGCTGCTTCATTGCTACTTTGGGTCACAGCTATTATTGCGGGGCGCTTAATTGCTTATCTTTAGATTGCTAAGGCTCTAATCGTTAAAGTTAAAATTCATTGAAGTTAAACTCGTTGGCATCAAGCCTTTTTAGATAGGATCAAAAATGNTGGAATCAATAGCACTAAACATTGTCGATGGTCCTCTTAACCTCTGGATACAGTCTACCTTTTGGTTGTGGCCTATTCTTGAGATTACGCATTTTATAGGTTTATCACTACTATTGGGTGGCTTGATAGTTATTGATTTGCGCATGGCGGGTCATTTCAGAGCCTTCAATGTTATTGCCACACACAGGCTTCTCCCAGTCGTGCTTCTGGGCTTCGCCTTGAATTTATTTACTGGAGTACTATTCTTCTGCGGTGACCCCTTACGCTACTCGGTAAATATTGGATTTCAGATAAAGATGGTTTTAGTAGCCTTTGCTGGCCTTAACGCACTGCTTTATTACTGGAAGATCAATCCAATTATTCATACCTGGAATCTGGCAGCAGGATCTCCACCAATCGCGAAAGCGGTTGCCTATACTTCACTAATTACCTGGACCGGCGTGATCCTCTGTGGGAGATTGATTCCATACGTAGGCACGGGTTAAATCACACACTTGAGCACATTGCTGTGCAGCTCTCTCTTTTGTTCTGCGTTGCTCACGATCAGTCCCATTTCTTCAGCATCNACTCCGGCAATTCTTCCCTGTTCCCTGTTCGATTATTGCTGTAATCGAACTAGTAATACTTGCAACGCTGCAAGTCCCAAGAAGATGTCATAATCTAAAGTCGCAGTCTTTAACTTGAAATAGCTAACCAACCCACAGTCTTAGTTTTCTTATATCCAAAGTTCATCAGTTCCTAAAAAAAGAATGCTACTCGTTGGGCTCAGTATCATTAACGACATGTTTTCTTGGTGTAAATATTCTGGCAATGGTTTCATCATCATTAAACATTAGATGCTTAAGTGCCCCTAGAACATGCAGCACCACTAAAGCGGTCAGCAACAGTGCAGCATTGGAGTGAAATATCAGCGCTACCTCAGCGATGCTATTGCTCCTCGATAAAGCCCAGGCCATTACTGGTCCTGAAACAATCATCACTGTCAGCGCTCCCAGAATTAGGTAGTGCAAAAATCTGGCAAACTTATGAATACTTTCTGATTGGCCTTTGACTCGAGGGTAAGCGCCATAGATTCTCCAGGCAATTCGGCCGGCAAGCGGCAGCCAAGCAATAAGACCTATGGTGATGTGAAGTGAGCGGCGTGCATCTATTTCTGCTAGTGGCTGGTAGGAAATACTTTGCCCAAAGTACCAGAGTACCAGAACTGCCAGAGCGGTCGACCAATGTAAGATAATCGATATCCAACCGAAGGAATTCGCTTGATCGTAAAGTAAGTCTTGCTGCTTCATGGCGAGATATTACAGAGTAATATGAGAAACCCAAGTGTAGCTAGCTTTGAAATCATTGGACTACTCAGAGCAAGACAATCAGTCGGCCGCTATCTAACTTCCTAGTTATTTATCTATCTAGATAAATAACTAAACAACCGACAAATTGACTTAAAAGATTAGCGCCTTCTTATTTATATTTAGACGGGTAGAAACGAACAGATGCTCGAGAAGATTCCGGATCGCAATCGTAGGCTGCAAGTTTGTATCCTTCTCTACCGGCAACCCAGCGAGTAGTATATGCCGTGGGCTCACGCAGAAACATTGGGTCTTCCACAGTCAAAGTCACCCTCAAGTCTTCACCGTCACGCCAATACTCTTCAGTGACAACTTTTTGAGACGAAGAAGGAATACCGTTGTAATCATCAAACCCAGCTACGTCAAAAACGAAATGAGTGGTAGTAACNTGAAGCNCGCCATCCTCATAGTAACCAACAGAGAATCCCTGGACNCTGAAATCAGTCGCACTAGGCTCTCGCCCATCCAACCACACGGTTCGCAGTTGATCGTCTTTCTCATAACGAAACATNACACGATCAGGCCATTGTGTAACCTGCATATGATAGGGGTCATACTGGATCGCCGGAGAAGAAGCTGGCTGGCAATCATACTTAGGTGCCATGATCTCTTCCCAAACCTGTTGGTAAGCTATGGCTCTCTCATTCAACACTGGAAAATTATCTTCACCCCAGGGAACATTTTCACCATTTACTGGACGAGCGCGCGGGCTACCATCCCAAATGCCTGCGAGATCAGGAATATGATCATCTACTCCCTGGGCACTCAATTGTGGAATCGAATAGGACATTAGTAACACCGCGACAGAAGTACCTACAGTGATTTTCACTAATAACCTCTTGGTGTTGGCTATCACTCCTGATTTGTTCAATTCTTTATTATTTCCTTCAGGCTTCATAATTCCTCCCGACGTCGATACTTTTGTTATTGGTCTTCGATGTTAATTCTTTGATGACAAAATCTTAACGCTGTCTATTTGTGTAGCTACCTTTTTATCTAAGTGTTTACTGATTATCATTCTATCTAGAGAGTACGAGAATCGGGTCAACGCTATCGTATTACCGAGTGGGCGTTCTCTCTTCAACTCGGCCACCCTCAAGTACTGGGCTGCCATCAGCTTTAGTCATACGGACACAGCAAAGACCTTGGGAACCATCAGCTCGAGATGGCTGGCCGGACGCTTTGACAATCATGCCCGTTGGCAGTGAGTCAGGAGTCCATCCCACTCGGCGGAGACCCACTGGAGCTCCTAGCTCGATTTGCCACTCTGAAGTATCACCATTTTCACCGGTAACATCCAAATATAGAAAGGCATGAGGATTACGAAATACGAAGCGTGTAACGGCACCCTCAATTTCTATCCGCTTTGATGAGTCGTAAAATGGCGTGCTTGCATGATGCGCGATTACCGGCGCCACCATCATTACTAAGCCTAGGGTGACTGCAGCAGCTACGGCTTTTTTCCACTGGCAAATGCTCATTTCTACCTCCAAATACTTCATTATCATAACTTATTGATCAATTTCTGAAAGAGTAATAACTATGACTGCCTTAGTCAATCACAAATGCCTGATAATCAATGGTTGAATTCTCTCAAATTTTTATTGTGTGACATGACCCTTATTGCAAATTTAGTACTCTTTCGGTAGCGATTCTTAACATGAAGNACTGACAGATTTTCAATCGCATTATCTTTTGCCAAGCTAGAAAACTTGATATGGTGTAAATTGATTAAATTACTTGATTTCGTAACTCACATTATTTAATCCGGAACTTGATTTCGAACAATAATCATTGACAGAATTTTGACAATTGACCTCTCTAACTGGTACAGGGTGAAGTGGTCGGTACCGGACGCTTGGCCGAACTGCAAGTAGCATACAAAGAGATAAGGATTTGCTAAATTCGGACTACCATTCTGAATCAACAGTAAACACACGGATTCAACTATGAAATTAAATACTATACAGATCACCAGAACCAGCGGTAACACACCTCATATCAGCTTAATTTGCGCTCTTGTTTTTTCATTAAGTAGTCTCGGATTGTGCGCTTTTGCCAATAGCCAAGTACTGGATGGGCCAGACCCCGCGCAAATGGAAGATGCACCCCACCTCGGCTATAGGGCAGTGGAAAATGGTTTGAGGATTCCTTCTGATATTGAGATGGGTGCTCCCTCAAGTGTGGTTTGGACAGCCAGAGGGAATTTGCTCGTTTTTAATCGTGGTCCTAANCCTTTCATGGAGTTCGACGGTGACGGAAANTTTCTCCGCACTTGGGGCCAGAAACAGTACGTCCGACCACATGGTATGCGCCTAGATCCCGAGGGTAATATTTGGACTACAGACGTAAACAATCACGTTGTAAGAAAAATGAATTTGAATGGAGATGTTTTATTAACTATTGGGACACCGGGTCAGGCAGGCGAACCAGAACAAGGATTGTTGAACGAACCTACTGACCTCACAATTAACGATGCGGGTGAAATATTCCTATTGGTGGGGCATGGTCGCGGCATTCCGCAGGTCTTGAAATTTGATGCCAACGGTAAACTGATGACCAAGTGGGGTGGGCAGGGCACTGCGCCCGGGAAATTCGACACCCCGCATTCCATCGTAGTGAATCAGGAAGGACTGATTTACGTAGCTGATCGGCAAAACCGAAGAATTCAGATCTTCGACAACACTGGCGCTTATATCAAAGAATGGGCTTATAAAGGTCTGCCCTGTGGTCTGCATTTCGATACTGACAACACCTTATATATGGTCAGTGGATTTTCTGGAGAAATATTACGTCTCGATGAAAATGGCAAAGCCGTTGGTGCTGTTGGCCAACCCGGGAAAGGTCTTGGCGAATTTGGGGAGGCACACTATATGACTCTCACGCCAAATGGGGACATCTTCATCGCTGATACGATTAAACCCGCACTGCACAAGTATGTGAAGTTGTAGGTGCTGATTGCCTTGCCATAGCCAAGTTTCGTGATTATTAAACAATATTTCAACAAGTTTAGTGTCAGTGTTATGAACCATTTAGTTCTTGAAATATTTGGGCAGGAGCGTAATTTAGTGAGTTGAATTAACGGGCTTAGAATTCAGTGCAAAAATAGGGCCCTTTGGATAAGTCCTTAAAAGCGGCAACTATTGTTTAGAACTAGCTGCAATTAAGTTCCTCTGAATTGGGCAAATCAAACAAAGCTAAAGAGAAGAAAAAGGAGAAGGCGACATGAGCAACGGAGTCTTACATAGAGTGGCCATTGCGTTGATGGGCTGTTTACTTGCCCCTTGCTTACTAGCTCAATCGGCCGAAGCCCCACTAACTGAGTATGGTGTTCCCGATATTCAGGGCATTTTCACTTATAGAACCTTAACCCCACTTAATAGACCTGCAGAACTGGCTGAGCGTGCAACCTTAACCACGGAAGAGGCTGAAGAATGGCAGGCATATGAGAACCGTCGTCAAAATCGTGATCTGATTATCGATACCGTCGGAGGTGCCGGTTATCCGCCTGGAGTGATCTCCTACAATGAATTTTGGTACGAACGTGGTATTCAGACTATCTCGGACCGCAGAACATCATTAATCTATGATCCACCCGATGGCAGAATGCCCGCCTTGAATGGCGCTGGGCAGGCTCGAGCAAAAGTTCGTGCAGATAATCGTCGTTTTAGTATCGGTCCTGAAGGTCGTACCCTAGCGGACCGCTGTCTGATGAGTGGAGGCGCAGGACCGCCCTTGGTTCCAGGAGCCTACAACAACAATATTCAGATTGTACAAACTAAGGATCACATCATGATCCTAAGCGAAATGATCCATCGCGCACGGATAATTCGTATGGATGACGAACATCAAACTCGCCAGATCAAATGGGACGGAGATTCAGTTGCCCATTTCGAAGGCAATACTCTAGTGATCAAAACACAACACTTTTTCTATCATGACAATGGCCGTGGCGCTTCGGAGGCAATGGTATTAGAAGAGCGGATCACGAGAATTGATGGAGATACTTTGGAATACGATTTTACGATCGAAGATCCAAAGTCCTGGGACCAAAGCTGGTCTGCGAAATTCCCCTTGCGACGTACCGATGGACCGCTTTATGAATACGCTTGTCACGAAGGTAATCATGGCATGGTCGGCATCCTTGCTGGCTGGCGCCGCTACGAATCCATGGGTATGAATGGAGACGGCACACCAATCACAGGATCAGAAGACTAGCAACTCAATTAGTACAAACGATCTTTCACCATTAGCGCAGTCCTGGTGGTGAAAGAATGCCTTCCATTAAATCCATCCTTAATCAGTTCCAATAATCCGTTTAAAGATTACATCGGTTAGCTGTAATGAGTAACTAAGCTATAACTCTATACATTAATTTTTATGTAGTGACGTTTGGATGAGAAGAAAAACAGTTAATTGATCACCCAACAAATGCGCGCTCGATGACGTAGTGCCCTTTAATACCCTGCAGGGATTCTGCAAACCCACGCTCACTAAGAATCGCCCTAGTATCTTTCAACATACTTGGGCTGCCGCAAATCATGAATCGGTCTTGTTCCGGGCTAGCCTCGGCCAATCCAACATCTCGGAACAATTTCCCCGATGCCATAAAGTCCGTTAACCGTCCGTTAGTACGGAATTTCTCGCGAGTAACAGTTGGGTAGTAGACTAATTTTTCGCGGACTTCTTCACCGAAAAACTCGTTATTGGGTAATTCCTTGTTAATGAAATTCTGATAAGCCAGTTCTGAAACTGTTCTCACGCCATGGGTCAAGATTACTTTGTCGAAGCGTTCATAGATTTCCGGATCCTGGATAATGCTAATAAATGGCGCCAGTCCTGTTCCGGTGCTTATTAAGTAAAGATTGCGGCCCGGGAGTAGGTGGGTGGCAACTAGTGTTCCAGTTGGTTTGTTGCTGACGAACAGCTCATCCCCTACTTTGATATTTTGTAGCCGTGAAGTTAGCGCTCCATCGGGAATCTTGATGCTGAGAAATTCTAATTTATCATCATAGTTAGGGCTTGCAATGCTATAGGCACGCATCAACGGTTTGCCATCTACCTCAATTCCTAACATGACGAAATGCCCATTCTCAAATCGCAGAGCTTGATCACGGGTCGTCTTAAAGGTAAAGAGTGAATCATTCCAATGATGGATATTCGTAACACTCTGGGTAGATAGGCTGGCCACTGAAAACCCCAATAATTTAAATTGCCAAGAGTCTACGATGTGGTTANTATATCTGTAAATTCAATATTTTATATATATTTGATCTATTTAATAGATATAGTACGGATTTACTGGCTCCTATGCACTATACATTAAAGCAGTTACAGGTTTTTCTAGCGGTCGCCAACCACGAAAATGCCAGTAAAGCCGCCGATGAGCTAGCCATGTCCCAGTCAGCCGTCAGCACTGCTTTAAAAGAACTAGAACAGCGCTTTAATCTGGAGCTATTCGATCGAGTGGGGAAACGCTTACAATTAAACGAACAGGGCGCATTAATGCGCGCGAAGGCAGCCAG
>JGI26060J43896_10000681_pt1 | contig 12465 bp, 13 predicted proteins | sample MarorgKNORR_S2LV_6_FD_43896 | JGI IMG/M metagenome (IMG submission 43896) | reverse complement strand
TTAATAAAAAGGATTTTGATGGCCTTAAGGAACAAGGGTTTAGCGATGAAGATTCATGGGATATAGGGGCTATAACTGCTTTATTTGCTCTTTCCAATCGAATGGCAAATATGGCTGNCATTCAGCCAAACAACGAGTTTTACTCTCTTGGCAGAAATGAAACATAATAATCGGTAACTATTAATTCCAGAGCTATTGTCATGGACTCAATCCCTTCTGTAGAAATTTACGCACTCAATAATTCACAGTCTTCAGAAAACAAAATTCACTCTGACGAAATTGCGGAAAAATTTGGTTTTAAGGGAGCATTGGTGAGCGGTATGAATGTGTTTGGTTATTTAAGCCAACCATTAGTAAAGCACTTCGGCCCCGCTTGGCTTAGCCACAGAATCCTCGACGTAAAATTCCTAAAACCTGCCTATCAAGGTGATCTAGTCAGGATCGATTCCGAAATCGTCAAAACGTCTCACATTCAAAATACCGTTGTTAGTAAAGCCTTTAATCAGACAGGCGAATTGCTTGCACTACTCGAGTCAAGTTCTCCCACGCCCATGCCATCGATAGATAATCTGGCTTATGTTGAAGGATCAATTGAGACACATGACCGGAGAGAAATTGAGTGGGACTTAATTCACTTACAGCAACCATCCTATGACTTTACCTGGCAACCTACTGCCGAGAACAATAAGCTGAGAGTCGATATTCAAAGGGACACTTGTGAAATTTTTCGCGGACCTTCTGCCTTCATACACCCTTTCTATATCGGTGAGGCTTGCAATAAGAGTCTAATGCGCATGTTTATACTTCCTGCATGGATACATACAGCTAGCCGAATAATTTTGCGGAAATCGCTCAAAATTGAAGATAAAATAACAATCAAGACAGTGCCCATTCAAAAGTGGGAAAAGCGGAAGCATCAGTTTATTAAATTATATGTAGCGATGATTGTGAATCATGAAGTTGCCGTAGAGGTTGAGCACAGCGCTATTTTCAAAATTGCCCAATAATAACTAAGCCTTATTGAACAAATAGAATCGGGTGCCACATATCTTTATCTCATAATCGTGAACAAAACAATTTTGTAGTTTAGCGGCTTCTATAATTTTCTCTCTATCTTCAACGAGCAGGTCAACACCACTTAATCCAGAGCCGCGATCATCAGCGTTTCTTACGCATCGAATCGATGCGTTATTTAGCGCTAGCGTCGCTGAAACATCATCCTGCCGCATAGGACAATCGATAACAGAGCCCCACAAATTAGCCAACTTTATCGGGTCCTCACTCTGTAGTTCAACGCCGAGAATATCAGAAGTAACATCACGCTTAACCTTGTCTAGCCAAGTTAGCCCTCCCGCAGGATGCCAGCAGCCTTCGAAATTNTCTTGTTCATCCCATTCAATATCCAACATGGACGCAACCATGTCTGCCGGATGTAGTTGGCAGCAATTCCAACCCTCTCTTTCAGCTGCATGAGCAACGCGAACTCCTTTCACCTCTGCTCGCTGACGGATATTTGATTGCATGATGCGGCTATCAACTTGGGTGATCACCATGTAACCACCATCACCCTTGCGTCGCTCCAAGTATCTCCCAGCAGCAGTATTGTCTATAGATGGCGCCACAACCTCTATAAAGTTACTTCCGATTGGCAAGAGAAAATTTTCTAAACCATATTGAGCAACACTCGGGTCTCTATGGCAGACCTCAAGACCTAAAATTGAGCAAAGCTCATCTTCAATTTTTTTTAGATTACTGCTTACTAAACAGATTTGTCGAAGTTGAATACTCATAGTGCTTACAATCGTGGGACCGTTTCCAATTTCAGCCTATGCTGGTCTCTTTCGTACCAGCATTTTTTGCTCTCCTGACAGCACCAATTCTCGATGCTGATTATGCACAGTGGTTTTTAGGCGAATAACTCCAGTAGTTTTACCAGCCGTAAGCTCAACGATAGCTAGTGCCGGGTAAACGGTATCACCACAATAAACTGGCTTCAAAAACTTTGAGCTCTGTTCGATTAAACCGATCAGACTATCCTCTAGAACATGAGGCAACATTCCAGCTCCAGGCGCAGTTTGGATCACTACTTGAAATCCATGGGCCAGCATGTGAGGGTGACCCTTAGCCCGGCAGTATTCAACATCATAGTGAATTGGGTGATTATCCCCAGACGCCAATTGAAATGCTGCAAAATTTGCATCCCCTAAGGTGCGAGATGGGATAACAAATCTTTGCCCTACTTGCAGATCTTCAAAATAAGATGATTCACAGAGAGTATGTTTTTTAGGGTCAAATGTTGGATCAATATCGGTCACTTTCGTCTGCACTACCTCTGCTTTTACCGAAAACAGGCTGGGAATTGTAGAAATACCATCCAAGACTCAACAGTAAATTTATTAAACTAATTGATTTCTAATTGGTTCCGGTCAATTTCTCTGCCCTTTAGTAAAACTCGATTAATTGACCGCGTATTACGAATATCATTTAAAGGATTGTCATCCAGAATCAACAAATCAGCACTGTATCCTGCTTCTATTAGACCCAAGTCAGTTAAGCCCAGGCTCTGGGCTGCTTTACTTGTCCCCGCAATAATTGCTTGCATCGGTGTCATACCCAGGCGCACAAAGATTTCCAATTCCCGGTGGCCGGTGTAACCGAAAGGATGGTCTGGAACCGCTCCGGCATCCGTGCCGAGGACAATATCTACTTCTGCAGCTAGCAAACGAGTGAATCCTTCCTTTAACTCCTGTTCAACAATTTCGTCGCGAGCCGGATTAACCTGCCTCTGGCTTCCGCTAACCGTCAACTTAACTGCAACTTCAGGCAACAAAAGAGCACTTAAAAAAGTATCATCTCCGATCGCTTCGAAGCGCAACTCGCCTAATCCCAAATTTGGGATAACAAAAGCATCTGCAGCTTTCGTTTGCTCAGCTATAGCACTCGTATATCCTGCTCCAATTCTCCCGTGAAGAAATCCATTCACTTTAGCATCGAGTAAATCCGGCATATCCTCTGCACTTTGTTGATGTACAAAGACACCAAGATTGTGGGCCCGGGCCTCATCAACAATCGCACGATAACTTTCAGGTTCTAATTTTTGCTGAGTCCCCGCTCTGTCATCCACCCAAATCTTAATGAAAGGAATGCCTTTCTCTGCAACTTCACGTACAGCCAACCTGGCTGACTGGGGATTGGTTACTCCATGAAGTATTGTCATACCCGTAGATTCAGCTACTTGCAAAGCATGGTCTAGGAATTGATTATTGGGGCCCTGCCCTGGTGGGGCCATGCCGGCACTAAAAATAAAACGTGCGGTTCCCGGAATGCCGGTTTCGCTATTTTGTTCTTGCTGAAATTCTAAAGCCAGCTCCTCAGGGTCGGAGCCCGCTGAAAACACAGCAGAAAAGCCGTAATACGCATACTGACGCAGATTCGCGATGAGATTATCTACCGAGTAATTTTGTGCACCCCAAGAATCTGCGCCTTGATAACCAAGATGGGCATGGGCATCAATTAAAGCAGGGATAATGGTTTTGCCTTCTAGATTGAGCACCACGGTTTGCTCAGGAAACTCCATAACCAAGCTTTCACTGACAGCTATTATCTGACTCTCTCTAATGAGAATAGAACCTCTGTCAAAGATATTTCCGTCACCAATCACTAGCCGCGCGTTTTGCAACAACAAATAGTTATCTTCCGAATCTTGAGCTAGAGATCTAGGTGCAAACGATAGCCAGAACATACAAATCAACACAAATGAATTTGTAAAGGGAGCAAACGTTTTACGGCCAGTTTTAAGGGTTAGCAAAAAAGTTCTCCAGAAACAGACATACCTTACAAAAAATNATCATGCCCAATGCTCGCCTGACAATGCACACCTTCAATAATACAACAAAGCTAAGGAGCCTCGTTAGGAATAATTACTTTATAGATAATCCCTTAATTTAAGTCTTTCTCTCTCTTTTCTTGCACAACACTGGTACTCTACGTCCAAATTTTTCTGACTCCCTCTTATAGTTTTCATTGGGCCATTTATGCTTTTGCTATACTTGGGGTTAAAAATTAAATTTTGAGAGATAAACAAGCTAGTTTGCTTATCTAACTATCTAACTATTGCAATAACTATAAGAGAAGCAGGAAATACCGATGAGAATAGCAGTCACTGGGGCCAATAGTAGTGTTGGACAGAATTTATTGACCCATATCGCCAACAAGACAGCAATATCAGCGAATGCAGGAGTTCGGTCGAAAAATGCTTTCCATAAGTTACCAAATTCTGAATTAATAAACCCCTGCGTAATTAATTACGGTGATCAGGCGTCGCTTGCAGCTTGTTTTAAAGACGTTGATTGCGTCGTACATCTGGCTGGAATCCTCATAGAGAGCAAGCTCTCAAATTATGCCAGCGCTAATGTGGCTGCTACAAGCTCTGTAGTACAAGCAGCCCAGAAAGCAGGCGTGAAACATTTGGTCTTTATCAGCGTAATCGGCGCCAGCGCAGCTTCAAGCAATAGCTATTTTAAATCCAAAGGAGACGCTGAATCCCTTGTGACTGGCTCCGGAATCGGCGCCAGCGTGATAAGAACTCCCATACTGATCGGAGTCGGTACAGCTGGCGCCAGCTCATTGTTGGGTGCCGCCTCACAAGCAAAAGCAAAAGTATTAGGCGGTGGCAACTACTCCATGCGGCCTTTAGATGTTGATGATCTTACCCAGGCTATTTTAACCTGCTGTGAAAGTCGCTCCAAGGTGGCGGAAATCTATGAATTAGTAGGGCCGGAACCAATTATATATCGAGATTTAATTGCTCGAACAGCAGAGTTGTTAGGAAGTCGAGTAGTAATTTCTTCGATACCCATCACAATGGCCAAAATTGGCGCTACCATAAGTCGCCTCTTGAAAGGGGGAGGAATAAGCTCTACTGTCATTGATGTAATCACCAGCGATGAAATAGTGGCTGAAAATGCTGACACAAAGCTTGGCTTGGACCTCACACCACTTCAAGCAACATTAGAAAAGATAATTAGGAATAAGTAGGAATCATGAGCGAAAATCAATCTGAAAACCAATCTGAAGAAGAATCTGTGCAACAGGGCGATGGATCCGCTCAGGCTTCGACTGAAGCGGCTGAACCCTCTGAAAACTCCAGCCCGGCGAAACGCAAACCGAGCGCAATAGGCCGTGTCGCCTTTCTTATTCTTACGGCAATCTGTTTTGCCTATTTGTATTACCGCCTCAATGGCGCAGCACTCAGAGAAGGCTTGTCCCTGACCGCTTATATGACTCAGGTATTTTCCAGCGTCAATTGGGTGCCCTGGCTCTTATTGATGATTGGCTATTCGTTATTCTATTTTGTAATAGACACTCTAGTAGTTACTCGCGCGCTCGGATGGTTTATCCAAGACATAAAATACAAAGATATTTTACCGATCAGGGCAAGCGCCTACATTATTTCTATTTTTAATGAACAAATTGGCAAAGGAGCAATGGCATATTATTTAAATAAACGAGATCAAATTCCTGGCTGGGAAGTTGGTTCGGTTATGCTTTTTATCATGTTCTGTGAAATTTTTTACCTACTAGTTTGGGCCACTGTTGGTTACTTCTTTGGCCAAGGTTCTCTACCAGAAGTATTTGATCTGATTCCATACATTTCGTTTGGTGCCAGTGCTTTCTTTATTATTTGGGTCATGTATTTCCAGGGAATTATTTTACCAAACAACAAACTCAGGGATAAGCGCGTGCTTCACGCATTCAGATTAGCTAAGCCCTGGCACTATGCTGCATTCTTTTTGCTACGTTCCCCCGCGTTGCTAGCTGCTGTTGTAGTCTATACCGTTGCGTTAAATTTGTTTGGAGTAGAAGCTTCTTTGATGACTCTCCTCCCCTATCTCCCAGTAATATTCTTTGCCGCAACCGTACCGACACCGATGCGTGCAGCAGCGATTACATTTTGGGTAATCTTCTTTCCAGAAAACGAAGGCCAGATGGCAGCTTTTGGCTTTGTTCAACATAACTTCTTCATTTTATTTAATGCCGCAATCGGCTTAGTATTCTGGCGGCGAGCACAAAGAGAATTATTTTCCTAAGCATGGCGAATCTGCTAACTGCGATTCGTTTGAGCTTGGTTGCGCCAATCACTTGGAGTTTCATTAATCCAGATTTTATCTCTGCTCTAGCTTTGTGTGCGCTAATACTTATAGCTATCGCCAGTGATTATTTTGACGGCATCGTAGCTCGCGCAACCAATACTGCATCACCCAAAGGTCAATTGTTTGACCACGGAACGGATTTCGTTTTCGTTACTTGTTGTCTAAGCGGACTCACTTATTCTGAGGTTATTCACCCATTTCTACCAATACTGATCATAATCGCATTTTCCCAATACGTTTTGGATTCCTATTTTTTGTTCAGGGAAAAACGGTTACGGATGAGCTTCCTCGGCCGCTGGAATGGTGTTCTCTATTTTGCCCCTTTGGTACTGGTAGCGATTAGCCGCCTTTCCTTTCTTGCTGTTTTAGAACCCTTTTTAATTCTAAGCGTTTCATTTCTTGGCCTCGGATTAACTGCTTCCACTATTGCTTCAATTATAGATCGCTCACTCGCGCCCCTCCGCTTAAAATCTGGTAGCTAAGTCCTCTTCTCAACAGTTCTATATAATTATCATTTAATAACCCCAACAAATTCATTGGCATTTACACCAGTCAAGACGATTGATAGGTTAACTATTTTGGAAATCAGCAAGATCATGTTGCAACATTTAAGACATCAAGCTAGTTACTTTAATAATCCGGCCATTGCTTAACTAGAAAACATGGCTAACTGAGATTAGACACTCACGGACTGCAGCATGAATAGTGCTTGTGGTGTTGAATTCGTCCAACACACTAAAGATCGTGCGGAGCCGACAATATTAATGACTATTCTTCGTAATGAAGCTGAAGAAGCATGCGCCACAAACGCTCACCATCTAAACATGCCGTTCAAGTTATGCGGCTTAAGCAATGATATTGAAGCCTCGCTCAAATAACTGCTACAAATTCGACTCTGCCTTCTACTCTACCACCAATATTTCACTAGGCTTATAACCTATTCGATCGGCTATTGTTACCAGCGACTTACCTGATGGAATTGTTAAGGCAGAACTATATAGTTGCCATTGTTCGGATAAAGACGTTGAGTCATCCACAAATTGATAGCCGATACTGGCTCCCTCGGTATTACTTTTTAACACTAATTGTCCTGATTGATTTATTGCCACCGGGGTTTCCGTTACTGGCTGAATTCCTCCAGGCCAAAGAGAAAGTACTAGCTCCTGCTCAGGTATTAATCCTTGATCCTCAATCTCTACCATCCAACGATCCATTTCATCACTAAGCTCAGTGATTTTATCAACATATTTAGAGTTCCCGGCTAGGTTATTAAGCTCATGCGGATCATTTTCAGTGTCAAATAACTCGATAGGATCTTTTTCATCGCGAAACCAAAGAGCTTGATTTTCTGTTAACTGATTATTGTCTCGAAGAGAAAGCATTTCCTGCATGATTGGCATTTGCTCACGATACTTTAAAGGCATGTAATAGCCTCTCTCGGGGAAAAAATTCCGCATGTACTTGAATCTCTTGTCCCGGACCGCCCGAATGGTATCGTGAAGCTCATCAAACCGATCTGCGGCACCATGCACATACCTGCGCTCCGGAGAATTAGCATAAGCTCCGAGAAATGCCCTGCCATCAACATACCTTGGCGGCTTAATATTAACCAACGATAGTGCAGTAGACTTAAAGTCCACAAAACTAATTAGTTGATCATCCACCTCCCCAGCTCGCCATTTATCAGGAAACCTAATTATTAAGGGTAAATTCATACCAGAATCGTAGAGCATGCGTTTTTGCCTTGGTAATGGACCTCCATGATCGCTATAAAAGAAAATTATTGTATTTTCAAGAAGGCCATCCTCTTCTAATTGATCTAATATATTTCCAATCTGTTGATCTAAAGCAACAATATTTGAATAAACGCGCCGGATATCTTTCTTTGCAATTTTTGTATCAGGCAAATAGGGGGGGATGGGAACGTCCAATGATTCGTCAACTAGGAGTGGCTGACTAGCGCGGGCCCAAACTTGCGATTCATGAGTTACCGAGAAGTTAAAGGTAGAAAAAAACGGTTGTCCGGGTGCCCGGTTTCTCCAGTGGGCAGTTATGCTACTTTCATCCCAGGCGGTTACGGTTTTGCTAAATTGATAGTCTTCTTTACTATTATTCGAGGCGTAATATCCTGCAGCTCTAAAATATTCGCTATGCATTTTAACGCCAGCGGGAGGAACTGCCTCATAGGGGGTAAATGTGCCCGGCGCAAAAGCAGAAACACTTGAAGTGCGCATATGCAAGGCGCCTATACTATTTTGATACTTACCTGTCGCGATAGCGGCTCGGCTTGGAGCACAAACTCCTGATGGTGAAAAAACCCTGGTGTAACGAACCCCTTCTCTTGCCAATCGGCTTAGATTCGGAGTAACAACCGTATTATCACCAAAGGGAGGTATTATTGGACTAAGATCTTCTGCAACCAACCAGAGAATATTTGGTTGGTCGGGCAATAACGGCTTGGATAAATTCGCCTGCCCTGCCTCATTGGTCACACCATTCCTCGCTTCACAACTCAGCAGAGCGAGACCGAACGTGAATAATATAAATATTTCAGTAAGCAGCTTATAAGAAAGCTTCTTCGACAGATCTAAATTCACTTTAGCTCCAATTCAAAACTCTGAATACTTAGTGGAATACATTCCAGTAGAGTATATAATTATCTAGTAGTTGAACCTTCGGTTTCAGTATCGACTCGATATAAACCAGACTCGATAATCCCCACTCATTATTTATCCGTTAAAATTTCATTGCTAGCGATTTGTATGTCGACATATAACGAAAGAAGACGCAGTTTTTTCCTAATGGCTTTCCTGATGATTCGCCTGCTCTCTTCTGCTGATGCTGCCGAACCCTCGCAAGATGTGTTGTTTAGAGCTATCAATGAACGGCTTTCTCATATGGAAGCTGTCGCACTTTTTAAGTCCGCAAATCAATTAGCGATTGAGGACCTGGGCCGAGAAAAAATAGTGCTTAGCAATAGCCAATTAGCCGCCGCGAACGCTGGCCTCAACGAAGCCTATGTTACGGATTTTTTCCAAGCGCAGATAGATGTCGCGAAAATTATACAATATCGACATCGAGCAAAATGGCTAACAGAGCCTGTTGAGCTAATTGCGCTTGATCTCAATGAGGTAGTGCGCCCACTATTGACTGAATTGGGAGACAAGATAACACTTCTAATAGCGGACACTGTTAATAATCAAGGTGGATTCGCCGAGTCTCAACGTCAACACTTCTATGATTCGATTACCGTAGAAATGCTCACTGAAATAGAGAAGAAATTACTTTTTAATGCCTTATTAGAGATTAAATAAATATATGCAGTTAAGCAATGCAGAAATAGACGGTATTCGTAGTATCTACTATTGCTTTATCGACCCAGAAGATGTTATTCCTGAACATATCCTTTACTTTGGTTTTCTTGATGATGCAATGTGCGCTGTGATCGTTATCTAAGAATTAAAGATGTCCTATAAATTTTGCCAACTCCGCGCCACTGGAAAGAATTACTATCGGAATAAAGGATAGGAATCACACGTAGGCAGAAAAGAGTAGATTGCCGGTAAACGTGTATGCTGTATTCACGATGCAAGAAAGAGCGATTTTGTGTTCGGCCTGTCGTGGCTGCCGCATGCGCTCATTCTAGACTTTCTTGAAATTATTTAAAGCTACCTGTCAATTAGGAAAATCTGTGATTAAAATTAGCGCTTCAGTGTTCGTAATTCCTGTTATTTTATGCGGTATGCTCGTCGAGCAAAAACCAACATTCGGCCAAGCAGTGCAATCTCTCGTTCCTATTGATCCCGCCATAGAACAGGCGTTTGAAAATCTCACTTCAGATAAAAATATCCAGGCGACAATTAAGCTATTAGCTATATTGGAACCCTCAACAGTTGAAGAACAATTTCGACTTACTGAAATCCCAGCTCCTCCTTTTAAAGAAGAAACTCGAGCCGCTTACTATTTGCAACAAATGAAAAAGCGTGGTCTGGATAATGCTTACATCGATGATGAAGGTAATGCAATTGGTGTAAGAAAAGGCAGTGGTGAAGGCCCTACATTACTAATAGCTGCACATTTGGATACTGTCTTTCCTGAAGGGATTGATACCACGGTGAACTACCGTAACGGCCGATTTTATGCTCCGGGCATCGGTGATGACACACGAGGGCTGGCAGTTCTATTAGCGGTAATAGACGTTTTGGAAACTAATGGCGTTCAGACCATAGGCGATATTATGTTCGCCGGTAATGTTGGTGAAGAAGGTAGAGGCGATCTACGAGGTATTAAAGCTATTTTTCGCGATCATCCTGAGCTCGATGGCTTTGTTTCTGTCGATGGCGTTCGTCTTAGAGGAATTACTACCGGTGGAACTGGAAGTCGTCGCTTCGAATTTCAATTCATGGGACCGGGCGGACATTCCTTCGGTTCTTTCGGCATGGCGAGTGCTATCCACGCTATGGGTCGTGCGATTACCAAAATCGCCGACTTTGAGACTCCGAGCTATCCCAAAACCACTTTTACTATAGGCACCGTTGAAGGCGGTACTTCGGTAAACTCTATCGCTGCCGATGCCGCTTTTGCCCTTGATATGCGATCTAATGATCCTGAATTATTAGCCCAACTCGAACGCAGGGCAAAAGCTGCCGCAAACGAAGCCGTAGCTGAAGAAAACGCCCGTTGGAACAACGGTAAGATTTCGGTTGAGTTTAAACTTATTGGAGATCGCCCAGTAGGCCGCACTCCGACTGAGAGCCCAGTCGTGCAGGTCGCCGCCTTGGCTTTTGATGAATTAGGAATCGGATTACAGCAGTTGAGTATCTCAAGTACTGATTCCAATGTACCCATGTCTCTTGGTATTCCCGCGATAACTATAGCTGGCGGAGGTGAAGGTGGCGGAGCACATTCACCAGATGAGTGGTTTTCTCCAATGAACTCGCAAGTTGGGCCACAGGCTGCCCTCTTGGTGATTTTATCCCTAGTTGGTGTCGATGGCGTCAGCCCAGCGCAGCTGATCGAACGAAACTAAAGGAAATATGTCTATTCTTTCAACGAAGCTGCCAATCGTTCGCTAGCATCCACATACCCTTCCATGAATTCATAGACTATTGATTTAGCTGAGAGACTGTCTTTCATCAAACCCACACCCTGCCCCACCCAAGACGTTGCCAGCTGCTCGGCACCGTCATGACCTGCCTCCGCCATTTTGGTTACTTTAGCCAAAGGGATCTCTGTAACCAAAGATTGCAGTGGCATTGGCAACGGCTCTGGAGCGCCCTTAGACTCCCAAGCCTCGGTCCATGGAGAACGGAGCTGTCGTGAATGCTTGCCCGTTCTCGCTTTAGAACGAATTGTTTCCCGCGATGAAGCTTTTAACATTTTCTGCTTCAAAATTTCTGGCACATCTGATTCAGATGAAGTCAACCACACAGAGCCTGTCCATACACCAGCTGCACCCATGGCCATACATGCGGCCATTTGCCTACCTGTTACAATGCCGCCAGCTGCTAACACTGGCACACCACTATCTTCCATTACGGAACAAATTTCAGGTATCAGCACCATAGTCGAGACCTCACCGCAATGGCCACCAGCTTCTGTACCCGAGGCCACCACGATATCAACACCAGCTTGTACTTGCTTGATGGCATGCTCTTTGGTCCCTATCAACGCTGCCGTGGCCACTCCATGACGGCGCCCCATCTCAATCATGTAGGCAGGTGGCACTCCAAGTGCATTAGCTATAAGTTTTATCGGATGTGAAAATGCTACATCAATTATGTTCCCAGCCTTTCCTTTTGTAAGGAACGCATTCTTTTCATATTCATCAGCATAGACCCCGGTAGAATCAATATCATGCTTCTCCAGAATTGAGCTCGCAAACTGGCGATAACTATCAGGGACTAAGCCTTTAATATCTTCAATACTGTCATTTTCCTCTGTAACCGCCATGCTGGTAGGTGCTATGAGATCTACTCCATATGGGATTCCTCCCAGCTGCCCATCGATCCAAGTCAATTCTATTTCTAATTGCTCAGCAGAAAAGCTTGCTGCTCCAAGAACACCTAAACCACCTGCTTTCGAAACTTCTACGACAACATCTCGACAATGGCTGAAAGCAATTAAAGGAAATTCTATCCCAAGCATGTCACACAATTTTGATTTCATAGTTTCAGTTTTTCTAATAAGTAATGATGAGTGGAATTACGTCTCTCTATTGGCTTTAAAAAAATATCTATTCTTGGTAAATCTAGCAGAATTCTTTCAAGCTAAACTCACACGGAATATTTTATGCTATCGCCGCGCCGGCGAT
>JGI26060J43896_10000676_pt1 | contig 12535 bp, 7 predicted proteins | sample MarorgKNORR_S2LV_6_FD_43896 | JGI IMG/M metagenome (IMG submission 43896) | reverse complement strand
CTCGCTTACCGCTATTGTTTGGATGCTGGACTAGGTTCTGGGATGACGAGTGAATATCCAATTGTTTTGCAGACAACTTCAATGCCTTCTGAGATGCAGGTTTCAAGCATCGTCAGTCGTCTGGTCCAGCACGCTGAGGGAGATATCGCAACGATTGATTTCTCAATTCTCAACGACGAGGACTTAGCCGCGATGATGAGCGTGCTGGAGCTGGAATTGGAGGTCGATGTGAGTTATTTGCAAGACCTCCTGCCGGCAGATTTCCCAAGTGCTGATATCACCATGACCGTGCANTTGCCAGAATGGCTGGATTCGACACACAGCGACCCTGATACACTTGTCTTCAGCGCCCCGCACGAGGGGGGTTCTTCGGAGTCTGTAGGGATTGAAGGGGCGCGCCCATTCGACTGGCAACACGCTATCTGTCTGGAGAGTGGGCGAGGTGGTCCTGGTGATCCGAGCGAATGTACCGATTCGAGTGAGGATTTGATTTGTGGGTCAAATCAGAAGACCTGTGTATCTCTTGATGTGGCTGTTCATATTGAGAAGTTGACTTTCCGCGAGACTCGAGCGGCAGTAGAGTTTGAATTCTCAGCCGAGGTAATCCTCGAAGTGTATCGACTCGGCCTCAAATTAGAGGAGGATAATATGGAGGTCTCACCGATTCCCGCCGACCTAATCCGTCGGATGGTAGCAGTCGGGGACCGTCGACCAGGAGGTTTACTCGCTGGCTCTGAACAGACAGCGACTATTCCGTTTAGCAGCGGGGATTACGATTTAGAGATCTCAAACGATGGCCTGCTTAATCTGGCCGTAGCGCTCGTCGATGAGGTCGAGGCAAGTTTCGCGGAGATTGAGAACATTGGTGCTCAAGACATCATCATTGGCGAACGTACCTACGGCTCTGACCTTGAGATCATCAGCGTTCCATTCGTAATTGACATCGAGCCAATGGACATGCCTCTGGATATGGAACCGAGCGACACCGAGCCAGTCAAGGTCGGTGTCAGTATAGACTCTGCCTCGCTGACCATCGCACTGGTAGGAAATGAAGTCAGGGTCAGCGTGGCTCCCGCGGCCATCGAAGCGAACCCATTTGTGGCAGCGCTGAGCGATTTCGGTCTCATCTTCTCAGACTTCGGTGTCGGCATAGAAGGGGCAGTCTTCCATTCGATTATCCCCCCAATCATGGAGAATACGTTGTGGGGGACGATTCGCAGTTCCGCACGCTTGCAGATTACCATGCCTGATACCGTGCGATTGACTTCCTTCGAGAGCGAGAAGGGTCTGGGGGAGATTCAGGAACATGGAGACTTCCAAATCTTAGTCTATCGAACTCCGGTCTGTCCCACTGCTGATTCTTGGAATCAATGCTATCGTGAACACGATACGATCCAATGGAGCGCCGAGGTGAGTTACGTTATGATTCTCGGCGAGGTGGCTCCGTACATTTTCACCATCGTAGTTTTCTTGGGACTTGCAGTTAGTCGATGGAAGCGTCGCCGCGACGAACGCAAGAGCACGCAGAAGGATTCTCAGGATGCCGTGGAAGAGCAGATGCTCGAGATGGAATTCGCCGCGCAGATGGGAGAATTAGAGGAGAAAATTGTCATTGAGCAGGCGCCGGCGCCTGAGGATGGTAAGGAAGAGGGCTGGTGGTCCGACCAAAGCGACCTAGTCTGACATGCTAAGTCAGCCATGCAGGTGAGAATGTATGCGTCGCGCTAGTGCGCGCCCAATTCCCGGAGCAGCTACTAATTCGGCCTCGGTCGCGTGTTCGACTCCCTTCATTCCTCCAAAGTGGCGTAGCAATCCCTGAATCTTCTTCGCGCCCAATCCATCCACCTCTTCTAGCGGACTCTTCAAACCGCCCTTTGACCGGCGCTTCCGGTGGTAGGTATTGACGAATCTATGAGCCTCATCACGAGCGTGTACAAGCACTCTAGATCGTCGGTCGAGTACTACTGAATCGACCTTCGGTCGCCACAGAGTTTCCTCCTTCTTGGCTAGCGCAGCGACCGGAAATCTATCNGATAACCCGTGTACTGCGAGCATATTCATTACATGCTTGAGATGTGTCTCACCGCCATCGAGCAGCAATANGTCAGGCCATTCCTGCTGGCGCTTCAACCATCGCTCGACGACTTCTTGCATCATCGCCAAATCATCCTGAACTTCGCTCTTCACTCGATAGGTTCGATACTCCTTCTTACTCGGTCGTCCATTGCGGAAAACCACTGCTGCCCCGACTCTCTCCTTGCCTTGGATTTGGGCCATATCGAAGCAGACTATGTGATCGAGTGAGTCGAAGCCGTGCACTCGCACGGCTTCGTCAGCGGCAGCCTGTTCTAGACTGCCAGAACGCCGAGTCGATTGTCGAGCGGCTTGAATCTCGGCGTTCGCATCAGCCATCCCCCGCAGCTTGGCCAATTCGCCGCGCTGCGGGTTACGAACCGTCACCTTCGTTCCGCGCCGCTCGCCCAACCAATCCTCCAGCGAGTCAGTCAGTGGCGCAGGAACGAGTAGAGTCTTGGGAGGCCGACGGTTCGAGTAATGCTCTGAAAGTACTAGAGACACCGAAGCAACCACATCGCCTCGGTGAATCACCGGATAACTGACCTGTCCTTGGATGACGCCGTCCTGCGTGTGGAGAATCAACACTACCGCCACATCCCCAACAGCCGCGAAGCCGACCGCGTCGCAGTCCTGATAGAATCGTGAGTGAATCACTTGCTGCGACACGGTCGAATTGACCACCGCAATCAAATCACGTTTGTACGCGGCGGTCTCGTAATCAAGTTCTGCAGAGGCCACATCCATCTCAACTTGCAAGGCCTCGATTAGCACGCCTGCATCACCATTGAGGACACTGCGGGCGGCCCTAATCTGCTCATCATAACCCTCCGGATCGATGCACGGACCATGACACAGCCCAATGTGCATCGCTAGGCATCCCTTCGGTAGCAATTCAGGACAGTCACGGATGCCGAATTGAGACCTCAGCAATCGAATAACTCGTTTCGCAGCCCCGGCATCGGGGAAGGGTCCCCAGCGTTGTGCGTCGGTGGGGGGGTGTCGAGTGTACATAACCCGAGGATGTTCGTGAGCGGTGAGCGCGATGAATGGATACGATTTGTCGTCCATAAGCATCGAGTTGTAGCGCGGTTTGTGCTTGCGAATCAACTGCCGCTCGAGGATCAAAGCTTCGGAAGGTGTCTGGGTGACAATATAGTCGACGTCATCCGATTCTGCGACCAATTTCGGGACCTTCTCCCGGTCCTGTTTGGCTGCAAAATACGACCTCACTCGGGTGCGAAGGTTCGTTGCTTTGCCAACGTATTGCACTCGCCCGTCGGCCCGTTTGAAGAGGTAGACTCCTGGCTTACGGGGGAGGTCGAGCGAGGCTGAATCGACTGCCATGGGGGAGACTCGGTGGAGGTCAACGCCCATGAACTGATGGCCTCGCTCGAGGTATATGCTGAGCGAGACGCAGCGACGCCTACTGTTGCGTTTGGCTGAGTTCGGTACCGAGGTAGAGACCGCTTGGGATGTCCCTCGGACGCTGTCTTTACCCGGTTTAGCCGAGCATTTGGGAGTGGTTCGCTCTGCGATTCACACCCCGTTGAAAGAGTTGGAAACTTCAGGATTGGTTTGGACTCGCTCGGCTCATGTAATCGGTGGTGGTTCGCGGCGACGGAGCGTCATCCATCTTACCCCCGAGGGACGAGAACGAGCGGAGGCGCTGGCGGCAGAGGGTAGTCCGCCTGAAGCCACTGGTCGCGCACTTGGACCGATGCCGGATCCGATTCATCTTCACGGACGCGATGCCGCTGTTGATTCATTGGTCGGGCAGTTGCTCGCTGGAGATAATCTGCAGTTGAGCGGACTGCCCGGCATCGGCAAAACTAGCCTTGCCCGCGCGGTAGCCGGAACTCTGCTCGAGAGAGGGATGCGAGTGCGCTGGGCGACTTGTGATTCAGATACTGACGCCGCTGCTATAGGCTCTCAGTGGCTCGATGGTGGGGGGCCGCGCGATCCTTCTGCAATCGCTAGCGCGGCCACCGGTCACAAGACTGTTATCATTCTCGACGAGGTACAGGAATTGCACGAGCGTCACCTCGGGGGGGTGACTTCCCTGCTCGCCGCTTGTACCGAGTATTCGACAGGCGTGCTAGTCTCTGTTAGGGCGCCTAGCCCATTTGGAACCTTAGATGGATTTGAGGAGGTCAGAATCGATGGGCTGGCGAGCGATGCCGCGATCGAACTGCTCGCTGATGGAGTAGATGCAGAAATCGCCGTGCAGGTCGCCGAAGCTCTCGGTGGCCACCCTTTGGCACTTCATCTGTGGTCGCCAGAGGAGGATGTTCCCGGAGAAGGACAGGAGGTTCAGGAATTTGTTCAAAGTACTGTACTTCGCAGATTAAGCGAGGCTGGACTTGCATCTTTGGACGAACTCAGCCTCGCACCGGTGCCTCTCTCCGTAGCGGAATTGTCTCAGGGAGACGGGACCGTCGAACTCGACGATTCGGCGGTTCTTCGCTGGATGGACCAACTCGTCGAACCTCATCATCTGATTCGAAACGTCAGGCGAGCCACAATCGCGACCGATGTGGCTCAGGATATTCATTTGCGCGGGGCTGAATTTTGGTCCCAGCGCGACGGCACTCGAGCCCGAAGAATGGAAGCTCATCATCGAATCAATTCCGGCGAAGAACTCGATTCTGAGTGGCTCGCCGAGAGCGTCGCCGCGATATCAAGAGTAGATAGTGCAGCGGCGGCAGTACTGATCGAGGATGCGGTAGAGGCAAGCGGAGAAAATTCTCTGAGAATCGCCGCTATCGACCTCGCCTTTGAGCGCGGTGAGTCAGCAATCGCCTCGCAGCACCTCGAATTTACCGAAGATAGCCCTCAGAAACGCATGCGCGAGGCTCGACTCGCGAGGCTGCGAGGAGATACCGCTGCAGCGGATTCCCTCGAACAGGAAGCGCTTGCAGACCTCTCTCCTTCAGAAGCCGTCCGCGCAGGGATCGCATCTCTAGTCAGAAACCATGACGACCGCCTCCCTGGACAACCAACGAAGCTTGACCAAGCAGCCATCGATACAGTCGATATCGCCCGACTCCCCAAGTCAGTCCGTGCCTCAGCAAGTCTAGCCCTCGATCTCCTTCGCCACGCGGTCGCCATCGAGTCTGGTAGCGTCGAGACCGCGGCCAATGTCCGCTCCTCTCTCGTCGCTCAGATGGGTGAAGAGCATCCGCGACTCGCTCTCATCGATCTGCGCGCACGCATCTCGGCAAATGCCGAAGGCGCCCTCGATGCCGCACGTGAATTCATCGAATCATCAGAAGATGATATCGAGCGTACACGAGCAATTCACGCTGCGCTCGAAGCAACCTCCTCCAATCATCCGGAGTGGCTGACCCGTTCCCACGGCACAGTCGCTACCTCGCCACTCCGCGCCGACATCGCCTCCCATCGTCGTATCGCCGCCCAGCGGTGGTACTGGAGAGGAGTACTCGAACCGACGATGCGACTCTCTCATTGGCGGGAAGCTATCAGTCGATTCAAGTCGGCTGAATGTCCCGCCGCCGCAGCCGAATTGTTGCTTCGCCTAACGCGTTCACTCTGAACAAAGAGTGGGTGTAATTCAGAGAAGCTGCACCAGCCGAGCCTCAGATCTGTGCGCCAATCAATGTGCGAGTCTCAGAGATTCCATCGATTGACCTGATGTCCTTGACGATGCAACGAGTAAGCTCGGCCTCGTCATCAGCTTCAACCTTCACAAATAGGTCGTGAACTCCGAAAACGATCCATTGCCCACTTACGCAGGGCACATTCGAGACTGCGTCACGTACCTCGATCTCGCGACCGGGATCGGTGCTGATGAGTACGAAACCAACTGCCATTTTTCACACCTCCACCGCGATCAGAGTCTCGGTTTTCTCGACTCCCAGAATCTTTCGAAATTCACCAATGAGCATCTTTGACATCTCTTTGTCATCGCTGAAATCGATACGTGCCGCGAGGTCGTACTCACCGTAAACGACGTGAGTTTCGACGACATTGTCGAGCGCCAGAAGCGCTTGGTAGACTTGTGATTCCATCATCGGTTTTGTCTTTATGAGAACGAAGGCGGTGCTCACGGTAATGACCTCTGTGTCCAGCCGCTCGACTGCCCGTTTATGACACCTACGCAGGCGTTGTTCGATTCTGCAAGACATGGTTTTTCCAATGATTTACGACGATGCTCAGGCCTACCAACTGGGGGGAAACAATACAACGAATGGGACGAGCCGATAGAGCCATGCGCGCGAGGCTCGACAACAGCCGCCGCCTCGCTTTCAGTATCATCACAGTGCTTCTGCTCGCGACCACACTTCCACTCGCAGCCAATGCTGCGACCGGCAAGACAACGACGGTTTGGTCGGGGACAGTCATCCTGCAGGATGGCTACACAGTCGGGGCTCAGGATGTACTGGTAGTACAGGCTGGTACGACGATTCGCCTCGGGGCTGACGAGGATATCACAGTAGATGGGAGAATTACGATTCAAGGGACTCAGACAAGTCCAGTCGTGCTCGAGTCGATTATTGGAAATCACGACGGGTTCGTGTTCAATCAATCGAGTCAAGGACTCGGTTCCTCGATTGATAATTTGACGATTATTGATGCTGAGTATGGAATTACGATTTATGGCTCGAATCCAGTTCTAAGAAATGTCAGAGTCGAGAATGCCGACCGCGTGGCGGTGGATCTCTTCGATAGCGCCACGCCACGTATCTACGACCTTGTCATCGAGGGTGGAGGCCAAGATGTACACGGTTTTTCGAATAGTTGGAGATACGGAGTCGGCCTCTCAGTCGGCGCCTATTCAGCGCCTATAATCGATGGACTGACAGTCAATGGACTCATCAGCAGGGGCATCAATTACTGGGGTAATTCTGGTGGAATGGTATCGAATGTTGAAATCAGCAATATCTCGGGTGCGACCCTCGCTGTAGGGGCTGGTATCTGGGTAGAGGATTCGCGCCCATTGATCACCGATGTCAACATCGAAAGGAGTGACAACGGAATCTACGTTCGACACATCACCTCAGGATGGACGACCCGTCCGACTTTCCATAGGACGGTCATTGAGGACTGCATGTACCGTGGTGTAATGGTTGAGCAATACAATCACAGCCAATTTTCCAACCTACCCGCGCACGCGGTCTTCGTCGATCTCGAAGTGCGCGGAACAGGCGGCCCAGACGCAAAGACACCAGGGCTAGGAATGGCCGCGTTCGAAATCAATACCAGCGGCGTCATGGTCGACAACGCACTCATCGAGGACAATCCCGTTGTCGGATTCAAAGCATATCTCATCGGCTCTTCCACCATCATCAATGGGCTCGAGTTGGACAATAATGGCAAACCTCTAGCAAACGCGCCGATTAATGACAAAGCTGGCCTATTCATGCGCAGCATCAATTGGGCGCCAGTAATCAACGACCTCGTCGTCACCAATTCGTCTGGTACAGGAGTTTTGCTTTGGAAGGGCGGAGCACAAGGTCAGGATTGGTGGGTTTCAGACAACGGAGCCAGTGGAGTCGATTTCCGTGAGTTCCACCCCGACGTCACGATTCTGCGAAGTCACAACAATATTGGCCACGGGGTCGCAGTCAGGGATTCGAGCAATGTCGAGCTGGCTTACGTCGTTACCTCGGGTAATGGGCTTGGCGCGACGACTCCTGAAGCGGGAGCCGGATTATACTTCGATGAAGCCAATGATGTGATGAGCGGTGGCAAGAATGTCTCATGCTTCACTTGCATCTCGTCCGGCGACCAGCACGGTATCGTCGCGCGTGATAGTATAGATTTGCAATTGCTATCTGTCGAGGTTCACGATCCGCTCAGTGGACCTGGCCTTGACATTGACAATAGTGGATTACCGCGAGATGGCGAGATTCTTATCGATGATTTGCGAATCGACCTCAATCGCAGTGGTTACGCGATTGAACTCGAGGACGTAAATGCGGTGATTAACGGCCTCGACCTCTCCGGAAACAATGGAGGAGTCTACTGGAGCGCTGGAGATGATTACACCTCGATCCTCTCATCAAGCACGATTTCCGGAATAGGAGGAACTTGCTTCGACCTCGTCGATCACACTGAATTGCTCGTTCACAACCTCGGTCTTGCTTGCTCGACAGGTTCGCGACCGAGCATTGAATCCAGCTTCGTCAATCTCACAGATTCGGGCTTCATATCAGGCAGTGCGCACGAGACTACGTTCCATCTCGAAGCCTCGAGCCATGTGCGGTGGATTTCGTCCGGCTCGATCTCCGACCCTTCGTTTGGGGCGTCAGATAGCATATTCGACATCATGTGGTTCATCGAGGCCCACGCGGTCAATCAGTTGGCGCGACACATCCCCTTAGCGGAGGTGAATATCTCATTCGAATCTTGGGAGTCTGAGGAATCAACAAGCCTTCCGTATCGTGGTTTCGAGACACTCGGTCCCTTCGTAGGAGCACGCTGGGTGCCCTCGCAAGGCTGGTCTCCGGACAATATCGCCTACGTTGGCTGTGATTATGATGGGATTCACAATGACACGGCGTCTGTGACTCTCGATGCCGACCTAGTTGTCTATTGCCGACTCGATTTGTCTAACCAGCCGCCGTTCATCATTTGGGCGACGCCTGAGGATGAGACGGAGTTCCCCAGTGGGTCTTCAGTGATTCTAGATGCGGCCGCTTCTTGGGATTTGGATGACGACCCACTGACCTTCACTTGGACCAGCAGTCTCGATGGAGACCTGCACACCTCCTGCTTTGGGGCACTTCCCGCAGGCGATAACGGCTCATACTTCGTGACGAATAATCCACCCGAGACTGCCGATGGCTGCCTCTCGGATGGTGAGCAAGAGATTACCCTCGAAGTCTGCGACAATGAGAATCACTGTGTAAGCGAGACGCGTACAATCGAGTTATTCAATCGGCCACCTTCCCTCTCGGTTTCGACCTCACCTAGCATTTCATCTTGGGGAATCATGCACCTCGGTCGAACTGCCAATGCGACGATTTCACTAGACGGCAGCAGCGATCCGGAGAATGACCCGCTGACTTGTTGGGTCGAGACGAATTATGGTTTCTCGACTCCAACCGATGAGGGATGCCCGATGTTATTCGACCTCGGATTTCCCGGTGCACCGACACAATTCACGCTGACAATTCATCTCTCGGATGGAAATAATCCCGATGTGACTTGGAGCTTCGATGTGAGGTTGTTTAACGAGNTTCCGNNNGCNGAATTCGATGTGCTGAGAGCCGGCGAGACCTCTGCCAATCTAGTTCATCTCGACGGAACGATGGTCAGTGACCCTGAGGGTGACGAGGTCAGGTTCGAGTTTTGGAGTGACCTTGACGGACTACTAGCCGAAGGCACGACGCCAGACTTTGCCATCGAATGGCAAGGCTGGCTCACAAAGGGTTTCCACACCATTACGATGTACACCAGCGACGACCGCTCGGCTCACAGCAATACCTGGAATTCCGCTTCCGCTCAAGTCAGCGTCAACAACTCAGCGCCTGCCGCGGTCATAGCCCAACCGGCAGACCAAACGCTCACAGATTCAGGTGAAATCATTCGCTTTGATTCAACCGGCTCGGGGGATTGGGACCTTGCCTGTGGCGACTTACCAGACAATGGCTCGGGCTTCGTCTGCAGTCCGACAGCGGCATCGAGCAACGATCTCGTCAGCGTTGTTTGGACTTCAGACAGATTGCTCGAGCCGATCGGCAGCGGTTGGATCCTTGATGCTCGGCTGCCGAAAGGATACCACACAGTTACACTCACCGTCGACGATGGTTCGGGAAATGCTGACAGCACATCCATCGTCATCAGAGTCGAGGAATCAGCACCAATCCTCATCCTCGACTCACCAATACCAGATGTCGAAGTCTACTCGAATGGACCGGTTCTCTTCGACTTCCGTCGGTCCTTCGATCCCGATGGCGACGACTTCACCGTCACAGTCACATCCAATCTGCTTCTCGAACCAATCCTTGAGGACAGGACCAACGAGTATTGGTACAACGATTACCTACCTGCCGGCGAGCACGAATTAACCTTCGAACTCAGAGACTCAACCAACCGAGTAAGAACTCACACTCAGACACTCAACGTGATGGAAACCGGACCCGTCGCAGTAATCGATGGATTGCTCGAAGGTCAATACATCTCTCCGGGAACAACACTCACACTCGATGGCTCGCAGTCATACGATTATGACGATGATATCGTGCTCTACCAATGGACTACCAACGATGGCACTATGCTCGGCGACCGCGACATCATCGAGGTCGCCTTCAACCCCGGTCTAATCCGCATCGACTTGCTGGTCAAGGATTCTCGTGGAATCACCTCGACCACCTCGGTCAACCTGACGATTGGATCCTCGTCGCCAAGCCTCTCCAACATGCAAATCGATCCAATGGAAATCGGCTTGGACAAATCAACCCAAGTCACAATCACGGTGACGCTGGAAGATCCCGACGGAACCACAAGTTGTGCTTGGTGTGATGAAGGAGGGCGGCGATGAGCTCAATCTGACCTTCCAAGACGACGGTATGCGCGGAGATGAAATCGCGTATGACGGAATCTGGACCTACGTTGGCACATGGCGTATCGAGGACGCTGGATGGGTCAAGGTCGAGGTCTGGGCAATAGATGGCGAATTCACTAGCCCAGCCCTCGTTGAAGTTCTAACAGTTGAAGAGCCCCAATCGACCAATCTCCTGACTTGGTTGGTGGGAAGTGGACTACCATATTTCATCGGCGTTTTAGTTATCTTAATCCTCGCTGGTATGGCCTATCAGAAGCAGCGCAGTGAGGCGATTCAACGCGATCTTGACATGATTGAATCGTGGTCAACCTTCAATCCAAGAGAACTCGATGACGAGTTTGACGAGGACTGATTCAACGACTGTTGACGGTGAATGATCACTCGGGGCCCCATTGCGTGACCTGACGGGTCAAGCCGAGGCGATGAGTGAAGAGGAAGCGCAGGTTGAGTAGACCATCGCCCCAGGTGTTGATTTCGGCCTCGCCGACGCGAGGCCGGTAAGGAACGCTGACCTCTGCAGTCTTCTTCTTGCCGAGATAGCGTCGAGCGCGTATCTTGAATTCCTGAGAAAGGGGCATGCCATCGTGCTTAGGGCGAACTCGCTCATCCTCAAAGATCGACTTACGGAATACCCACATTCCACTCTGGGAATCGTGTATACCATACCAGTAGAGTAGCGTTGCAGTGGTCGAGAGGACCCAGTTACCGAAGCCGTGTAGGCCGGGCATTGCGCCTTCCTCAGCGCGGCGTAGACGGTCGCAGGTAATCCACTGAAGGTTCTCGTCGATGAGCTTCTTGACTAGCGCAGGAACCTCTTCTCCGGGATAAGTGCAGTCAGCGTCCATGGTGATAATAATCTGTCCGGGGGCCATCGCGAATCCAGTTTTGTAGGCACGTCCGTAGCCCTTGCGAGGCTCCAGATACACAGTCGCTCCCTCTTGCTCGGCCAACTCGCGCGTACGGTCGGTTGAGTTCCCATCAATGACGAGGAAGTCCAGCTTTTCGCACCATCCATCGTTCGGTACCGAGCGGATGGTATCGACGATGGCAGCCTCCTCGTTTCGAGTCGGGATGACTACAGTGACGTGAACAGGTAGCGTTTCTGACATCTGAATCGAGTCCGGCGACCTGACGGACCGCTATGAATGATACTGGCGCTCGGACTCGGGCGATTCGTGCCACTTCGAATGGGATATTGGTGCAGAAGCGGCACTGCTCAAGACGGATTGTGCGCGACGCGAAGCCCATTCGATTGAAATGAGCGTTCGGAGAGCGAGGCTCGGTTGGAATGGGTCTGCACATCGCTATGCTGTCTGCCGAGTACCCTCCTAGGTGGGGGGGAATGGGCTCGACCGTATTCCATCTCTCGGCCGCTTTGGTCAAGCTGGGTCACCGCATTACTGTCATCACTCGCAAAGGCGGTGGTCAGTCTCCGGTTCAAGCCGGAGTTTCGGTGCGAGAGGTCAATTGGCTGTATGCACCGATGGCTTTCACCAAATCTTACGGCAAGCACGCGCTTGCCGACCTCAAGACATTGCACTCGACAGACGAGGTCGATATCGTCCATCTTCATTGCCCTATGATATCGTGGTCGGCGGCGCAGTTCGCCGATTGCCGCGAAAATATTGCACCGATTGTCTCCTCCCTCCACGGCTCCTGGTTGGGCGAGCGAGATGGTTTGAGAACCGCCGCCGCTCAGAAGGAGGCCGCTGTTTGGGCAAATCCGAATGACCTCGCAATTCTTCTCAGCGCCGGTCATTATGCCAAGTTTGAGAGGGCCGCGCTGGCGGGCTCGGACATCTGCGTCGCCAATTCCGAGGCCACAAAGTCTGACTTTCTCGATCGTTACTCTCCCTCATCGGATTGGAATTGCGAAGTCATCCATTGGGGCGTCGACACCGAGATGTTCTATCCGACTGACGAAGCAAG
>JGI26060J43896_10000675_pt1 | contig 12537 bp, 11 predicted proteins | sample MarorgKNORR_S2LV_6_FD_43896 | JGI IMG/M metagenome (IMG submission 43896) | reverse complement strand
TGGTGGTGTTTATATGCACGCACCTCAGCGACGAATCTTACAAGATACCTTAAGCGCAATTCGTCACGGCAAACTAATTAAAGAGCTGGGTTTTGATGGCGAATGTAATGGTCAACGTCATTTGCGCACAAGAGAACAACTCGCCAAACTCTATCCTCAGAAACTTCTTGATGAAACTAATATCATTGCTCAACAATGTCATTTCTCCTTGGACGAATTACGTTATGAGTACCCTCGTGAACTAGTACCGCCAGCATACACTCCCAGTAGTTGGTTACGAGAATTAACCGAAGCTGGTATAAGGCAACGTTGGCCTGATGGTGCGAAACCGAAAGTACGGAACATAATCGAACATGAATTGGCATTGATAAAAGAGTTGGACTATGAACATTATTTCCTGACAGTACATGACATGGTTGCCTATGCTCGCAGCCAACACATTCTTTGTCAGGGTAGAGGCTCTGCTGCAAATTCTGCTGTGTGCTATTGCCTTGGTATTACTGAAGTAGACCCAGCTCATATCGAAGTGCTATTCGAGCGGTTTATTTCCAGAGAACGTAATGAGCCCCCGGATATTGATATTGATTTTGAAAACGCCCGTCGCGAAGAAGTCATTCAGTACATTTATAACAAGTACGGGCGTGATCGTGCCGCTATAGCGGCTACTGTTATTACCTACCGCTCCCGCAGTGCTATTCGAGATGTGGGCAAGGCGCTGGGTCTAGATGACGAGTTACTAAATCATCTCGCAAAATCTATTTACTGGTGGGGGTCGAATCTAAAAGAACAACTTAGCGATTCAGGCGTAGATCATAGTGATCCAGCTATTCAGCAGTTGGTTACTTTGGCGCAATCATTAATCGGTTTCCCCCGGCACCTTTCTCAACATGTTGGCGGTTTTATTATTAGTCAGGGACCTTTGTCCCATTTGGTGCCAATTGAAAATGCCACTATGACTAATCGCACTGTTATCCAATGGGAAAAGAGAGACCTGGAATCATTAGGGTTATTGAAAATCGATGTGCTGGCTTTAGGTATGCTCACCGCCGTGCAGAAATGTTTAGACTTGGTAAGTAACTACAGTAAAGAAGCTTTAACAATCCAAAAGATTCCACCTGAAGACCCAGCGGTTTACGACATGATGGGGCAGGCGGATACAATAGGGGTTTTTCAGATTGAATCCCGTGCCCAGATGAGCATGCTGCCCCAGCTCAAACCTCGTAGCTATTATGACCTGGTAATTCAGATAGCAATTGTACGGCCGGGGCCCATTCAGGGCGATATGGTTCACCCCTATCTAAATAGGCGCAATGGCAAGGAGCCAGTTAGTTATCCCAGCGAGGCGGTGAGAGAGACTCTAGAACGCACTCTCGGTGTGCCAATTTTCCAAGAGCAGGTGATGCAATTAGCAATGGTGGCTGCTGGTTTTAGTGGCGGCGAAGCTGATCAGTTGCGCAGAGCTATGGCTGCATGGAAACGTAAGAGTGGGTTGGAACCTTATGAAGGCAAGTTGGTAAATGGTATGTTAGAGCGTGGTTATGACCGGGGCTTTGCTGAACAACTGTTCCGACAAATAAAAGGATTCGGTGACTACGGTTTCCCAGAATCCCACTCGGCCAGCTTTGCTTTAATCGCTTATGTATCGTCCTGGTTCAAATACTATCATCCTGCTGCTTTTTGCTGCGCCCTTCTTAACAGTCAACCAATGGGTTTTTATGCACCAGCTCAACTGATCAAAGATGCTCAGCGTCATGGCGTAAAAATTTTACCGATTGATGTTAACGTAAGTTCTTACGACTGCACTTTAGAATTTGACCAGGGCTATCAAAAACTAGACTCCCCTTGTCAGCAAGCAGTGGAGCCAAAATTACGTATAGGGTTTTGTTTGGTAAAAGGCATGTCTGAATTTGGCGCCAAGGCGATTACTGAGGCTCGCCAATCAGTTATATTCAAAACTATTCATGATTTGGTATTCAGAAGCGGCATAAATAAGAAAGATTTAGAATCATTAGCCGCGGCAGATGCTTTAAAAGGGCTTAGTGGTGATCGTCATCGTGCTTTTTGGCAAGCCTCCGGTTTGAATTTAGAACACAGAGGATTGAGAAAACGTTTTCAAGAAAAGAAAACCTTAGATAATTTGCTAACTAAAGATAAAATAAATCAAGAGGTGAGCAGAGGCTCATTAGATTTCTTTGCTGATCCTGAATTTTCTGATGGTGATTTTGGTGTAGATGTTTTGCTGCCCGTTGCTAGTGAAGGCCAGAATATTATTGGTGATTACACTTCTACAGGCTTCACCCTACGGCGCCACCCTCTGGCACTTTTTAGAGAACATCTAAATGCCTATCGAGTATCAACAGCAAATGACCTTTCATCTATCGACAACGAAGGCAATGTAAAAGTAACTGGGCTGGTTACTTGTCGGCAGCGACCTACTACAGCAGCTGGTGTTACATTTTTAACTCTGGAAGATGAGAGTGGTTCTGTTAATGTAGTGATATGGCCGAGCTTGGGAGAGAGATTACGCCCAATCGTAAGACAGGCAATGTTGATTGGAGTTGTCGGTCATGTACAGAAGGGCGATGGCGTCATTCACCTGATCGCCAGACAATTGGTTGATTTAAGCCATTGGCTCGGAACCATGGAATTTTCGTCACGGGATTTTACTTAACTAGCTTGGCTTACTTAGTTTAGTGAGTTGTTCTCTTGTCTTTTTGCTTTTCGCAGCTAAGTATTTCAGGAAAAGAATCCATGGAGATACCAGTTTCGTTCACCCTGTTTTTCGCGGTAAATCCATAGGCGACTACCATTTTTCTCTTTAGCAATATAATAATCTCGACACACATCGGTGCTAGACCACCAATATGTTTCAATACGTTCCGGACCATTAATAATAGTAAGAGCCTTTCGATGATAAAGTTTTCCTCTCCTTATATTGAGTAATAAAGGCTCCGGCAATAACCAAAAAGGTCTNATATTTTTTACTATCGGAGNATTGCTTTGGTTCGACTGAATCGATTCTTCATAGTTAAGTTGCTGGCTAGCATATTCCGGGCAATGTTCAGCGGCGGTACTAATACTCTTAATGTGGTCATCTCCCAGCCTTGCTCTTAGTTGCTCCATAAATTTATTGAGATTGTTGTCGTTGTAATGAGCTGTAGGTTTTCCTTCGGACAATAAAGAATTGCTATGACTCATGAAGGCATCGAATTTTTTAATTTCTATTTTAAGCGCAATAACCGGAGCTGGAATACTCAGATTAGTAAAGTGGGTTTCCAGCAGTAGCATAATATGTTCTCGAGACCGACTTGCCTGACGTAAACCCATATCGATAACTGTGCTGTTACGTTTTTCATGAAGTAGAGAAAACTGTAAATGACTAGTGCTAAGATCGCGCCGTCTTAGAAAATCACAGAGCTGGGCTAGTAATTCATCAGCAACTGGCAACAGGCGATCTAAGTTTTCTAATTCATAAGGAAGATCATAAGATGTAATGAATGCAGGGGGTGGCAAATAATTTCGCGTAGGCTCAGGAGCTTTACCTAGAGCTTTGTTTAATTGATTAATAAAATTACTACCAAAGCGTTTTCGCAAGCCGTCACTTGGTAGACGCCAGATGTCCCTTAAATAGCGCACACCCATATTATACAGACGGCGGTTTTGTTCTTTATGTAGTTGTAATACTTCTGTTGGCAATAAACTTAAGGCAGAACGTAAATTTTCTTTTTGATAAATCAAAGCGTTATGCCCTGATCGAGCTAGTAATAAGCTACCAGTAATTGAAGGACTTGCAGAATAAAGAAAATATTCTGGCAACTGCTGCTCTTGTAATTGGGTTGTAAGTAGCGGCTCTAGTTTGTTGTGGATGACATTGATGTCGCCAAAGTATTTAAGACTGCTGCGAATTTCACAGATTAATGCCAAGGGATGAAAACTGACAGTGGAGCTAATACTTTCAGCTATTCCTGCCAGCAGATTGAGAACTTTCTGTTGGCGGGCTTCTGACAATCCGTCCAACTGCGGGAAATAGAGTGCATACCAAAGAGGAGTATGAGTTCGGATATAGCCACCCGCTGCTCCAGATGTGGCAGAATTGATTGAGGGGTTGGTCGGCTTTTGTTGGTTTTGGCCGGGGTCTGGGTCTAGGCCTGAAGACTCACCAGAGGGCAAAGGTAGCTTAATAATTTGTGCAGAACCATTTGTCGTGGCTGCTGACTGAGAGAGCTGGACTGTGTCGTTTGGATCTTCCACGAATCAGTTTCCAGGGTTTAATTGTATTGGTATAGGTCGATATGAGTGCTAAGAGGCCGAAAGTTACCCCGGGCCTTTATCACACTGATCTTTGCTTTGGAAAAGCTGGATTGCTTAGCTTGTGAGTCCTCTATTTTAATACGTATAGGAGATGGTGAGTGCTTACTATCATGATGCTTGAATAATACTCCAAGAGTGTCACCAGTTTCTGCCGCCAGCTTTAAACGACGCAATACTTTGCCTGGTAACCAGTTCTGCCAAGCGAGCACCAAACCGCAGTTTTCAGTCTGTAGCGCTTTTTCCATGCTCCATATTGCGTCTTTGCAGGAAGTATCCAATTTCACTACCAAAACCTGGTCAGTGCTAATGCCAGCTTGAGCTAGGGCGGGAGCATATAAGAGATACGGAGGTGAGATCCATAAAATCCACTTCCTCTGTTCAATGATTGAGCGCATGAGTGGAATCAACAGCTGTAGCTCGCCCATGCCCCACTGGGGAGTAATAACTTCCATTAAGCCATTATTAGGCCAACCTCGGCCGGGAAGAATATCGTCCAGCTGGCTAAAGCCGGTACTGCAAACATGAAAGCCCTGGTCCGCCATATCGCAACCGCGCCACAGATTTGGGTTGTCTTGTAGGAGTTTGTCTATGTGGCTGAAAGGCTTGTCAGGCTTGTGCTCTGGAGTCTCTAGAGCATTTCTAATTATTGTCATTACGAAAACCNATTATTTTATACTGTAATTATATACAGTACTATAAAGAATAATTTTTTTTAACGCAATAAAAAATTAAGTGTAATCTCAGTACTTCTATAGATTTCAATTTGTTCTTGAGTATTTCAATAATTTTTCGAGATTAGTTCGGTAATCGATTGTTTTTTAGGTAAAAATTAAAGATTGTTTTGGAGGCGCCGTTAAAGCTCATGAACATTAAAACTGCATCGGAGATGGGTATGAGCAAGAAACCGGATATGGTCATGGTAGTAATCACACTGTTCATAGCGGGAGTCTTGGCCAGTGGTGTTGCTCAGAGCGCCTTGCTGTAGCGTTCTACAGAAACAATTTTACGATGCAGCGTTTTAAGCAAATGCGGATTTAAGAAAACAAATAGGACAATTTGCCAAGTAAAGGGAATTAGTAGCTCAGAGAGCCGCCCTATGAGTATCGGGGCGGTATAATTTCTGATCCGTCACGATTGCGTCCAACCGTACATCCCATCTTTCTGTAGGAAATTCATCTGTAACCAGCTGGCATTCATGGGCTAGACCCACTAGCAGTGGTCTGCTGCCCCGATTAAAGATCTTGATACTGAATGTTCTGTCGTAGTAGCCCTTGCCAAGGCCTAGTCGAAAGCATTGGGCATTAAATCCCACCAAAGGCACAAAAACTACATCGAAGTCGTTGGGTGGCACAGTGACGTCGTGGGGTGGCTCAGAAATACCCCATTTATTCTGGTATAGCTTGGTGTTTCTGTTGTAAGGAGCAAAGGATACAAAATCAGGATGATCGTCCGTTAATACCGGCAGGAAGCAGGATTTACCTTCACTTAAAGCCAGCTCCAGCAATAACTGTGGGTCAATTTCGCCATCAATTACCTGATAAAAAGCTATTTGATGAGCAACACGGAAAAAATCCTGATCTCCGATCAGATTGAATAACCGTCTCGATGCCATTTCTTGATCCGCTGGGCTTATATCCTGGCGAGTCTGACGAAGAGAGGTTCGGAGTGATTGGCGCAAATCTTGTGTCATAAAAACAGCGTGGTTAGAAAATGTAGCCCCCCGGAACACCGCTACCAAAATTGCCCTGAACCGAAAGGTTCAGGTGGTGGCTCCCGAGATGTATAAGGCTTTCCGACTAGCGGACGTGCACAACAACACCTATCGAGTTGCCTCCGGGGTTACAGATATCGGCTCAAGAACACTTTTGATTGGCAAATGCTCTAGGGAACTCCAAGATCAAGTATATATCGCTGGGCGAAGATTGGGGAATTATTTGCTTAGGCTTTGCGGCAAAAGGCTCGTCGCCAAATAGGCGCTTAGATTTCGAGCTGCCGACTGCTGGACATGGCATTTTCAATCTTGTCTTCAAGACCTTTTACTTGTTGCGCTGTTTCTTGACGTGTTTCATTAATCATTCGATTCTTGCGCAACATATCGTGAGTAATGTTTAAAGCTGCCATGACCGCAATTTTTTCGACACCATGAATATTTCCGCGGTCTTTAATCTTACGCATGTTTTCATCCAGATAGCGGGCTGACTTAATCAGCGCTTCCTGATCTGCAGGTGGGCAATTAACCTGATATTCCTTATCGAGAATTTTTACTTGTACGGCAGTGCTTTGATCACTCATGGGTGCAACCTAATAATGAATCTATGACTGATCCATAGCTCGAAGTCGAACTAAAATGGATTCCAATTTTGATTTTGCTTGTTTGTTCTTATCCATCAACTGTTTGCGCTCAGACTGCCAGGAATTTTCATGGGCTTTTAGGGCCTGATTCTCTCGCTTCATGTCTTCACAAAGGTCGATTAGATCATCAATCTTTCCACTTAGGTTATCGAATCTTTCTTCACTCATGTTTGTTTTTACTTATTTTTCAATGGTCTATTTTCCAATTGGGCTATTTTTTAGCAGTCCAATTCTTAATAACCATAGCGCACTATTGGCATTAGCTTAGGATTTACATTAACAACGACCTAACTATAGAGCCGCGATGGAAATGGGTCAATAATGGATATGGAAAAATTGGGGCTTGGTTCCCTATTCAGACCCCTATATGCTTAGTCACTTCAGTGATAAGTGAATGAAAAATAAAAATTTTGGGGAAAGAATGAGCAGTAATTATCGGGAATACAAACTTCGTCGCAAAGAACTAATGGCGCAAATGGAACCGAATAGCATCGCATTGATTGCTTCGGCACCACGCCGCACCCGGAGCAATGACACAGAATATTTGTATCGACAAAACAGCGACTTTTATTATCTCTGCGGATTCACCGAACCTAATTCCTTGCTAGTTCTAATCCCTGGAAGGAAGCAGGGAGAAGTAGTTTTGTTCTGTCAAGAGAAGGACAAAGAAAGAGAGCTTTGGACAGGAATACGGTTAGGTCCGGATGCTGCGTATAAGGAACTTTTGGTAGATGATGCCTATCCAATCGGCGACGTAGACGACATAGTCACTGGGTTAATAGAAGGGCGTGACCGTGTTTACTACGCTATGGGCCGCGATGATCGATTTGATACTTTAGTCATGGATTGGGTGAAAACGATTCGCGGTAAATCTCGAATGGGCGAACATCCGCCGAGCGAATTTCTAGTTTTGGATCATCTCCTCCATGAGTTGAGACTTATAAAAAGTAACAATGAAATAAAGCTGATGGAAGAAGCAGCAAGAATTTCTGCGGAGGGTCATAAACGGGCTATGGCTGTTTGCAAACCTGGAATTATGGAATATCAGATGGAGGCTGAATTACACTATGCATTCAATCGTGGGGGCAGCCGCGCGCCGGCTTATGTCTCCATTGTTGGAGCAGGTGACAACGCTTGTATTCTCCATTACGACAGTAATAACGCCGAAGTAAAAGATGGGGATCTAGTCTTAATCGATGCAGGCTGCGAGTATGAATACTATGCATCTGATATTACTCGCACTTTTCCTGCTAATGGCAGATTTAGTCCCGAACAAAAAGCGATTTATGACATTGTCTTGGATGCGCAAGTAGCTGCTATAGCCGCCGTGCAACCAGGGGCTCAATGGGATGCGCCTCATAATGCGTCGGTAAAAGTAATTACTCAGGGCTTGATTAAGTTGGGAGTGATTAAGGGGCAACTCAGCCATCAAATAAAGAGTGAAGCTTATAAAGATTTTTATATGCATCGCGTGGGACACTGGATCGGNATGGATGTTCATGATGTAGGTGACTATAAGATTGATGACAACTGGCGATTATTAGAACCGGGAATGGTTATGACGATAGAACCGGGTATCTATATCGCGCCGGACAACGCTAAGGTTGCTAAAAAGTGGCGAGGTATAGGTGTGCGTATCGAAGACGATGTGCTCGTGACAAAGAAAGGCAATAAGGTGCTCAGCGTTGGCATTCCCAAAACTGTTGAGGAAATCGAAACCTATATGGCTTCTAATAGCCTTTAGGCCATGCAAATTAAATCGGCCAAAGAGGATTATGATATTGTGATAGTAGGCGGGGGCATGGTCGGTGCCAGTTTTGCTTGTGCCCTAGATCGGGCTGCTGCAGATAAGAACCTTTCTATATTGGTAGTCGAAGCATCTACTCTTTCCAACTGCCCCCCCCCTATACAGCCAAGTTTTGATGCGCGCTCTACTGCTCTCTCATTCGGTTCGAGTAAGATTCTCGAATGGGCAGGACTTTGGACAGACTTGCTTGAAGCAGTCACTCCTATCAAGCAGATCCATATCTCAGACAAGGGGCACTTTGGATCTGCGCTACTCAACCACGAAGAGCATGAAATAGATGCCTTGGGTTATGTGATTGAGAACAATCAGCTTGGCGCGGTACTTAATAAAGCTATGGAATCTTCCTCCACTATAGAATTGCTTTGCCCTGCTCGCATTGACTCGGTCAAGCCTTTGGCGGCGGGCATGAAATTGGCGATCGTTNCAGATGAAACTGATTTCACTGTAGAAACNTCCTTAGTGGTATTGGCAGATGGAGGCAAGTCNCCAATTTGCAGTCAGTTGGGTATTAGCCGCGATACTGAGTCCTATGAACAGCATGCTCTCATTGCAAATATTGCCTTTGAGAAACCCCACGAACATATTGCCTATGAGCGCTTTACTGATACCGGCCCCTTAGCTGTACTGCCTTTGTCTAGACTAGAAAATGAGAATCGTGCTTCATTGGTTTGGACGGTGGCGAATGAACAAGTAGAAGAACTAAAGTTGCTTGCTGAAGAAGATTTATTGGAACGCTTACAAGAAAGATTTGGGAATAGGCTAGGAAAGATTAGAAAAATTGGAGAAAGGTTTTTTTATCCACTAAGTCTTTCTACTGCAAAAGAACAAATTCGACCGGGCCTGGTTCTACTCGGCAACGTCGCTCATACTTTGCATCCGGTCGCAGGTCAGGGTCTGAATCTAGCGCTTAGGGATATTGAGTCACTAGTAAACTCCCTTTTGAGTTCTCGAATAAAAAATAGTCAGGAAACATTCGAAGTAAAAAAATTATTAGATTCGCGCAGCAAAAATTTAAAAATCGGATCGATCCAAAACTTGCAAGAGTACCTGCGACTTCAAGAAAGCGATCAAGCAAGAACAATTATGTTCACTGATAAAATAGCCAAACTGTTTTCGAATAATGATAAGGTGAAAATATGGGCGAGGAAGTTTGGCTTGCTATCTATTGAAATGACCCCTAGCATAAAAAAAGAATTTTCCAAACAGGCTATGGGTTTGCGGGAAAATTAATAGGCAATTTTAAAAGCGCTACAATCTATCGTGTAGCGTTTCTGATTGATTCAATTCTATTTCTGTTAGCTCCCAAATCGCTATGGCCAAGTCGAGAAGCTGATCTAACATGAGTTACTCCTGCGCTTTGGTCAAAAAGAAACTCTACATCATCGACATAACCCATAATGCGGCTAGTGAACTCTGCATAAAGATAGTTGCTAGCAGCATTGACGATATTCGCCTCGTCTAGGCGCAATAATACTTCCTCAATTTGGGCGAGGCTTGTATTCAATGCATCAATGCCATGCTCTTCATCTGATTCATAGCTGGACACGCAATTGGGGCTCTCAGGACAAGCAGTAAGACGGCCGTTTTCAACGCCGATATTTTGTGGTGGCTCACCGGCGCAAGCAGTAAGAAAAGGAATAATGCTGAGTAATAGTTTTTTCATAATATTTTATCAGTGTGGCATAACTCCAAATTTCTAGAAGTATTGTGCCGGGCGAATTTGCTATAAGATTACGTGAATTAAAAAATTAACGTCTAGGCAAGGACAGTCATCCCCAGCCATTCTGCGATTAGTGCAGGCTTTTCTTCACCGTCGATTTCTATCGTTACGTTGTGCTTCATTAAATAGTGCTTGGGTTTTTTCTCTTCGGCACTGATTAATTGAAATCGAGCGCGAATTTTGGCATCAACCTTTACCGGGTTAATGAATCGAACTTTGTCTAATCCGTAGTTAATCCCCATAACGGAATTTTCCAACTTCATGCCGCCATTTTTTGAACCCAACATACTAAGAAGCGATAGAGTGAGGAATCCATGAGCGATGGTTGTTCCAAAAGGAGTCTCTGCGGCCCGTTCAGCATCGATGTGAATATATTGATGATCGCCAGTAGCATCGGCAAATTTGTTGATACGGTCTTGATCAACTTCAAGCCAGTCAGTAACGCCAACTTCTTTACCAACATACTCACCTAGTTGATCCACGCTAACTAAATTACTCATCTAACCGTTCTCCTAAAATATGTGATCTATTGAATGTTTTTACTGCAGTTCTTTGTAGCTTTAAACAGCAGTCGCGTTAAGGCTGAAGTCTAGCAGCAATTACATTTGATCGGAACAGAATGAGGTTAGGGAATCATCATCATTCGCCTTATAATGTTCAATGATGACTACGAATAATTCAGATGAATATGATATTGCAATCATTGGCGGTGGAATGGTTGGCGCCAGTCTTGCCTGTTTGTTAGCTAATACTTCTCTTAGAATTGCCCTAGTTGATCGTCAGTTATTCGATGAATCAGCGATTCCAATCACTCAAGTTCAACCAAAATTCGATGCCCGAGTGAGCGCCATCACAGCAGCTTCAAGAAATCTATTCGATCAAATGGGGATATGGAATGATATTGCTGCGATGCGCTGTTGTGGCTACTCAAATATGCAGGTCTGGGATGCAGGTGGCACTGGTTCAGTCTCTTTCTCAGCTGGGGATGTTAATCAGCTAGAGCTTGGCAATATTGTTGAAAATTCGGTAATTCTCTCTGCTCTCTACAAAAAGCTTGATTTAATTGATCACGTTGATCTCATTACGCCTTTTTCGATTGAAAGTTTCCAGCGCGATCAAGACGCTAACAAAATCACATTACGATCAATCGACGGAAATAATTTGACCGCAAAACTATTGGTGGCTGCCGATGGAGCTTCATCAAAGATTCGGGAATTGGCCGAATTTGCAACGAAAGAGTGGGATTACAATCACTTTGCTCTCGTGACTACGGTTAAGACAGAGGCCGCGCATAGAAATACTGCATTTCAGCGTTTTATGCCAACGGGTCCATTAGCATTTTTGCCACTGGTAGAATCTGCTTCAGACTCAGGTCAGAAATTCAGCTCTATAGTCTGGTCGGCAATTCCCGAAAGGTCGGAAGAATTAATATCCATGTCTGATAAAGAATTCGCATTAGAGCTCAGTACATCAATAGAAAATAAATTGGGTGCTATTGAGTGGCTGGATAAGCGTTTTGTTTTCCCCCTGCGCCAGCGACACGCTAAAGATTATGTTCAAGACAATATTGCCTTAGTGGGAGATGCTGCTCACAGTATTCACCCTCTTGCCGGTCAGGGAGTTAATCTGGGCCTTCTAGATGTCCAAGTACTTGCTAAAGAGTTAATCCAAGGCTTACAGGCAGGTAGAAATGTAGCAGATATGACCGTGCTTAAATGTTACCAAAGAAAGAGAGTTGGTCATAATCTAGGAATGATGTGGATGATGGAGGGGTTTAAATACCTATTTGCCGAACGGCCATTACCAGTTCGTTGGTTTAGAAATTTAGGAATGCGCGGAGTAGATAATATTCCCTTGGTTAAAAATCAGCTAGTGCGACGGGCTATGGGTCTCGACTGGTAATGATTAATGATAGCTCTCTTTTCTTGGTGAATTTTAAATTCCAGTTACCTGATTATTCCGAGTGGAGTGACTATAGACTCTACTTTTTCTCCGCATGAAACTTTATATTTTTCGAATATCTTCAATATCAGGCTTTTTTTTGCGAACCAAGCAGCCTCGACTAATTCCGGAGTGGATCATTCTTGAGGTAAAGCTGAATTGAAGAGGAAATGGAATCGCGCTAGTTCTCAATAAGCTAATCCAAAAAAAACTTAAGTCAAAACTGTCTGACCAGTTGCAGTCTAATGAGAAACGTTCCGCTCGGCCAGAATCATCTTCTAATGTGGGGTCAACAGCTACAAAATACTGTTCGATGCTGTTTTCGTAGGCGATAGTGGCGGGCAAGTAGCACGAGCGCAAGTAGGAGGAATGTCTTTACAATTAAGTAGAGACGTTTGGCGATTAC
>JGI26060J43896_10000672_pt1 | contig 12553 bp, 10 predicted proteins | sample MarorgKNORR_S2LV_6_FD_43896 | JGI IMG/M metagenome (IMG submission 43896) | reverse complement strand
ATGGTCAGGTTTATATTCGAGACGCCACTGCCTTTTGTATACGAATATGATGCGTTATCAAGTCGAATCATGGGATTAATCTAATCTGTTTTAATCATGGTTAAAACAGGAGATACAAAAAACTAAGGTAACCCACTAAGAGTAAAAATGACGTAAACCTGTTTATAGGTTGGGAAAGTTTTGCAATAAAAATCATGGCAACCCCGAATCCAATCATCATGGGCACTTCCAAATGCATGATTGATTTTGGAGAATCCAATGGCTGAACCATCGATGCTATCCCTAATACAGATAGAATGTTGAATATATTAGAACCAATAATATTACCAATGGATATGGCACTCTCCTTTCNGTATGCTGCTATGGCAGATGTGGCTAACTCTGGAAGAGAGGTCCCAAACGCCACCACACTCATACCGATGACAATTTCAGATACACCCAATAATCGTGCCAGAAAAATGGCTCCATCCACAAATAGATCGGCACCAAAAGCCAATAAAACTATACCTGCAGCAATATATGCAGCCAATCTCCCCAATGATCCTTTGGTACCCTCTTCAGAACTAGACTCCTCTCCATTGGGATGCTTAATACTCAGCAGCACATAAAAAATAAGGCTGATAAATAATATCATTCCTTCAAAACGGCTTATACGTCCATCAAAAGCAAATAGTACAAATAAAGCACATACACCCAAGTAGATAAATAAATCACGCCTGAGGTGGCCGTAGTGAATTGAAATGGGGAAAATGATTGCGCTTAATCCCAGCACCAAACCAACATTCGCAATATTTGAACCCACCACATTCCCAACGGCGATTTCGGAACTTCCTTCCATCGCTGCAATAATGCTCACAATAAGTTCCGGTAGGGACGTGCCAAAAGCAACAATAGTTAATCCAATCACCAAGGGTGTAATACCCAAGCGATCTGCAATGCTGACACCACCTTTTACGATCCACTCCGCACCGAAATACAGCATAGCTGAACCGACGGCTAAATAAATTATGCTTGTCATCAACATATTAATAAATAAACGGAAATATAAGATCCCATTGTGTCCTCCCTGTCATCGTGGGAAATTAAAGAGGAATTATGTGCATTGAGAAGGTCTGAGATTTTAAACATTGGCCGATTAAATCTAATATAAATTATGTTTATTAATATATGTCCAGACCGGCTGTGTTACCATATATCGAATGGTTTTATCCTCAACCCATCGGGCACGGATTTGCGTTGAAGAAATTTCGATTCGAGGAATATTAGCAAACTGTACTTTTGCCAGAATCCAGTTTGGAATATCACTCGGACGAAAACCCGGCCGGATGGCCACAATTAACTGGCACTCTTCTAAAATTGCTTTTGGGTTTTGCCACGTCTGAAACTGTTTAAGGGAATCACTACCAATTAGATAATACAAATCTTCTCGATCCAATCCGGTTTGCTCTTTATAAGTATGGATCGTTTCAGAGAATAAGATATGCCGCCCCGCTTTAATTCAATATCGGATATTTCAAAATTCGGATTATCCATTGTGGCAATTTTGAGCATTTCAAGGCGAAGCGCAACTGAGGAAATTTTTCGTTCCTTTTTATGCGGTGGAATATGAGCGGGAACAAATACAATTTTATCAAAATGTTCTGCTTCAAAAATTGTTTGTGCCACAATTAAATGTCCAAAGTGGGGAGGGTCAAACGTGCCGCCAAATAAACAGGTTTTCACTCGAGCTCAATCCTGTCAATAACTTCACCTCGAATAAACCATTCGTCAACGAGATCGNCCATTTTGATATTCTCAATATTTTTCCTTTTTAAATCGTAATGTGCCCGGGCTTNATCTATTTCTCCCTTTTGAAAATGGCATTCGATAATTTTCAAATGGGNNAGGTCAATANAATCCGTATCATANTACAAATCAGTCACTTGCANAAATGTAATTAAAGCAGATTTGTATTCTTCTAATTTCATATAAAGAATACCNGTTTCATAGGCTTTATGAGACATTTTATTTCTCAATTCTCTAATATCAATTTCTGCTTCNGAAATCCGATTAGATNCTGGATAGTCATCAATAAATTCTTGTAATTTTCCTAATGCTTTATCAGNATAGGTTTGATCACGAAAATATTTAGGAGATAAGATGACATACGATTTCGCNATCCGATACCTAGCCTGCTCCACAAATGGACTGAAAGGCATCNTGCGAATTAAACGGTCATACTCCGCAATGGCTAAAATATATTCTTTGGCGAAATAATGGGACTCCCCCAGGTAAAAGAGGGCGTCATCTCCCAATTCCGTATGGGATGCACCAATCACTACCGTATTAAAGAGNAGTTGAGCTTTCACATATTTCTTTTTATNAAAGGNGGCTTTTCCTTTCTCAAACTCTGCNTTATAGTCAATGTCTCGGATTGGTTTATTTCCGGCACACCCGGTAAAGNCTATTGTCATACACAATAAAAAAACAGCTACAATACGCATTAAATCGTTTCTTTCTTTCAATTTTTGAACGAGGAATTTACCACGTAAAAGTGATTCCCACACCTCCAACTCCCCACTTATTTAGCGGATCATAATTCANGTGAAACCCCNGGAGATGTTTTTCCTTTTTATTGGCAATCCACGCTGCATCCAATCCACTGACAATATGATTNAACATCACNACCGAAACGGCATAGCGAGAATAATGTTTCAATAAATTACTCTGATGTCGAAGATCGCGATAATAATTTTTTTGTTGAGTGAGTATGATTGACTCTACACTACCTTTTTGAACCGTCCACCAATTACCTGCGGAATCAAATGGATCATCATACGCATCATCCCACCCACCAACGAATTGATCATACTTACCAATATTCTCGTAGAAATCTCTATCGCGAATGACCGAAATATCNGACCAGGAATATCGGTTTAATAATTCTGTTAATTGATCAGTATGAAAATAATTTCCACCTATTTTTAACCCAAGCTTATGGGTCCCAATAATAATNTCCCTCCAACGATCCGGAAAAATAGTTTGGGTTCTGCTATACCATCGTTCTAATTCCCAATGAATATCCCCAAACGCTTCAAATTTTTTTTTTTTTATTCTAATATCCTCAGCACGGTTGCCATAACGGTTGGAAGAGAGCCACCCAATTGTCTCCACCCCTGCAAAAAGAACGGGCTTCCACCATGGATCTTTATTTTGAATTTGCCCCCACCCTGGAATGAGCAATGATTTAAACATAGCCTTGGCCGGTGCAGGAATACCTACCGAATCCTTCCGAACTGAATAATATGAAAATTCAAATGGATTGATTTGGGAAAATCCAATGGATAACAAACATATTTTTAATACGATTATTTTCATTTTAAAATCCGAATAAAACCGTAAAGTACATTCGATTTTCTCCACCATATTGAATGGGGTTCCCATCCCCAATATCCATTTCAAATGTATCCAACCCACGGTTTATTTCTATCCCGATAGATGTGGGATAATTATAAAAAGAATAACCGGAGAACCTCAGTTCAATTCCTGCAGAATATTTCGTGCTAAATGAAGATATATCACGGTTCCAAGCATCTCCTGATTGACCGATAAAACCAATGGTGGCGTGTTGAAGCGTGAACCAGCCCATTGGGATATGTTTTTCCCGAAATAAGGGTATTCTTAATCCCAGTTCTCCAATGGCCATATTGGTGCCTTCAAGACTGTAAAATGGATATCCTTTCAATCCAGGCATACCTCCGGCAAAAAAGTGGAAAAATGAATCAGCAGATGTATTAGAAATCCAGCCAACTTGACCTCCCATAGAAAGCGTCCATCGGTTTGTTTTGGGAATCTCCCATAAATATTTTCCATTTATTTCTGATCGAACCAGATTATGTTTATTAAACTTTGATATTAAGGTACCTGATTCGGACAAATCCAAACCATCAATAAACTGATTCCATTCCTGAGCCACATTTAAATTCACTTCATAACCCACCGGATTAATGTTTTGATCTATGCGCCGTTTATATTGCTTGAGAGACCACTTTAATCCTGCTTTATTTCCCAGAAAATAATCATATCCAAAACCAGATCGGAGTTGAGGCTTTCCTACCACTTCGTCTTTAATAGACGCGCGGTAGCGAGACCAACTTCCAAATAATTCAAAATTAGACCCGTAAAATGGAATGCGTAATCCTCCACGAAATTCGATCAATCTAAATTTTAAATTACTATCCAACTTATACACGGAATATGCAGTTCGTTCTTCTGTATTTCGCGTAAGGTAAAACATTTCAAAAAAGTACGTCGGATATAAATGTTTATACTCAAATAGAAAAAACAAATCCAAATCTTTAGATCGATTAACAGAAGCACCCCCAATCAGAGATACTTTTTCTAATACTTCCGATGAATAAAAATAAAACCCCGGTTTGAAAGTCCGTAATCCATGGTGATCCTTGGCATGGTGAACATGGGTGGAAAATGGTCTTTGTATTTGGTCGATTTTAAAGGCATTTTGTCTGAAATTGGGTTTGATAAATTTTTATTTCGCTGAAAATACAATGGCGTATATCCCACATTGGAATCATCCATAAGTACAATAGAGTCCAGGGTTGCTATCTTATACCCACCATTTTCAAATAATGAATAGGCGATTTTACCACTTTTATGTGCATCAGCCATAAAGGCACCGCCGGGCACATTTGTTAAATACCCTTGACGATCCTTCCCAATAAAGTACAAATTAAAAATCCCAGACCGGTCATCACTGTAAACCATCCCTTTTGATATGAAATCTGCCTGACGCCCATCCCATAACGCATTTTCCGTTACACTGCCTGATGTGCTATCTGCTAAAGATAAGTAATGGATATCCTTAAAATGATGAATGGTTACATCATAAATCAATCGATCATTTTCCGAATCATAGTTTAATCCACCCAAAATTTCTCTATTATTAAAACGGGTTAATTGTTCTGTGGATTTTGAATTGAGATCTATTTTAAAAATATTTTGTGTGCCATCTTTCGTGGATAAATAAAATAATGCACTATCATTGTCACTATACACTGGAGAGAAGGCTCTTCCATCCCGGGTGATTTGAAATTCTTTTTTCGTTATAAAATTATATTCGAAAAGATCATAATACTTCGATCCCACTTTATTGGGTTTCTTCGCTTTTTTTGAATAATAAATGACTTTTCCATTCCATGCAGGTTTCGAATAAATACCCTTGGCGATTTTTTTCGACACTTTCGTTTTCATATCGTAAATAAACAAATCTGTACTACTAAAATAATCGTGATCTTGATTCGACAAAAAAGATATTTTTGAACCGTCTTCATTCCACATCGGAAATAAATTTGCTGTGCCGTTCTCCTGAATGATGCGCCCTTTCACTTCATTCTCCAAGACAGATTGTGTTAATGTTTCATATCGTGTTTCTAATACAGTTACAAATTCATCATACACTTGTTTTCCATCTTTTCCCGTCCCGTCTTTCATGCCTTTATTAATTGAATAATTCATGGGTTTGCTCAAAGAAGCCATAATCTTTTTTAATGATTCAGAACCATACTTCACAGACAAATATCTGGACAATGCAAATCCGGCATTATAAACTGATTCATTCCCAATTCCACTTTTGCCGAATGTATTCATCTCCCGCCATGAGAGCATTTTATTATTCAAAATTCTATCTCTTAATATCATATCCCGAACAGAGTCCCAGTTATCCCAATCTGCACCGGGATACATATATTGGGCTACCCCTTCTGCCAACCACGGTGGTACGGCCGTCCCCGGGAGTGGATAACTCACCAGCGTGTTGGGGTATCCATAAAGCACATCCGGTCGTTTTTCTTTTTCGTAGCCAATAAACTGGACATAGCCGCCGGGAATAGATTTCCCAAACTTCTGCGCCCGCTGAATGGAAACAATATGAGTGAATTCGTGAGTGATCACATTCTGAAGCCATCGGTGTGAACCACGGAGTTCAAAATCGAGCGGACTGGTCCAAATGACAATTTTGTTGTCGTAGAAATAGGCAGCACCGTTGGAAATATCATCTACATCCGTAAACACAATATCGGTCTTATCGAATGGCTCGTACTTGTAGAGTTTGGTGACAAAGGGATAAATCCGCTCTGCCACAGTTGCCCCTTCTCTTGCGGACTGCTCCGTCTCAGAATAAAAATGAATTCGAAAATGATCTGTCTCAATTGTTTCCCAATCCAGTTCTGGATGGTTGTAACTCACTTGCCCGAAAGCAAAGGATATGAATAATATGAAACGAAGTTTCATTATTTAATCACGCCCAATTTAATAATCTTTTCTTCCGATTTACCATCTCCATTCACGATGACTCTGGCTAAATAAATGCCAGATTGAATATTGGATACGTCCCAAGGGATTTCAACGACGCCATTTAATGTGTATTTTGTAGAGGAAAAATTATGAAGTTGGAAATTCTTGTTGAGTTCTTCAACGGGAAATCCAGCTAAATCAAATATATTAATTTCAATTTTTTCTGCTTGTCCAACTTGAATACGAAAAATAACATTTTCACCATAAGTGGGGTTAGGATAACCATACGTTAAATCCGCATCCATTAAATAAGTATTATACGTTACGGTTTTTTCCATCATTAGAATTCGTGAAAAATCTGGCGTTCCAAAAGTGTAATTCCATTCGTTCCTATTCGTATTAGAACTTTTTTTGTATTTAATAATATTTTTTTCAGTAAGAATCGCTTGTTTTCCATCATATGACCCCAATCCTTTTAATTTATCCCCAGTTGAAATTCGGTCTATTTCAACCCCCTCATTATTTAGGATCCGAATACTTCCATCACCACTTTGGTAAACCAATTCGGGATTCTCGTCTTCCATTATATCTAATCCTAAAATAGGGCCAATAGCTTTTGCTTCTATGGGGAAACCGTTTTTATAAATAAATTTCGAATCCAATACATGGATGCTACCTTCTTTGTCAGTCAGAATAATTTCAGCATGCCCGTCATTTTCAAGATCAATTAATGATAAATAATTGAAATCACCTTTATGTATGATATTCTTGCTAACTGGAACTCGTGTTACACTTATACCCATAGGATCCAAATAATATGATATCCGATGATTATTATCTATATAGGGCAAATTATCATGGGTCAAATTCAAATTAATAATTGAATCAACTGAAACGATAGATTGTGAATCATCATCAATAATCCATATTTGTTTATGTTGGCCATCTGCTTTAAGAAGCCGAGTTGATCCTATAGACGTTTTTTTATTCTCCCACGTAAGAACAAAGTTTTCTATGTCAGAATCAAACTCAAACCATTTGAAAAAGATCTCATTTTGTTTATTACTAACTATTGCCAGACCAGTTGAATTTGAATTTTGTACAATACAAGCCTGAATATCTTCACCCTCATCATTATAAAAAGTCCTTATATCATTTAGGTCATCTCCCCACCAGAGCGAATCACCTTCACCCACAAAATCCAAATCGCCATCACCATCTACATCCCATTGAAAAAGAATGGATTTATTCTCGTCCTTTAGGAAAGCCATATCATAACTGGATGATAAGGTAAAAGACATGGTTCCCCCAGACTTAGATATATTGCTGATGTTAACCCCTGAATTAGCACCAGAATTAGACTTTGTATTGGGATGGGTGAAAGAAGAGAAATCCATACTCCCTTCTGCGTTGGCGCGGAAATATTCTTGGTTTTCTGCAAACCACATATCCCCCCAATAACCGGAAGATGGGTCCGTAAATAGATTCGATATATATCCCATATCTTGGGCGCCGTCCGCTTCTTCTAAATCGATACCCCGATGTCTTCTGTTTGAATTAATGGAAAAGGAATTCAATCCCTCTTGTATCTTCTTTTCATCAATATGCCAGATTAATAATCCCGATGCAGGTAAGCCTAAATTATAATCTGAAATTTCTGTTATAACNCCATATTCATTCTGCTTTACACCCACAGAATCCATGAGNACATTAACAAAATCNGGNTGANTTTGTGTTTTTTCCCAGATTGCATAACGGGCCGAATCAATACNCACATCCTCTCGATACCAATTATTCCGATTTTCTATTAAAAAATATTCGTCCTGACCTATGTTAACTTTTACAATGTGATTGGCTTCACCACTTTTAAGATTAATATGCTCATTATAGTTAATCTCAGTCGAAGTTTCCCATCCCGCATAGATTCTTGTCCATGCATCTGGTGGTGCAGGAATGATTCCACGTCCGTTATTAGAACCTTGATCCATGAGGCTGAAAACACCTACGCCAGACAAACCCGATTCTAAATTCCATAATGGCGGTAAACCAACTGCAAAACCAATCATCATGGCCAAAGTGCCCGTTATGCTATATTGAATATCACAGGGGCTGCCTAGTTGATCAAATAATGTTTCATCGTAAAAAAGTTGATTTTGTGTTTCAGGAATAATAATTCCATGAGGAACNTTCGCACTGCCCACTTGAATGGGGCCACCCAAATGGGAAATTACCATATTTTTATCCACGTANGTAGATGGTATATCTTCAGGGGTGGGNTCAAGGAAAGGTAATTTGAAATCCTGCCCTACACCGGGGTGAATAACGGTTATTAAATCAAATTGGCTAAAGTCAATATTATCTGCNTCATATGCTTGAGTAACAGCATNCCTTAATAATTCAGTGATCCGTTTTTCATGGGTATCATCCTGGCTAATCTCNTTGTAATAGTTCATGGATGTGTTTATTAAATAGCTGGATTCATTCTCTGAGGGGAATACGGTAGAATTCTGCAGATCGATCCCAAACCTTCCATAAGAGACTGATCGNTAATAGCTATCAACCGCTATGAGATGGGATTGAAAATAATGGCGATCATGGGGTGGCGGGTCGATGGTGTAATCCCCACATTCTATTGGCTTCGCCGCATATAGAAAATCTCCATTTCCAGAAATGCCGGGGTAATCCTGGAGAGGAAATGATACCCGAATAACGGCAATTTTAAGATCTCCCAATACTTGGGAANTTATGGGGAATAATGCATAAAGCAGCAGGACGATTGTCCATCTGCTCAATGAGGAGNGGTTCATTCGAAATTCAGGTTAAAACTGAATATTCATGGAGAACCGCATGGTATTGGTCANAGGGTGACCCGGTTGTCCAGATGTATATCCAAAATCGAAACCATAATTAGAGAAGCGCAATCCGACACCAAAAGTTGGGTTTTGAATTTTCCCTGTTTTATCGAAATAATATCCGGTTCTCAATGCAAAGTAGGAAGAATACCAATATTCTAACCCAAAGTTGTGAACAAGCTTATCTAATTCATCTGAAATAGAGCGGTCTTTTGCTGAACCAACTTCTTTTTGACCCCACTCGTTATAAATACCCCAATTATNNTCACCAAAACCGGCACCATATTCACTGGCCGTATTAATCATTTCTTCAGGATCACGATCTCCGTTTCCATTTGCATCGCCGGCCCATTCCCAGCCACCAATCTTTTTATCTGATTCCTCGCCTGCCGGAGAACGGTCAATATCGCCCCCCAAAAGCCAGTCATCTACCCAGGAAGTAAAAATGGCTTTAAACAGCCGATCCTTATGGGCAGTTTCTAAAAGACCATTCTGATTGTAGTTGGCATTTTTTACAGCCTCTTTCCCATCTTTGTCAAAACCACCTACAGTACCATCCCCATCCCAATCCATGTCTGGATAGGACGCCACTAAGAGTTTATCAACATCATACACCATTTTAAGGCTGTTATAGTCATTTTTAAATATTTCGTATGCCAACCCAAGGGTCAGGTTGGTAGGCTGTGGATCTGCCTGATCCGGATCAATAAATGAAACTTTTGGGCCGATGTTTGTCATGGTCACACCTAAATCCAATTTGGGTGTTAAAAATTCTTTATGCATATATCCTAAATCAAAACCAAAATCAGTGGAGGTTCCTTTACCCTTTTCTGAACCGGTGCCCAGTTCGACTAAATGCTGGTAGGAAATTTTGGCATTCATCCCAAAAGAGGATTTGGGCGAAAGTTTGGTACTGTAAGACAGAGCTGCCGCCGTCATATAGGAAGTGAATTTTCCCTGATATTGGGCATATTCATCCATCCGGACTTGTTCACCCAGATTTAAATAAATTAAATGACCACCCAGAGTTCCCAAGGTTGGGAATGTTTTTCGAAAGGCCAAAAATTCGTAATACAGGTCATCGGCTAAGTTCGGGAGCCAATTCACATGCATAAATGCAATTTCGGATCCGGTCTGGAATGCAAGCCCGGCCGGATTCCAATAGCTTGCGTAAGCATCGTTGGCAACAGCCACTTGTGCTTCTCCCATGCCACCGGCACGAGCACCGGGAGATATAAGCAGAAATATGGCACCTGCTTCACTTTGAGCATTGAGGGACGGACTGCAAAAAAGCAGAAGCGCCGCCACAATTGAATATATTCGTTTCATAGTAATAGTCCTTTCCCCGATTCGGGGTATAATTTTTGGAAGGTTTTTAATCCTTCGATGATGTTTGAAACGTATCAACCGTTAGCGATGTTTTATTGGCACTCCTGTTATTTGGATGAAATTACCCTATTCTTCTCTATCAAGGCAAGGGATTGTATATATTAATTTACGGCCCAGGTTGATAGAATTGGGATATATGTAATAGCTAAAACACTCAATAGCATGACCATAAAAAATGGCAACGTGGATTTATAAATAGTGGGCATATTTTCATCAAATCGATATGCAGATAAAAATAAATTCATTCCGACGGGTGGTGTTAAAAAACCAAGTTCCAGGTTGGCAATAAAAATAATGGCTAAGTGAACGGGATCAATCCCAAAATACGCTCCCAATGGTGTGATGAGTGGCACTACAATGATAATGGCAGAAAAAATATCCATCATGCACCCAACGGCTAATAGAAAAATATTTAACATCAATAAAAAGACAAGTTTCGAACTAATAAACGTTTTAACCCACGCCAGAAGTTTAAAGGGAACTTGCGCATCTACTAAATAACTCGTCAAACCCATTGCTACGCCTAAAATAATGAGAACACCGCCGATTAATGTGGAGCAATCCAGTATAATTTTTCTCAAATCCTTGCTCTTTAAATCTTTATATACGAATACCTCTATAATAAATACATATACCACCGTCAATGCAGCAGTTTCCACTAAGGTTGTGAAACCTCCAAAAATACCGAATAAAATGAAAAAGGGAATCATGGCTTCCCATTTTGTTTCTATGAGGGNTTTTTTGATCTCCGTTAAATTAAATTTATGTCGCTTAATATGTTGCGCCTCACCTTGCCAAACGGCCCATCCACCGATCATAGCCACTCTCAAAAATCCAGGAACAATTCCAGCGAGAAAAATTGTTTTAACAGATACCGCTGCCGTTACACCATAAATAATCAATGGTAAACTGGGTGGAAATAACAATCCTAAAGATCCTGCAACAGTTATAAGGCCCAAAGAAAATTCTTTTGAGTAACCNTCTTTNGTGAGCANAGGGTACAGCAAACCGCCCAAGGCCAATATGGTGACACCTGACCCCCCTGTTAATGCAGTGAAAAAACCACATAGCAACACAAGAACGATCGGCGTTCCNCCGGGAATCCAGCCAAACGATGCGCGAAATAACCGGAAGAGGCGTTCGGAAGCNCGACTTTCTGCCAGAATATATCCCGCCAACGTAAAAAGGGGTATGGTGGACAATGTAGGTGAAACAACGATGCGATATGCTTCAGCCGGAATTGCTGACAATGGAGTGTAATCTTGCCAGAAAAAGAGAATAGCTAACCCGCCCAATCCAATGAAAATAGGTGCACCTTTATAAATGGCAAATAAAATCAACAGGATACTTACCCACATAAAAATGGACGATTCCCGCAAACTATCAAAACGGTCAATCTGAGATAAGAAGATTACACCGGCCANAAGAATCCCTCNATTCCGCCATTTGTCATACCCATTCATAATTAGATGAANTGCAATAAGGAACAACCCTATTGGCATAACAAGTTGTGCCACCCATCGGGGTAAAAATGGCGCAATATTCACCGGATAGGCCATTTCAATTTTTACTAATTCCCAACTACCGTATGCCAAGGCCAAGACAAGAAAGGCGGTTATAATCTTGGCAAGATACTTAGACCAGTTGATGGTGGGGTTCACTGCGAACAAAGGTACCCGTGTTAACACCAAAAGCTTATTCCGCCGCGCTGCAATTACGGCGCCAGCAAAACCAATCCATAATGTTAAATGTTGGACAAGGACGGGAGATGCAACCACGCCCGTTGTTCCAAATAGTCGTGTAATTACTTCAAGAGCCGGGAGTAAAACGAGCGCAATAAATACAAATAAGGTAAAATACTTTTCGATCGATTTTATATTAAAATATGACAAACGAATGACTTTTAATTGGAATGGGAATCCATTTCTTTTTTAATCTCCATCAATCGATCAAATGTAACTTCATCAAGAAGAGAACCTCTTAAATCTGGGTACATCCTTTCGATAAGATCTTCCCACTTT
>JGI26060J43896_10000669_pt1 | contig 12565 bp, 12 predicted proteins | sample MarorgKNORR_S2LV_6_FD_43896 | JGI IMG/M metagenome (IMG submission 43896) | reverse complement strand
GACGCTTGAACGTATGGGCTCAGATCAGGGTGGGCGCGGAGCTGGGTTCTCTAGGCGAACCGATTTGGTTCAGCCCGGAGAATACACTGTGATTCTAGGGGTAAATGATGCCGAACACCGGATGCCTCTCCGGATCACTCGGCGGCAGCCGTAACCACTGCGTTCAGGTGACTAGTGGTCTCGAGAGACTTCTTGCTGGTGAAGCATCCCATCTACGACGCCTCTCTCTTGGATTGNTTGTCCATCCTGCTTCGGTAACGAGGGGGTTTCGACTCTCAGTTGATGCTTTGTTACAAGAAGGATTCATGGTCAGGGCTCTTTTCGGTCCACAGCACGGTGCCAGGGGTGAGAAACAGGACAACATGATTGAGTCCGCACACTATGCTGATCCGTACACAGGTCTACCCGTGCACTCGCTTTATAGCGATGTCCGTAAACCTACCCCAGAGATGCTTAGCGGGCTGGACGCTATCGTGTTCGATCTCCAAGACGTAGGAGTCCGTGTGTACACCTTCATCTGGACAATGCTGTTGACAATGGAAGCGTGTGCCGAAGCAGGTCTCCGTTTCATTGTACTCGACCGGCCCAATCCCATTGGTGGAATTCAGAGAGAAGGTGCGGTGCTTCAGGAGGACTTCGAGTCCTTTGTTGGCCTACATCCTATTCCACTGCGTCACGGGTTGACCTGTGGTGAGTTAGCGGCCTGGATGAACGAAACCCGAGGTATCGGGTGCGACCTTGAAGTAATCGAGTGCAGGGGTTGGCGTAGGTCCATGGGATGGAGTGATACCGGATTACCTTGGGTGGCACCTAGCCCTAACCTACCGACGCCGGAATCGTGTCTCGTCTATCCAGGTATGGTTCTCTTGGAGGGGACCAACCTCTCAGAAGGGCGAGGAACCACGAAGCCCTTTGAGTATTTTGGCGCACCTTATCTGAATATNGAACATCTAACCGACTTCTTAGGTCAGGAGCGCCTAGACGGTGTAACGATCCGNCCCTGTCATTTTGAGCCCACCTTTCAGAAATACGCTGGAGCCATGTGTGCGGGAGGACAGCTGCACGTTACTGACCCGGAAACATTTCAGCCTGTGCGAACTGCGGTAGCAATCCTCAGGGCTGCCAGAGAACTTGCTCCGCAGGAATTCGACTGGTCTGAACCGCCTTACGAATATGAGGAAGATTTGACACCGATAGATCTAATTTGGGGACACGATGGCCTGCGGCGTAGGATAGACGACGGTGCTACCGTGGATGAGGTTCTAGAGGGTGTGCAGGAAGATCTCGACACTTTTGAAGAGAGTGTTGCAAGTTTCTTGATCTATGAGTGAGCAGTTAGCAACCGCTTAAGCATCAATGATGCAGGAAGGGTATCTGGGGCACTGCTCATCTACAGAGCCCGCTTCCATCAAATCGGGAAGCAATCTGTAGGTAAATCCTTTCGCCAGGGTCGGCCATTACTTCGGGCGTCACGCAGCTTGGCCCCGTGACAAGATCGACCTCTATCCGTAGGCGATCCGTCATGAAAGCCCAGGGGATCTTAAGAGTTTGGCTCGAAAGGGCACTAACTTGACCCACACGGCGGCGTGATCCACCGCTAACTGCATAAAGCCTGGCATCGTTGAAATTAAGGTTCTCCACGATCAATTCGATGTTTTGAGGTTCAGCGCTGCTTCGTCCCGCGAATGGGTCACTCCCCCCACCGGTTCCGCCAATGGCACGCCCCATAGGAGTGCAAGAGGTTAAGCCAATCAGAAGGACAACTGCCCAGACGCTGCCAGTAAATGTGTTTATGATGTGTGCCGTGTCATAACGTTTCTCGAAATCTAAACTTAGATCTTTCATCCAAGAGTGATGTATAGAACTCTAAGCCCCAATTTCTCACAATATACTAGGTGTATCTGGAATCCCAGGGAAATCGCAAAGTTCCATGAACTACTGCGGATCAAGATTGAAATGGGCAAGCTGACTTACTATTTGGACTGCCGCGTTAGAGTTTGGATACAGATAACAACTTAACTTATGAGGGTCGGTTTGATGGTGTCAGTGTTGACAAGTGAGTGGTACCAAACCCTGATCACTCAGGCGCTCAATCGGCGAGGTTGTGACTCGCTTTGTTCATCAAGTTCAGCACTGTATCACTGGCACTGTCAGGTGTCATTAATGAGGTAACTGCATAGACAAGAGTTGAAAGCAGCATCGCAGGGAAAACCTCATGTACCACTTCTGAACCTGGAATAAAATCCCACGTCAGGAGTGTCGTGATCCCCACACCAAACGAAGCCATAACCGCTGAACCGCTTCCTCGTTTCCAATGAAGTCCAAAGACGATGGCTGGGAAAAAACAAGCACCGTAGAGGCTACCACTGAACGCTGTAAGGGCGACTATACCACCAGGTGGATTTAGAGAGATCAGCATGGTGATGAATGCGAATAGCGCTACCCATCCCTTTGTCCAAAACATTTGGTCCTTCTCACTGCGACCAGGCTTGACCACGCCGACGATGTCCCGCTCCGTAGTTGATGCCAGTACGAGAAGCACCGAGTCGAGTGATGACATTGCCGCCGCTACCATAGCGACTAACAAGAATGCAGCGGTGCCTTGCCCAAAGACTTCATTCAAGAGATTGGGAATTACAAGATCAGTGTCCCCGAGGCCGTCAGGGAAGATTCGTCTCGCATAGAGTCCGATCGGGATCAAGAGTGAGAATACGAAGCCGAATGTAATCGTTGAGACAAGCATGCCCGTGCGGATCGCTTTGTCCCCTTTTAGTGCAAAGAATCGAGCGAGTTGCCTAGGTTCGACAGCAAATTTGATGAGTCCCGCGAACATTGTGCCGAGTAGTACGGGAACTGCGACACCGCCTCCCCAGGTAAAGAGTGCTTCCCCGCCAGGCTGAGCGCGCACCTCAGAGATTGCGCTCAGCCCACCTGCTGCGTTCACCGTTCCAGTGAACAGGAGGATAGCTGCTAGGATCATCACTACGCCCTGCACTGAATCTGTCTTCACCACACTGATGAAGCCGCCGATCATCGTGTAGAGCATGACGATAAAGAAAACAATTACGATTGAGAGTTTATAAGGAATCTCTAGAAAGACTTCTAGTAGGTTGCCGATGCCCTTAAAGACTGCTGTCATATAGAAGAACGAAGCTGCCATAACGATCAGGGCAGCACAGACTCTGGCGGTGGTGCTGTCAAAGCGGAAGCCTATGAAATCCGGTATCGTGAGAGAGTCCATCGCGCCGGTGAAGCTTCTGAGTCGAGGAGCGATTACAAGCCAGGCGAAGAGGCTTAGGGCAACGGAGGTTGGAATGAATAGCATCCATGGCACGCCCCAGTCGTATGTCTGACCGCTGAAGCCTACGAATGAATTTGTACTGGCATACGTAGCAAAGAATGAGAGGCCGATGATCCAGCCACCCATATTCCGTCCACCAACGTAATAGTCCGCGAGCCCTTTCGTTTTTCTTTTTCCGGTCCATGCGTGGTGCGCGAGCATCACGGTGTATAGCGCGAGGAGTGAGTGAACCATCCAGTATTCGCGCAGGTTTGCAATCACTGAGTCAATCATGAGGGGAAAGTAGAGAGTTGATGGTAGATCACTATGCTTTTTCCGGTTTGAAGAACTTGAGTACTTCCGGTTTGGTCACTTTACCCATTGTATTACACGGCAACTTGGGGACTATTAGGATTTCTTTGGGGACCTTGTAAGGGGCGAGCCGCTTTTTAGCAAATGCTCGAAGCTCATCTGTCGAAAGGTGATCTTTGTCCTCGGACACAATTACTGCGCAGACTCGGTCCCCCCAATCGACGTCCGGCACACCTACCACTGCGCACTCACGGACTCCTGGATGGGTGAGCATAACTCCCTCAATTTCTAGAGCCGAGATTTTCTCACCGCCCGTTTTTAAGATATCGACACTGGAACGGCCGAGTATGCGGTACGCACCTGCCTCCACCACTGCTTGGTCACCAGTTATGAACCATCCATCAGTCGTGAAGGCTGCCTCTGTTTCCTTGGGTTGCCGCCAGTATTCATTAAATACNGTAGCTCCGCGGACTTGTATCAGGCCCGGTTCACCTTCTGCGACCAGGTGGTTAGCCTCGTCCACCAGACGAACCTCTATCCCAGGTAGTGCCTTGCCTACATATCCGGGTCGGCGTTCACCATCAAGGGGGTTTGAGAGTGCCATTCCAATCTCTGTCATACCGTAACGCTCAAGTAGGCGTTGGCCAGTTATTTCTTCCCACATTTCCAGCGTTGTCACGGGTAACGCAGCTGAGCCGGAAACCGAAAGTCGGCAGGCACCAGCGCCCGAAGCCCAAGCAGTTCGTGTAGCAGAGTTCGCGCGCTTCCAGGCCTCTATTAGACGACGATAGATAGTTGGTACAGCCATATAGAGTGTGATATTTCTGTGACTCAATCGTTCCCAAACTTCCACGGCATTAAACTGAGGGAAAATCTCGCATGTACTCCCATTCCATAGTGCTGACAACAAAACGTTTACGATGCCATGAACATGGTGCAGGGGAAGGTGGAGGAGGATGTGATCGTCATGATCCCAGCCCCAGGCAACAGTAAGGGACTCGACTTGACTACGAATATTCTTATGGGTTAGGACGACTCCTTTGGGTCGTCCGGTGGTTCCAGACGTGTAGAGGATCATTGATGGACCCTCCTCCTGAACTATCGGGATCTCACAAAGAGGGATTTCTTGGGATAGAGTTGAACCGTCAAGCACTGGGAGCCCGCGTTCGTCGGCTAGATTATTGATCTGAGCAAAGAGGGTTGGATGAGCGATGATCGCTTCAGGTTTAACATCTTCTATCACATGTGCTAACTCAGCAGGAGGATGTGATATTGCCATCGGTACCGCCACACCGCCTGCACGCCAGATACCCCACAGCGTAACCACGTAGTCCCATCCGGGTGGTACTAGGATGCATATGCGGCCCGCATTTAGGTTCTTCCGTCCAGAGAGCAGCCGGGTAGCAACTATACTGGAAACTCGTAATAGGTCTGAGTATGTGTAGGCGTCCTCTTCTACTACGATGGCCGTGCGGTTCGAATAGGCTTTGGCACGGTCAACCAAATGAAGGGTCAACGGAGATCAAGCTCGGTAAGGGCATCAAACATCCGGCCAAGCTGTTTAAATGCTCAGCCCCTTTCAAGGTGCCCTCCGTTTCCTGCTTCTAGATCTGAGTTCTGTAGTCCTTCTCGATGAGAGATTCTTTCCGACATTGCCGAGGGCAGTAAAGGGTATCTGAGGCTGATCCTTTACTAAGGCAGTACATTTCACAGATCTGGTATCACTCAACCTGAATGAGCATGCCCTATATAGAGCAGATCCCTTTATCAGAAGCTGACGGCTTACTCAAAAAGCAATTCGACGATGCGATCGGTCGAGCAGGTCGCGTATGGAATATCGTCCATGTGATGAGCCTTAACCCGACTGCGATGGAAGCTTCCATGGGGCTTTATCGCGCATTGATGTTCACTCCGTCTCCCCTGTCGCGGGTGCAGAGGGAGATGCTAGCCGTAGTTACATCAAAGGCGACTAACTGTTTCTATTGAGTGCAATCGCACGCACATGACCTCCGGGAAGAGGTTACGGAAAGGTTCAAGTCAGCAGATGAAGCAGACGCGTTTGTAGAGGCCATCGCCACGGACTGGCGCTCTGCGGATCTGTCTGAAAAAGATCAAGCGCTGTGTCTGTTCGCGGAAAAACTCACTCTGGATCAGCAAGAAATAGGTCCAGGTGACCTCGAATCTCTACGTATTCATGGCTTTGAGGACACTGCGATCCATGATGCAACACAGATCATAGGGTACTTCAACTACATCACTCGGATTGCGGATGCGCTTGGGGTTGAGCCGGAGTCAGACATCGGTGAATGGGGACTGTCGAATCCCTGAACCTACTGAGTGTGCTCTAATATGTAGTGGTCTATTATTAGGCCTAGTGACTCCATTCCAAGTAAAGAAAACCGTCTCTATCGAGGCTTACGATGTCGGCTATATTCGGGCTCCCTGTTCTGTGTGAGCGAGAGATGATCCTTCGATGAGCCTGGAAACAAAACGACCTACAGTGGAGGCAGCCGAAGAAATTCTCGGGGGCTATTTTCCGGCGCTTGACCATGGCTTTGTGGCCTTGGTGGACTACATGGGCACCGACGAGGATGTCGAGCGAGCGGCCCGAGTAAGTTATGGCGCTGGCACACGTAAGGTATCACTTACACGTGGCTTGATCCGTTATCTCAGGCGCCATCGCCACACCACACCAAGTGAGATGGTTGAGTTCAAATTCCATTGTGCAATGCCGATGTTCATCGCGCGACAATGGGTGCGTCACAGGAGTGCGTCTATTAATGAGTACAGCGGACGCTATAGCCTTATGCCGCTGCTGTTTTATATGCCGGACGAAGAGCACTTTGCGCTCCAGAGCCAGTCGAACAACCAGGGACGCGAGCAGCTTGCTTCAGCGGAGATTTATAAGTCTGCCGTAGAACGTTGGGAGAGAATTCGAGCAGATGCTGGTGAAGGCTATTCTTGGATGATTGGTGAGGACATTGCAAGGGAAATTGCTCGGATAGATTTACCTCTCTCTACCTACACACAGTGGTACTGGAAGATTGATCTGCACAACTTGCTGCACTTCCTGTCGCTCAGGGCAGATCCCCATGCACAGTGGGAGATCCGTGTCTTTGCGAACATTATCGCAGGCATGGTAAAGCGTGTTGCTCCATTATCGTTCGAAGCGTGGCTTGATTATGACCTGCTTGGCCAAAGCATGAGCCGGGCTGAACTCAGCGTNCTAGCAGAGCTCCTAGATGCAGATGAATCCAGTATCTCTGCTAGGCCAAGCACGAGTTTCTCTTCCGACAAGCTCAAAGAAATCGGGCTATCCGGAAGAGAAATTGAGGAGTTCCTTGGCAAGCTTCGTCGTCCTAGTGTCGAAGACTTTGAATTAGATCTTTCGACTATGCGCAAAGCAGAGGATGTTCAGTCTGAGATGCACAAGGCAGTCCCTGGACATTTTGAATAACCCCTCTTTGAGCCGGGCGTTGACTGTTTATCCTGAATTCCGATGAGACTCCCTACTTCACCCAGATTGTTTTCGGATATGTGAACTCAAGGATTCCTAGTGGGGAAAGCTCACGTCCATAACCGCTATCTTTCGTGCCGCCGAATGGCAGTCTCGGGTCAGACTTTACGATGCCATTCACAAAACAGTTGCCTGCGTCTATTAGTTCGGCAGCAATTTTCTCTCCTCGTGCGGAATCTTCAGTGTACACTGAAGCTCCGAGGCCGTAAGCGGTGTCATTCGCAACCCGAATGGCTTCTTCTTCATTGCTCACTGGTAGGATGGATGCCACAGGTCCAAAGAGTTCTTCCTCGTAGGCTGCCATGCCAGGGCCCACATTTGTCAAAACAGTGGGAGGGTACCACCACCCTGGCTCATCAGGAGGTTCTCCACCTGTCAGAAGAAGTGCGCCATCGTTGACTGATCGTTGAACCTGATTATGGAGCGTGTCCCGTAAGTCTTCCCGGGCTAATGGCCCAATGTCGCTCGCGGGGTTCAGGGGGTCACCCATCACAGTAGCTTCCATAGCACTGACCAACTTCGCCTCGAACTCCTCGCGGACAGGTTCAACAACCACAAAGCGTTTTGCTGCGACACAGCTTTGGCCTGAGTTGATAGTGCGCGCTAACCTGCAGCTGGCAACAGCAGCATCGATATTGGCATCAGCAAGGATCACTGACGGGTCACTACCACCCAACTCGAGTACACATTTCTTGATTGCAGCGCCCGCCCTAGAAGCAACGGATCGTCCTGCCTGAACACTCCCGGTTAGGCTAATCGCCCGAACAAGCGGGTGATCGATCACTTCTCCCGTTGTTTCAAGATTGATTACGAGGTTGGTAAATAGACCATCCGGATAGCCAGCTTCCGCGAAAATGTGTGCGAGTATTTCGGCACATCCGGGTACACTCGGTGAGTGTTTTAATAGTACTGCGTTGCCAGCGGTCAGTGCAGGAACAGCGAAGCGAACTACTTGCCAGAAAGGGAAATTCCAGGGCATGATTCCTAGCACGATGCCTAGTGGACGATGGGTCCAATAACTGATTGTGGCATCCGTCGGTGCTGGTACTGGGGCCAAGAAGTGCTCAGCATGCTCGGCGTAATAGTCGCACACCCACGCACATTTTTCTGATTCGGATATTGATTGTTGTATCGGTTTACCCATCTCCAGAGTCATGAGTTCGCCAAACTCTTCCTTGCGTTTCCGGAGAATAGATCCCAGGCCCGTGAGTATCTCCGTGCGCTCTGGGATCTCGCACTTACTCCAAATGAGTTGAGCTTCTTGTGCTGCTAGTATGATCTCGTTGACACCCTCTTCAGACATCATCGGATACGAGGCGATTGTATCACCAGTAGTTGGGTTGGTTGCAACGAATGTCATGTGTCTATCCACCCTTGAATTCTTAGCGATACCGTAGCTTGAGTGTGAGAGGATACAAGCCCAGATAAAAATGTGTGTTGGGTTTCACGAGTGTAAGACCTCAGGATTGTATTCACACTTCGAGCAGGGTTGTTGGGGACTCGATTTGTGGGTTGGCATATCTAGATATATATCCCAACTACTACATTAGCAGACGCCGGTCATATGACGGGATCGACGATGCAGATTCACTACCTTGATGGCTCGCGGCTGCGCCGCTCACTCCTTGCGGCATGCGATTATGCTCAGCAACAGCGAGATGAGTTGAACCGGATCAATGTATTCCCGGTTCCTGACGGGGATACTGGAACGAATCTCACTTTGACAGTTCGAGCGATCGCGGACATCGTGGGACCCAGTCGCGCCACGTCGGTTGCCGAGGTCGCACGAAGGGCAGCCGACGCAGCTGTTATGGGTGCCAGAGGTAACTGTGGGATGATGCTATCTCATTTCCTACTTGGCTTCGCGGACGGCTTATCCGGTTATGACCGTGTCAACACAGCTGAGTTCTGCTGTGCTTTCCATCGGGGTGCCCAGAGTCTGCGAGAAGCACTAGATAAGCCTGTGGAGGGTACGATTCTCACCGTTATCCACGATACCGCCTTAGCTGCTACCCAGAGTGCCGCGAAGGATTTTGTGGCCTTACTGCAGCATCTCGTTAATGAGGCTCGAGATTCGCTTGAAAGGACACCTGATCTTCTGCCTGTCCTCAAGACAGCTGGGGTGGTTGATGCAGGGGCTAAGGGCTTCGTGAGCTTACTGGAAGGAGTTCTTTACTTGGTGGATGGGTCACTACCGATCTCTGTTGAATCTCAAGTGCATGAGAAGGTCGTAGCTTCTCCTGCGTCTCTCATGGAATATCCGGTTAGTCAGGAACAATTTCGTTTTTGCACCGAGGCGCTAGTACACGGTGACTTGCTCCCCACACAAACCAGTGTGCAGAGTAGGCTCCGAGCTGCAGGTGACTCTATGATTGTGATCCGCTCGGACCGTGTGCTGAAAATTCATATCCACACTGATGAGCCTGAGCAGGTTTTCGACTACCTCAGAGGTTTGGGTGATTTGGTTACACACAAAGCTGAGGACATGCGTGCACAACACCGCACTATCCAACGGGCTGCGGAAGGTCACATTCAGCTTGCCCGTCGGCCCGTCTCAATTGTAACAGATTCAGCAGCTGATCTATCTGAGGAGNTCCTTCGTGCGCATGGGATACATGTAATACCTCTCTTATTGATCGATGGGGATCGGTCTTATCGAGCTGGAATTGACATTGCCACTGAGGAATTCCATAAAAAACTTGAAGATGATTCTGAATTACCAACGACTAGTCAGCCCAGCCGAGCTGACATCACAAAGACCTACGCCCGCGCGGCGGAAGAAGGGGAAGCTGTATTAGCAGTACTCGCAGCGTCCACGTTGTCAGGGACCTTCGCAGCAGGCGAGGCTGCAGCATCAGGATTTCAGGGAGCCAATATCTATATGGCCGATTCGCTCAGTGCATCGGTTCTTCAGGGCTTGCTAGTTGTGAAGGCCTGTGAACTGGCCGAGCTTGGATGGCAACCGGAGGAGATAGTTAGGGAGATCACAAGGGTTCGTACCCAATCTGGAATTCTTTTTACTGTGCAGACGTTAANGAGACTTGTCGCATCTGGACGCCTTGGATCGGGCCAGGCGTTTCTCGCGAGGCTCCTAGGAATTAAACCTGTGCTAGAGATCGACAAACGCGGGCATGTTACTTCTGCAGGGAAGGCTGTCGGTGTGACTCGGGCCCGAAGTCAATTGATGAAACTTGTCGATGAACGCATTCCTGATGGTACGGAACGTATGCGTTTTGGGATCTTTCATGTTGGGGTGCCCGAAATCGTCCAGCCAATTACAGATGAACTCAGGGGACGGTATGGGAATAGAGTCGAGGTTTTCGCAGCTCCCGCAACACCAGTTATAGCAACACATCTTGGTATAGGAGCTTGGGGAGTTGCTTATCTTGTGGAAGATGTGTGATCCATGCTGGGGCTCAACCTGGCATCTTATGTCTTCCAGATACCAAGACGTCATAGGTGGCCCGCTGGGCGGGGCTCAGCTCGCCGGGCAACCCCACAAGGATTGCTCTGCCGCCTTTCCCAGATTCCGGGATGTGGAGCACCAATTTTCCACTAGCCGTCGTTGGCTCGTAGGGATGTGATTCTCCGGATGGATCTATGCTTACAGTTTGCCCGGGCATGAGCGATTTAGCTAGAAATCTACCGTATTCCATCCAGGCGACGATGGGCTCTTCCTCTCCTGATGCAACCAGGGGGATGAGCTTATTTCGGTAGTACTCAATTGCAGCATCGTATCTTTCTGGGTTGCTCCCCTTTAGCTCCTTCAACTGATCCCGATAATAATCACGGGGATCGCGTTCACCGGATGCATTTAGGGCTTCTACAAGCAAACGATCAGCTTCAGCGGTCAGATTTTCAAACATAGTCCGAAAGAATGGTGAGCCGATGATGTGAGGGTCAATGTTATCTCGGTTTCTCAAAAAATGATGAGACAGCAACCAACTCGCACCCATAAATCGAGGTGACTATGCATGGGAGAAAGTGATTACGTCGAGACGGGGTTGTCTATGCTAAGCCAGCTACCTCTAACAGTCTAAGTCCGTTAGTCCCCCTGAGTCATCGAGTCCAGGAACTCTTGATTTGTCTCGGTACGCGCCATCCGAGCGATCAAGAATTCAATTGCCTCTTCTGGGGGCATGTCTGCTAAGAAATTTCGGAGCAAATATACACGGTTGAGTTCAGTTTCATTCAGCAGGAGTTCTTCTTTCCTTGTACCTGAACGGTTTAGGTCGATCGCAGGAAAGATTCGGTTGTCGGAGATAGTGCGATCTAGCAGAAGTTCCATATTTCCGGTTCCCTTAAATTCTTCAAAGATCACTTCATCCATCCGGCTACCAGTTTCAATCAATGCGGTCGCAATGATTGTCAAAGATCCGCCATTTTCGATGTTTCGTGCAGCTCCGAAAAAACGTTTTGGTTTGTGCAGAGCTTTAGCATCTACACCGCCAGACATGATTCTCCCAGAGTGTGGCATCGTCGAGTTGTAGGCTCTAGCAAGGCGCGTGATTGAGTCCAGCAGAATCACGACATCCTTCCCGTGTTCAACAAGACGCTTAGCCTTCTCCATCACCATTTCCGCGACCTGAACATGCCTTTCAGCAGATTCGTCGAAGGTTGATGAAATCACCTCGGCATCCACGTGTCCTGCCATGTCCGTCACTTCTTCAGGCCGCTCATCGATGAGTAGGACGATCAGATGGATTTCCGGGTCGTTGATCGATATAGAGTTAGCTATCTCCTGAAGGATGATGGTCTTACCTGCTTTGGGAGGCGATACGATAAGTCCTCGCTGCCCTTTCCCGATCGGAGCAATTAAGTCGAGGACTCTTGTAGAAATGCTGCCTGCCTCGCCGGGAACTTCTAGATCTAAGCGTTTCTCTGGGTAGGTCGGGCGCAAGTTGTCAAACTCAACTCGCTTTCCACTTTCTTCAGGGGATAGGCCGCTCAGGGCTTCGATTTTCAGCAATGCAAGGTAGCGTTCTCCTCGCTTGGGGGGGCGAACTTGCCCAGCTATAGTGTCACCTGTGCGCAAATCGAAGCGCTTGATCTGGGACGGGCTAACATAAATATCATCAGGACCGTATAAGTAGTTAAACTCCTGTGAGCGCAAGAAACCGTAGCCTTCTGGGAGGATTTCGAGGACGCCCCCGCCTCGGAGCACTACATCAGAATCAAATAATTTCTGTTCAATTCTAAAGGTCAGGTCTTGTCTGCGGATACCTCTGAAGTTGCTGATTTCCAGCTCTTCAGCCAGGTCATGCAGTTCACCGACGCTCTTAATCTTGAGGTCTGCGATGTCCACGATGGGATTCCGTAGGGTGTGCTAATGTGGGCTGTGAATTAACCGCTTGCTTGATGTTGGGAATACTAAATAGCAAACGGAGAGTTATTAGACCTTCAAACTGGCCTTAGCCAAAAAAAGCTCTCTCGGTTAGGCGAGAGTGGCCAGGGAA
>JGI26060J43896_10000665_pt1 | contig 12584 bp, 9 predicted proteins | sample MarorgKNORR_S2LV_6_FD_43896 | JGI IMG/M metagenome (IMG submission 43896) | reverse complement strand
CGTGCTCCCATGATGATTGAGCAAGAGTATCAACCTGCAACCATGAAAATGAGTGTTTGGGAGAAAGATTTAGATCTGATTAAAGAGTTAGTGGATTCTTATGGCACTGATGCACCTCTTTTTAACTTAACTAAAGAATTGTATAAAAAAGCCCATGACCTTGATTTAGATGATGAGGACACAGCCTCTATTTATGAAATACTTAATGCAAATTCTTCTCCATGAGTAGTTTTGAGACTCATGGTAATGGCCTAATAAATTTTCATATTAAAGGCAAGGGTAGCCCCCTTGTTTTGATTCACCCTCTTGGTTTAGATCATAGAATCTGGGATTATTGTGTTGGTGATTTAGCTGAGCACAGGACTCTTATTACCTTTGATTTACCAGGACATGGCCTATCACCAGTGCCTGACAATAATTATTCTATTGAGGATATTTCAAAGAGTCTTTTAGAGTCACTTAGNCTAGCTCATATCGACAAAGCTGATTTTTTAGGCTTATCAATTGGTGGCATGATTCTTCAACACTTTGCTTCAGTAAATGCACCCATGGTAGAAAAGCTGATCTTAGTGGATACCACGTTCAAATACTCAAAAGACTGGCAACTAAACTGGACTGAACGGGCTAGAATCTCAAGAGAAAAGGGTTTAGAGAGCATGTTGGAGAAGTNACTAGAGGCTTTCTTTACTGCAGAGTATTTAAAAAAAGGATCAGAAGACATTGATTATTGCAGGGAGGTTATTTCTAGAATGTCAGGCGAGAGTTATGCTTTAGCATGCGAAGCTTTATCAAGATGTAACCTTGAGAAATCCGCAAATTCAATAACCTCAGAGACCTTAATCTTATGCGGGGATCAGGATAATGATCTATTCAAAGATGCAACATTATGGTTGGCTCAAAATATACCTAATTCTCAATATGAATGGCTTTCACCTGCCCAACACTTGTCACCGCTTGAATGCAAGGTTGATTTTTTGAAAATAGTGAGAAAATTCCTGGAAATATAAAGGGGATCTATTTGCTCAGTTTAGGGATTACTTCATTTGCCATTAATTCCATTGAGCGTTTTGACAATTCTGGGTTCACCCAATCATGAGCTGCATAAACTAATGTGCCAAAGTCACCAATGGTGTCTCTAAACGTCTCTACTTGCTCAACCACGCTCTCAACAGTCCCAGATATAACCAAGGAATCAAGAACATATTCTAGAGTGACATCAGAATCTGCCATGTCTCTGTCGTGCTTGAAGAGATTAGGTCTTCCATTGCCAATGAGTTTTTTCATTACCTGTTGGAAATAAAAATGATAAGGGCCATTTGCCCCTTTACCATATTCTTCAGCAGTTTTTTCATCGTCAGCAACAAATATGCTTTTAGCAACACGCCAGTTCTCTGGCTTTGCTTCATAACCGCCTTGCTCACAGCCTTGTTTGTACATAGGCCAATGCGAAGCCACCCAATTCGGTTGAAGAAAGTTTGCTGAAATTGGTTGCCATCCTCTTTCTGCAGCGGCAACAATGCCTTTAGAAAAAGGAGCGACAACCGTCACCACTATTGGAGGATGGGGTTTTTGAAATGGGGTAACAATAACTCCCTGTCCTGATTCTTCCACATAGTTTTTTTCAGTGGTGATATTCCAATATTTACCTTTGATATTATAAGGGGCAGGATTCTGCCATATTTCCAAAATTTGATTAATTGATTCAACAAACATTTCGGTTCTATCGTTGTCTAGATTTCCAAAAATTTCTGCGTCTGACAATAAACCGCCTGGACTGATCCCGAAAAGAAATCTGCCTTCAAGCATATTATCAATCATGGCAACTTGGGCAGCTACTGTAGCCGGATGGTTATTCGGTAGGTTAACTGTACCACTCCCCAGTTTAATATTATTTGTGGAGTCAATAAGGCTGGCAATAAAGATAAGGCATGAAGTGATTGGTTCTGCTTTATCCGTTATATGCTCACCAATAAAAGCCTCGCTAAAACCTAATTGATCAGCAAGTATTATCGCTTCTCTGTCTTCCTTCAGCACATCCACATACTCCCTATCGGGTGGATGTAGTGGCATTGTAAACAATGAAAGGTTCATATTATTTATTTTTTAAAAGGTTATTTATTGATCAGTTGATAAATAGTAGTATATCTGAGTTGATTTAACAATTAAGTATCTAATTTAATCTAATACTATCTTTACAAATCAGTTAATATTCAGGGAAGATTAATGGTAAAAAAACAAATAAAACCTCTCGCAATATGGCCTGGATTGGAGGACGGAGTTCCCAAACCAATAATGCCTTATAGCCCAGCTATAAAAGTTGGGGACTGGGTTTTTATTGCAGGTCAATTGGCCAGTAATTTTAAGACGGGCCTGCCCAAAGAGGTTATTCCTTCTGTTGGAAGTGACATTACAGGACTTGAGCTTCAGTCAGATTTTATATTCAGGAATATGGCACAGACTGTTCAAGCAGCTGGTTGTAATATGAGAACTGATACAGTAAAACTTTGGGAATGGTTTGTTTCTAATAAACCAGATGCAAACGATATTTTGCATGGCAATAATGCTCATCATGTTGATATTAATAATTATGAACGCTCTTTTCATCAAGCATTCNATAATCAGCTTCCCTCCAGATCTTCNATTGGTATTAAGGAACTTATGTGGCNTGGNACTAAAATAGAGTTNGAAGTAATGTGTTTAACCACAGAAGACCAGGCTATTTATCATAGTATAGATTCTAATCATGAAACACCTGGCGCCTTGAGAAAAGGCGATTGGGTTTTTATTTCGAACCAAAATTCAGAGAATGATAAAGGTGACATACCAGAATCATTGGAAGCACAGACCGATGTTGTTATGAGCAAGTTGCAGCATTATTAGAACGTTCAGGTTCATCTTTAGAAAATGCAGTAAAAGCAGAGGTTTTTATTAGTAATCCAAATGACTTCGATGCAATTGATCAGATATGGAAACAATGGTTTCCTATTAACCCCCCAGCACGATTTGTTTTACCAAGATCAGGTATGCAAGCTGGTGATTCAAAAGTCGAAGTTTCAATGATGTCATTGATTAATGACAGTTTACTATCTAAGAAAATCATTGAGACTTCTGAGGCACCAGAGCCACTTGGGCATGAGCCTCAAGCTGTTCAGGTTGATTATCTGCTATTCTTTAGTACTCAAATGGCCTTTGACTCTTCAGGGAAGATTGCTCAAGGAACGACCAGGAATAATGCGGCACCTTGGTATGGCAGACCAGCTCAAGCACAAATGAGATATATGATGTCAAATATCAATACGATTGCTGAGGCAGCTGGTTCTTCAGTTGAGAATATTGTAAGGAGAGCTTGTTTTCATAATGATCTACAGTGGTTTGCAGAATCAATTGAAGAATGGGCCAGTTATTTCCCAAATGATAAACCCGCTTCAACTACTATAGGTCTTAATGATTCGTTGGTTATTGAAGACGCTAACACACTCTTGGATTTAATAGCGTATGTGCCTAAATAAGCTCTTTAAATGATGAAAAAAATCAGTTTTTTAGGATTGGGAAAGATGGGCTCAGTTATGGCTCCATTATTCATTGAAGCAGGCCATCAACTGACAGTATTCAACCGTGATAAAGATAAAGCTGAACCTCTGAAGGAGCAGGGCGCTATGATTGCTTCCAATCCTTCTGAAGCTTCTAGAGTGTCTGAATATATTTTTACTATGTTGAGTGATGATACAGCGGTGGAGTCAATATTTTTGTCTGAGCAGGGACTGCTTAGCGTTGATGTTAAAGATAAATTATTTATCGATATGAGCACCATAAAACCGTCTACTGTTAAAACTCTTGCCAAAAGAGTTTCTGAAGCCTCAGCCTATTTTATTGATGCCCCAGTTTCTGGAACAGTTGCACCAGCAGCAAAGGGACAGCTGATGTTTTTTTGCGGTGGTGCAATTGAGCAAATTGAAAGAGCTCGACCATTATTAGACATTTTATCTAGAAGAGTCATCCATGCTGGTGATATTGGGTCTGGCTCTCTTTTGAAGCTGGTGGTTAATCTACCGTTGGCGATTTATTGGCAAGCGCTTGCAGAGGCAGTATCACTAGGTTCGTCAGGTGATCTTAGTGATGAAGTAATGCTCGATGCAATAGCAGACAGCTCAGCTGCTTTAGCAGTTCTTAAGATGAAGATTCCTGTCATGCTAGGTGAAGATTTACCAGTGGCGTTTGATATGAAAAGTATGGCAAAAGATTTAAAATCTATTCTTGCAACTGCAGATGAATCAGGTCTGAGATTGCCCACCACTACCTCAGCACTCAATGTCTATATAAAAGCCATAGAAGATGGTGGAATGGGTGAAGATGATGCAGTCAAAGTATTGAATTTCATGAAACAATTAAAAGATGTCAAAACCCAATAAAGCAATTTATGGAAGAGTTCTCAGAAATAAAGGATGACATGCAAATAGATTGGGATTGTCCAATAGAAATGGATGATGGCTTAGTTCTTAGAGCAGATATTTTTCATCCAATAAATAAAGGCAAGTTCCCTGTAATTATTACTTATGGTCCTTACGCCAAGGGACTTCCTTTTCAACAGGGCTATCCTAGTGCTTGGGACAGAATGGCTGTAAAGCACCCGGATGTTACTGCTGGCTCTTCAAATAAATATCAAAATTGGGAAGTGGTTGACCCAGAGAAATGGGTTCCTGATGGATATGTTTGTGTACGCATTGATTCTAGGGGTTGCGGAGCTTCTCCAGGCTATATAGATCATTTTTCTCCAAGAGAGACTCTTGATTTTGAGAACTGCATAGAATGGGCAGGTCAACAAAAATGGAGCAATGGCAATGTCGGGATTAATGGTGTGTCTTACTATGGAATCAATCAATGGCAGGTGGCCTCAAGGCAACCTAAGTATCTCAAAGCCATGTGCATCTGGGAAGGTGCGAGTGATTGGTATCGAGACATGACGCATCACGGTGGAATTCTTAGCACCTTTTGGGCCAATTGGTTTGATATGCAGGTTAAGACAGTGCAATACGGACTTGGTAACAATGGCATGATTAATCAATTTAATGATCGACCTATTTGTGGCGATACAGAATTAACAGAAGCTGAGCTTGAGAAGAATCGTTGTAATTTTGGTGATGAAATTAAAGCTCATCCCATGATGGATGAATATCATAAAGAAAGATCAGCGGTTTGGGAAAAAATAAAAATACCATTCTTGTCAGCTGGAAATTGGGGTGGTCAAGGCCTGCATCTGAGGGGAAATACTGAAGGTTTTGATAGGGCTGCATCCGATGATAAATGGCTGGAGATGCACGGTCTAGAGCATTGGACAGAGTTTTATACAGATTATGGTGTCAATCTTCAAAAACGTTTTTTTGATCATTACCTCAAAGGTTTAGAAAATGACTGGGGTCAACAACCGAAAGTTCAACTTCAGATCAGACATGTAGATGGTTTTAAGGAACGACATGAGAATGAGTGGCCAATTGAAAGAACTCAATGGACAAAGATGTTTCTTGATGCGGAAAACAATTTGAATCACCAACATTCAGTTTCTTCAACACCCTCATTATCATTTGAAGCCATGGGAGAAGGTATAGATTTCAAATCACAAGCTTTTGATCAGGAAACTGAGATTACAGGACCTTTAGCACTAAAATTATTTGTCTCTTCATCGACACCTGATGTAGATCTTTTTGTTGTAATGAGACTATTTAGTGATGCTGACAGGAAGTTGTGTTTCAGGGAGCTGTTGATCCTTATACTCCAATTGCTCAAGGTTGGTTAAGAGCATCTCATAGAAAACTTGATACAGACCTATCTAAACCATGGAGGCCATTTCACAGTCATGATCAAAAACAGTTATTGAATCCTGATGAGATTGTAGAGCTTGATATAGAGATTTGGCCAACTTCAATTGTTATACCTGAAAATTATTATTTAGTTTTAACTGTCAGGGGTAAAGATTATGAATACCCCTTAGCTGAGACACAAATTTTGTCTAATTTTAAGAATCAACTGACTGGTTGTGGGCCTTTCCTACATAATGACCCTTTTGATAGGAATGAGAACCTAGAGAGCACTACCACACTTCATTTTAGTCCAGACAACCCTTCCTATTTGTTATTACCAATTATTCCTCTAAAATGAATGTTAATCATCAGAAAATTATAGCTTTAATTCATGCTCTGGAAGAATCTGAAGAGCCTATTCAACAATCATTTAAAAAAAATTGGCCTGACGTGAAATTGAATCAATATGCTGATTTTGAACTTTCTAAAGATAGAGCTAGAGGTCTGGATGAGGCTATAATCAGACAGAGAATTATTAATCTGGGCAAGTCTGCTGTTGAAGACGGAGTCGACGCAATTTTATACACTTGCAGTGCTTTCGGGGACGCAATTAATGCTGCGAAAGAGCAAATTAATGTTCCAGTTTTTAGACCAAATGAATCAGCTTTTGATGAGGCAATCATTAAAGAAAAAACTGTTCACATTTTAGTGACATTCATTCCATCACTAGAGTTGTTGGTCAATGAATTTAAAACAATGAGCAAGGGATTGAATATAGATGTGAAGGGTTATTTGGTTGACGGTGCTCTGCATGATCTTAAAAATGATCTAGTCGATTCACATAACAAAAAAATTATGCAAGCAATAAATAAGATTCCTGAGAATGAAACGGTCATTCTAGGACAATTTTCAATGGCTAGAGCTTCAGATGTCATTGCAAAAGAAATGCCAAATCGTGTTGTTCTTAACACCCCTGATGCGTCTGTATTAAGATTAAGAGATTATTTCTTATCGCCTTAGAAAAAGACTATTGCACCCATGTAAAACGACTTCTTTTTCTCAAATATTGTCTGCAGTCAGTTTCATCCAAAAGTTTTTCTTGTAAATGATCTGATTCTCTAACAACTTCACCATGATCAATGGTTTTATGTTTGCCATTCTCAACAACAACTTCTCCTTGAACCATTACTGCTTTGATTGCACTTTGATTAGGTCCATTGCCATAAACTAAATTAGCTATCATTGCACCCATCGGTGTTAAATGACTTTCAGATGTTCTATCTATAAGCAGAATATCTGCAAACTTTCCTGACTCCAGAGACCCAATTTTTTCATCCATCATAAGGGCTTTAGCACCATCAATGGTGGCCAATTCAAGTGCTTGCTCAGCACTACCATAAAGAACTTCATCACCAGTCCATTTAGTTTGAGTATCAGACATCATCGTACGATGCTGATCCCCCATCCTTTGTGCTGTCAGAAAACTTCTCATTGCCGTCCAAAGATCATGACCATAAGCAACCACTGGTCCATCTAGGCCTAGACCACATGTTACATTTGATTCCAGAAGTTTTTTTGCATCAAAATTAACTAAACCAAGTACTTGTTCCATATCGGGGACCAGAGCCACAGCTGCTCCACAATCAGCAATTAATTTTTCTTCTCCTGGTCTGAGATTCTGTGAGTGTGCAGAGATAACATTTGGGCCTAGAATTCCAACATGATCTAACCATTCAAAAGAACCGCCTTCCCATCCTCTTCTAGAGGCTAGATATTTGTGATCTAGAACAGCTGGAGCATGAATATCAAATTGCCTATCATTATTATCAGTCCATTTCCAAAGTTCAATTAGCTGATCAGGTTCACAGTAAGTGATTCCTATTGTTGAAGCAGTAACTGAGATTTTATCATTCTCCCACTCAGATTTTACCCTTTCAGTTTCAGCTAATCCTTCATCCAATTCTTCTCTGAAACCATCGGGTACAGCTTCTTTGTCATTAATTGTTAGTCTCGCCATTCGACAACGCATCCCCGAGTCATCAATTGCTTTTAAAACTCCATCAATAGATCTTTTATGAAGATGTGTAAAATGATCATCAGCAGTGGTGGTTACACCTCTTAGTAGAAGATCCATGATGGGTGGCATTGATGCAATGTAGGATCTTTGTTCATCGCATGCTCCTGTCATAGGGTAATAAAATCCAAATAATCTTTCTTCATAAGTTGTGCCATCTGCCATCCCCCTCATACATCCCTGGATTAAATGAGAGTGCACATTGACTAGACCTGGTAAAATAATAAAACCATCACCTCCTAGTTGATTATCAGATTCATATTTGCACTCACTTATCGATCCGACTGATTCAATTATTCCATTGTTAACAGCAACATACCCATCAAGAAAAACATGTCGCTCTTGATCCATTGAAATGACAATTCCTTTAAGTAAAGTGTCACATTTTTTCTTCATGACCATTTTAATTATTTTTTCCTAATGATTGTTGATCCACATTATAAGCTGTGATTAATAAACAGCTTATAAATAAACATATCACTGGGAAACCCCCAGCATTGAAATACATCATATTGATCACACTCTCTGATTGAGAATTTGATAAGGCATCATAGTCAACATAACCCAGCATAATGCCCAAAATCGATGGCCCTATTGCAAACGATAGTTTCTCAACTGTTGTGTAAACACCAGCTAAGATGCCTTCGCGTCTGTGGCCACTGGTTTGATAATCATATTGCATTGTATCTGGCAGCATCGATTGCCCTACCAAAAGAAGTCCACCCGCACCAATTCCAAGAAATACACCTCTGATGATGATACCTAAGTCTGATTCTCCAGGAGTAACAAGCATCCATGATAAGGCGCCTAATCCCCATGATATAGAGGCTAAATAGTAGCCATTTTTCTTACCAATCTTATTAATAATCTTCACCCAAATTGGTTGTGAAATTAACATAATCGATCCTTGTACCAGGAAGTAGAAACCCAAATAATTGTAGGAAAGATCCATCACCCTAGTAAATAAATAGGGTAGTGATGCTAAGAAAACTGCAAAGCCTGTTAATTGTGTAACCTTTATACCCAATAAAATTGCAAAAGGTCTAATTTGAAATGCTGTTTTAAATTGTTGAAAGAATGAGCCAACCTCTTTTGTGTCAATGTTTGAATTAACAAATGACGCATCTTTGGTCATCCATACACAAAGGACCCCTGCTAGAACCATAATAATTGCTAATGTATTTGCCATATTACTGTGACCAATTACCCCACTACCGAAGAAGACAACTAATGCTGGCCCCAAAGCTGAGCCACCTAACTGGCCAGCAGCAACTGCCATCACTCTGTATGACATTAGATCAGTTCTGGCATTGTAATCAGTCGTAATCTCAGCAGGCATGGCTAAATAAGGCACATTAAAAATGGTATAGCCCGTAGCGTTAAGCATTAGAGCCAATAGTGTAATCAAGACTATATTTGGAGAATCAGAAAAGAGAGCTAAATTGAACAGTAAAATAAAGGATAAAGCACACATCATTGTTCCCAAAAGAACATAGGGTCTTCTTTTCCCCCAAGAGGTTTTTGTCCGGTCACTAATCCTACCCATCACAGGATCTGTGACAGCATCATAAATTTTAGATAAGCCAATCAGTAAACCAGCTGTTGTGGCATTCATATTGACAAAATCAGTTAAGTAAACCAGCAACAAAAGACCATTGGCTTGAAACATGAGTGAAACTGTTAAGGTTCCAATACCCCAGCCAAATTTTGTTTTAAAAGGGAGCATAATNTGATTGTCCTNTTATCTAAGTAGCTCTTTTGCAATCATGCTTCGNAGNGCTTCTGATGTGCCNTCGTATATTCTCATGGGCCTAATATCTCGATAGCATCTNTCCAGGATTGTCTCATCAGAGAGTCCGGCAGCACCATGTATTTGCATGGCTCTATCAACAACTTTGGTGACCATTTCTGTTGCACACAGTTTNGACATNGCTGTTTGAAGATAAACTTTCTCGCCTTCTTGTGCACGTAAAGCTGTGTCATAAACCAAAAGTCTGCAGTTATGCAATTCTAAAGCTGAATCTGCAATCATCCACTGTATAGCTTGTCGAGATGCAAGTGGTTTGCCGAATGTATGTCTCACTTTTGCATACTCTGTCGCCATTTCAAGACAACGATCAGCTATCCCTAAAGCTCTCGCAGCAATCTGAATTCTCCCCGAGAAAAGATAATCAGTGCCTGAAGCCCATGCTTGTCCTGCTTTACCAAGCAATTGTTTTGCATCAACCACGCAATTGTCAAAAAATAATTCATATGTATTTTGCCCATGGATCATTTTTTGTTCTCTACCAATTGTGAATCCTGGAGTTCCGGCATCCACAATAACCCATTGAAGACCATCATGACGCTCTGTGCCTTTTAAGCGGGTTAGCACTAGAATGAATCTTGCGGTTTTGGCTTTAAAGATCCAGCACTTATTTCCATTGATTACCCAACCATCTTGAGTTTGTTCAATAGTGGTTTGTATGCCTGCCATATCGCCACCTGCGCCAGGTTCACTAAAGGCACTGGATCCATGAAACTCTCCTTTGACAGCGGGCACCATGTACTTGTTTTTTTGTTCTTCGGTACCTAACTCATAAAGCATTGAGGCGAATGTTGAAGAAAAGACACTGCAACCTGCAGTTGATCGATGAACCTGCTCTGTGATGATGCAATTATCCAGCGGCCCGAGTCCTGCACCTCCAGCATCTTCAGGCGTTTCTCTAGCTGTTAATCCCATTTCATGCACTTTTGCAGTTAATTCTAAGTACATGTCTTCTGGGAGCTCGTAAGAATTTGGCCGATCAGGTAATTTCTTTTCCAGTGGTATGAGTTCATTTTCCACAAATCGTTTGACGGTATCTTGAAGCATCAAGGTTTCTTCTGGAAGCTTATAAAGCATTGCTAAATCTCTCTATTAATATTCTATTTGTTATTATTGAAGAAAATCAGTGAAAGAATCTACCCATTTTTTAGGTTCATCTCTAATAAAGAACACTGATCCTCCTTCTATTTCTATGTAATTAAAGTCCGCTCTCAGTGCTTGCACTCTTGGAGCAATATAATGCAGAGGATCACCAGTATTCGTTATTACCAAACAGGGCTTTTTTAGATTTGATATTGTCGTTTCTAAATCATACTGAAAAGCAGCATGATGGCAAAACCATTCATTTTCTCCAGCAAGAAATACATGTAGAAGAGACATCTGACAGGATTCAAGGCTGGCTTTATCGCCGACTCTGCTTTGAATCCAGTTCCAATAATCAAGAAGATGTGAGCCATCTTTCTTCGGTGAGAGATCAACTTTTAGATTATGCATTCGCTCCTCTCGTTCTTCTGCAGTATAGAGCGGGACGCCGTGCAGTATAATTTTTTCAACACGGTCAGGATGAGCATTTGCAAATTCACACCCAATTGATGCTCCAGTGTGATGTCCAATCACAGAAGCTTTTTCTATTCCCATCTGATCTAGAATCTCCGTCAAACCTGATGCGTATTCTTCAATAGTCAATGGGTGGTCAGGTTTATCTGACATACCATATCCTAGAGTATCAGGAGCGATCACTTGATAGCCTAAGTTATTTAAATAATCGAATGTAAAAATAAATTGCAGGGATGATTGTGGAGTCATGTGTAACATCAGTAACGGTTTCCCTTCACCGCTTGATAGAAAATGTATCTGGCCTAATTCAGTGTCTGCGTAGTGCTTTTTCACGCTTATATTATTGGTCTAACTATTTTATTGGTTTAATTTTAGGGAATCCCCAAGGGGTTTTCCAAGGGGCTCTAAGGTAAGTTGTGTCTCCATCTTTTTCAAATATTCCTAGATATTCAATTTGTGGATGTTTTATCAGCTCTTTTATATCTGAAAATTCAACTGCCCACACTTCATAACGATTGAATATTTCTAAAACTTGTTGTGATGACATTGTTGTTAAGTATTTATCCCAAAGTGGACTTGCTTCACTTGCTTTGGTTCCTACGCCAAAAGAATTCCACCAATTTTTCACTAGGACTTCATCTTCTATGAATTCATCATACATTCCAAATTCTTTAATCATTTTATAGAAGTTATCTTCAGTAAGGGCAGGAGAAGGGGTAGCAAATATAGACTTATCTTTAGTCCGTTGACCAAAATTAGAGCCGGCAGTTTCATTTTTACAAAAATTTCCTTCCCAACTATCTGGATTACTCATTCCTGACCATTGAAGAGTTTTTAATGCCATCATCGTACCAAGCATGCTGCCTGAAACCTTTTGTCCAGTGCCGGTTTGTAACTGATGATAAAGAGCAGCCAGAATAGCAATAAAGTTCATTGCTGCGGTACAGCCAGCAACAACATCCGCACCCACTCTAATAGGTTCTCCTCCAATATCTCCTAGTGTGCGAAGATATCCAGACATAGCTTGGATAATCAAGTCACTCCCAGTTTGGTTTTTCATTGGACCGTGGTGACCAAAAGCGGAAAGTGAAAAATTAATGATTTTTGGATTAAATGATTTTAGTGTTTCATAGTCATAGATAGAAGATTCATTTGCATCTTTTTTCCAATCCTCTATCAGGATATCTGTTTCAGATAATAAGGACTCAAATTCTTGTCGACCGTTTTCTGATTGAATATCAATTTCTTTAATAGTTTTATTACGGTTAAATGATTGATACAACGCACTGACCCCATGTTTTGTTTGTGGGCTTAGTTCTTTAGACCAATCTCCACCTACGGGTTCAATTTT
>JGI26060J43896_10000659_pt1 | contig 12619 bp, 9 predicted proteins | sample MarorgKNORR_S2LV_6_FD_43896 | JGI IMG/M metagenome (IMG submission 43896) | reverse complement strand
TATGCTATTGAGGGTGTGGGAAGGCGGCATGAGCTTTCACGGCGGTTTGTTAGGTGTTATTGCTGGCGTGATTTGGATTGCCCGTAAACACAAGTTTAAGTTTTTTCAGGTGATGGATTTTGTAGCGCCTATCGTGCCTATTGGTTTAGGTGCTGGCCGTTTGGGTAACTTCATTGGTGGCGAATTATGGGGCAGGCCTACAGATTTNCCATGGGGCATGGTTTTTCCCCATGTAGACGCCTTAGCTCGCCATCCGTCTCAACTTTATCAGCTAGCTCTTGAGGGCGTATTATTATTCATTTTAGTCTGGTTTTACTCGGCCAAACCTCGAGCGGCGTTACAGGTATCAGGCATGTTTTTGTTAGGCTATGGCGTGCAGCGATTTGTAGTTGAGTTCGCTCGCCAGCCAGATGCGCATTTAAATTACATTGCGTTTGATTGGATGACCCAAGGTCAACTTCTGTCAATACCAATGATTGCCTTAGGGCTTTATTTACTGGTTCGCAAAACGCCTTTAAAAGGTTAAAATAACCTATCTCATATTTGTTTTAGCACGGCTGAATTTATGCAACAGTACCTCCAGTTAATGCGCCATGTCCGAGACAGCGGCGCCGTCAAGGAAGATCGCACGGGCACCGGCACTCGTAGCGTGTTTGGATACCAAATGCGCTTCGATTTGGCGCAAGGTTTTCCGGTGCTTACCACTAAAAAACTCCACCTTAAGTCTATCGTCCATGAGCTACTGTGGTTTTTACAGGGTTCCACCAATATTAAATACCTGCAAGACAATGGTGTACGCATATGGGACGAATGGGCCGACGAAGCTGGCAATCTAGGGCCAGTCTATGGTTCCCAGTGGCGGTCTTGGCCTAAACCTGATGGCGGCCATATTGACCAAATAAGCCAACTGATTGAGCAAATAAAGTCTAATCCCGATTCCCGCAGACTTATTGTAAGTGCATGGAACGTGGCGGATGTAGAACAAATGGCACTGCCTCCATGCCATATGATGTTTCAGTTTTACGTGGCCGACGGTAAGCTATCCTGTCAGTTGTACCAGCGCAGCGCAGACATCTTTTTAGGGGTGCCATTTAACATTGCAAGCTACGCTTTGCTGACTATGATGGTGGCCCAAGTATGTGGCCTTGAAGTTGGCGATTTTGTACACACCTTAGGTGATGCCCACTTATACAGCAATCACTTAGATCAGGTGGACTTACAGCTGTCGCGGGAGACTATGGCGTTACCCAGTATGAAGATAAACCCTGATGTAGATGACATTTTTGGTTTTACCTTTGAAGATTTTACCCTCACCGATTACCAGTCACACGCACATATTAAAGGGGCAGTTGCCGTATGACCTTAGCATTGATTGTAGCTGCTGCAGAGAATAACGTGATTGGTCGTAATAACCAGTTGCCATGGTACTTGCCTGGAGATTTACAGTATTTTAAAGCCATGACCCTAGGTAAGCCGGTTATTATGGGTCGTAAAACCTTTGAGTCAATCGGCAAGCCTTTGCCAGGGCGAGACAATATCGTTATTAGTCGCCAAGCTGACTATGAGGCAGAAGGTATTAAACTTGTTTCTAGCTTAGGGCAAGCGATTGAATTAGGTGAAAGTATTAACCTAATTAATGGCGCCGAAGAAGTGATGATTATTGGTGGTGCGCAGATCTACGCAGAGTCGTTAGCGTTAGCTGACCGTGTGTATTTAACGCGGGTACACCGCCACGTTGAAGGTGATGCGTACTTTCCAGAATTGGACGAGTCCCAGTGGTATGAAGTGGCGCGGGAAGACATTGCGGCAGCTGAACCCAATCCGTTTGATTTCAGCTACCTAGTCCTAGATCGAAATTAGTCTGCTAATCTAGCAGGCTGATATCACGAATAGCACCCCTATCAGCACTAGTCACCATTTTCGCATAAGCCTTAAGGGCAGAGCTTACTTTACGTGGACGCTCTTCCGCAGGCTGCCAGCCAGACTTACCTTTGGCATCCATAGCTGCTCGGCGTTGGTTTAGCTCGTCATTACTTAACAGCACATCTATGGTGCGGTTAGGGATGTCGATGCGGATACGGTCNCCCTGTTCAACCAGTGCAATAGTGCCGCCACCTGCAGCTTCTGGGGATACGTGGCCTATGGAAAGGCCAGAGGTGCCGCCAGAGAATCGGCCGTCAGTTAATAATGCGCAGGCTTTGCCTAAACCCTTGGTCTTAAGGTAGCTAGTCGGATAGAGCATTTCTTGCATACCCGGACCGCCCCGTGGGCCTTCATAACGAATAACCACTACGTCGCCAGCTTTGACCTTGTCGCCAAGAATGTCGGCTACGGCCTGATCTTGGCTTTCACAAATGTAAGCAGGGCCTTCAAACACCCAAATGCTTTCGTCTACACCAGCGGTTTTAACCACACAGCCATCTTCGGCGAGGTTGCCTTTAAGTACGGCTAAGCCACCTTCTGCTGAATAGGCGTGGGCTAGGTCACGGATACAGCCCTCAGATCGGTCGTCGTCTACGCTGTCCCAGCGGGTCGCTTGGCTAAAGGCTGTTTGAGTAGGAATGCCCGCAGGACCCGCCTGGTAAAATTTCCTAACGGCAGGGTCATTGGTTACGGCGATGTCCCATTTGGCGATACCTTCGGCCATGGTAGGGCTATGGACCGTAGGTAGATCTGCGTGTAGCAAACCTGCACGGTTGAGTTCGCCTAAAATAGCCACCACGCCGCCTGCGCGATGTACGTCTTCCATGTGGTACTTAGGGGTACTAGGAGCAACCTTACACAGTTGCGGCACCTTGCGTGACAAAGCGTCGATATTAGTCATGTCAAAATCTACGCCGCCTTCTTGGGCTGCCGCTAACAAATGCAAAATAGTGTTTGTGGAACCACCCATGGCGATGTCTAGGCACATGGCGTTTTCAAAGGCTTTGAAACTGGCAATGTTGCGTGGCAATGCGCCCTCGTCGTCGTTGTCGTAATACCGCTTGCACAGTTCAACCACAGTCCGGCCTGCTTCTAAGAATAACTCTTCACGGTCGGCGTGGGTGGCTAATAAACTACCGTTGCCCGGTAAAGAAAGGCCTAAGGCTTCCGTTAAACAGTTCATAGAGTTGGCGGTAAACATGCCAGAACAAGAGCCACATGTGGGACAGGCAGAACGTTCGTACTCAGCTACTTTTTCGTCACTGGCAGAGTCGTCTACAGCAATGACCATAGCGTCTACGAGGTCTAATTTGTGTTCACTAAGCTTGGTTTTGCCGGCTTCCATAGGGCCGCCAGAAACAAAAACGCAGGGAATGTTCAAGCGCATAGCGGCCATTAACATTCCCGGGGTGATTTTGTCACAGTTAGAGATACACACCATAGCGTCGGCACAGTGGGCATTCACCATATATTCAACCGAGTCGGCAATAATGTCACGTGACGGTAGGGAATAGAGCATGCCGTCATGGCCCATGGCGATGCCGTCATCTACGGCAATGGTATTGAATTCTTTAGCAACACCACCTGATTTTTCAATTTCTCGCGCTACCAATTGGCCCATGTCTTTAAGGTGTACGTGCCCTGGAACAAATTGGGTAAAGGAGTTTACAACCGCGATAATAGGTTTTTGAAAGTCTTCATCTTTCATACCGGTGGCGCGCCACAAAGAACGAGCGCCAGCCATGTTGCGGCCAGAAGTGGATGTTTTAGAGCGATAAACGGGCATGGGTTCGGTGCCTTATAATTAGTGTGAGTGGTGGGTTTAGATGAGTTCTTTACTAAACACTTTGGAATTACGTTGAAAATTGTACAAAGACTGTCTGCTGGTGGGCATGTCTTCAAGGTCTGCAGCGACAAAGCCGTTTTCGATAAACCAATGCGACGATGCGGTGGTTAAAACAAACAGGGTTTGCAAACCCATATGGCTAGACTGTTTTTCAATATGGCGCAGCAATACTTGGCCGCGATCGCCGCCACGGTAGCTAGAATCGATTGCTACGCAAGCTAATTCGCCTTGGCGAGCATCGTCAAAAGGATATAGCGCCGCACAACCAATAATGGCGCCATCTCGTTCTATTACGCTGAAGTAATGAATTTCCGACTCGAGTAGTTCCCGCGACCGTCTTACTAAAATACCGTCGTCTTCTAACGGGCGAATGAGTTGTAAAATACCACCTACGTCGTCGATACAGGCGTTGCGCACTTGCTCATAACTTTCTTTAATCACCATGGTGCCTGAGCCGTCGCGGCTAAAGAGTTCGCTAAGTAAGGCGCCGTCTTCTTGGTAACTTAACAAGTGGCCACGGGCTACACCAGCATCACACGCCTTAGACAATACGTCTATGTGCATGGAAAGGTCGCTCCAGCTGTCGCCACTGCTTTGGTGTTGGTGCACCAACCTGTGGCCAGCGCGAGTTAATAGCTCTATCACCTGTTCGCCACGGGAGTTGGTAATGCCTTTGTCGGCGCCAAATACAATAAGCTTATCGGCTTGTAGGCTTGCGGCTACGCGGCCGGCAACTTGTGCTGCCGCTAAATTGAAGGTTTCACCTGTGGGCGAATAGCCTAAGCAGGAGATAAGAACTAGATTGCCGTCATCTAATTGTCGGCCGATGGCATGGGAGTCAACACGACGTACTTCGCCTGTGTAAGAGAAATCCACGCCATTTTTAATACCTATGGGGCGGGCCGTGATGAAGTTGCCACGGCTGGTACGAATACGCGAGCCTTGCATCGGCGAGTTAGCTAAACCCATAGAGAAGCGTGCTTCTAGCTGGGTGGCTTGCCGGCCAACCGTGGCCTGAACAAGGGCTAATTGTTCTAGGTCCGTAATGCGCAAACCGTTGTGGAATTTAGACTCTTGATTAGCCGCCTTTGATGCTTTTTCAATCTGTGGGCGGCTGCCATGCACCAACACCAGTTTAACCCCTAAGCTGTTAAGCAGATTAATGTCGTGAATTGTGTGGGCAAAGTTAGGGTGGGCGAGGGCTTCGCCAGGCAAATAAATAACAAAAGTACGGCCACGGTGAGCGTTTATATAGGGCGCAGAGTGGCGGAACCAGTTCACATATTGCTGATTGGTTTCGATCACTAGGTATACCTTTTGGCTAGGGCTGAGATAATGTCTATTAAGCCGCGCAAACGCCCCGCTGTCAATCGTCCTAGGGGGTCAGCTTAGAAAAAGTCTACTTCGTTTTCTCCACCCGTTGCCCCACTCAGTTGTTCTTTAATGTCTTCATTATTAATGATGGGTAGACTAAAGCGGAAACGAGCGCCGCCATCAGCGTTGCCAGAGGCTGCAATGTAACCGCTGTGGGCGCTCATGTGAGGGTCAAAGAAGATGGTGATTTGTTCGCCAAAATCAAAAATACGCATGGCCTTAAATATTTGTCGGCCTACGGCAACATGATCTGCACACGAAAAACCGTTTTCTAAAAAGTTGATAACAACACCGAGTTCACCGTTCGCCCTAAGGGCCATAAAGGCAATGTCGTTGGTGTCTTTTAAATCGGCTTGAAGTTGTGTGGTATCTATTGGTTCTTGTATATCGGTCATAGCATTCTTTTAACGAGTGTAACTTATCTAGACATTGGGTACACTTTAACCGTATTCGGCCGCGAACTCGTTTCGGCTAAAAATAGTTTCAGGGGCATTAGATGGAAGGTGCATTAACCACAGAGAGTGTGCAGTGTTTGGCACAATACCCGGCTGACATACAAAAGGAATTGAAACAGCACTTCGAGTGCTTACTAAACACGCCGGAAGGGCAATTGTGGTACCAATCCAGGCAACAAATTGAGCTAATTAAAGTGCTCGCGGCAAGTCCATTTGTTGGCCAAGTGCTCGCTTTAAGCCCGCAATTATTAAATTGGGATGACCTTACTTGCAGCTATACCAAGGCAGAACTAACGGCGTTACTGCAAAATGTTTTGCGAGACATCACGCAAGAAAAACACCTGCATCAAATACTAAGACAATTCAGAAAGGCCCATCAAATTCGCTTAATTTGGCGTAATCGCTGTGGTTATGGCAGTAGCAGTGCCCTGGTGCAAGAGTTATCTAACTTGGCGGACGTGTGCGTAGATTGCGCCCTCACATGGCTCCACCAAGACAGCGTTACGCAGTGGGGACAGCCCATGAGCCGTGAGGGAACGCCCCAGTACTTAGTAGTATTAGGCATGGGTAAGTTGGGCGGCGGCGAGCTCAATTTGAGCTCAGATATTGACCTTATTTTCAGCTTTGAATCGGGCGGCGAAACTCAAGGCGGCAAACGCAGTATCGACAACCAACAGTTTTTTATTCGCCTAGGGCAGAGGCTCATACAAGCCATAGACGCGGTGACTGCCGATGGGTTTGTATTTAGAGTCGATATGCGACTGCGCCCCTATGGCTCTAGTGGTGCATTAGCTTTAAGTTTTGATGCCATGGAAATCTACTATCAACAACAAGGCAGAGAGTGGGAAAGGTACGCCTTTATCAAGGCTAGAGTTATGGCGGGTAGCCAGCAACACGGGAGCGAACTTTTAACCCTTCTCAAACCATTCGTATACCGCCGTTACTTAGATTTTAGTGCAATAGAGTCCTTGCGCAGCCTTAAACAAATGATTGCCAGCGAAGTTAGGCGCCGTGGTTTACAGCAAAACGTAAAACTGGGCACAGGCGGTATTAGAGAGGTCGAATTTATTGCCCAAGCGTTTCAGCTCATTCGCGGCGGACGGGATAAGAGGCTACAAACTACCAGCCTCATGGCGGTGCTAGAGTTGCTGCCTGAGTGCGCCGGACTAGCGAGTGATGACGTTGCGACATTGCGCGCTAATTACTGGTTTTTACGTGACGTAGAACATGCCCTACAAGCTGTAAATGACAAGCAGACTCAAGACTTGCCCACGGACTCTGCAGGTCAGTTGCGTATTGCTCTCGCCCTCGATTTTAACAGCTGGCCAGAATTACAGTCGGCTATCGACAAAGCCAGGGAGTTTATTCATCAACAGTTTGATTTGGTGGTTGAGTCGAAAGACTCCGATGAACCAAAACCACAGGCGCAGCAGTTAGATCATTTATGGGAAGAAATTACCCACGCGAGTCGCCAGCAAGACGAACTACCGGATCAACCACAATGGCAAACTATTCTCAGCCAAGCAGGGTTTGAAGATGCTAACAAAATTTTGCATCACTTATGGGAGTTACACCGAAGCCGTCCAGCTCAAACCATGCAGCCTGTCGCCCAAGAGCGACTAGGGCAATTGATGCCACACATTTTGCAAATAAGCGGCGAGCAGCCTGATCCAGCACTCACTTTGTCACGGGTGCTTATACTCATTGCTGCGGTACTGAGGCGGTCGGTATATTTGGTATTGTTGTTGGAAAATCCAGCCGCCTTAAAACTGTTGATCCAGCTGTGTTCTGCTAGCTCGTGGTTTGCGGATTTTCTCGCTCGTCAGCCGTCGTTGTTAGATGAATTACTTGATGTAAATAGTCTGTTTAATGTGCCCGATGCCATAGAGCTTAAGCAGGAGCTCGAACAGAATTTATTACGCTTGCCAGAAGATGACACCGAACAACTAATGGAAGCTTTGCGTCATTTTAAACATGCGCATTTGTTGCGGGTGGCGGCCCAAGAAGTGACTGGGCGTTTGCCGTTAATGCAAGTGAGCGACCAGCTCACCTATGTGGCCGAGGCAGTGATGGGCCAGGTAATGCACCTTGCATGGCGTGAGTTACAAGAACGCCATGGTAGCCCACAAAATGAACAAGGCTCATGTGACGACTTTATCGTGTTGGGTTATGGCAAAGTGGGGGGCTGGGAATTGAGTTACGGCTCAGACCTAGACTTAGTCTTTATCTATGACATGCCATCCAATAGCGAAACAGACGGCCTTAAACCCGTGGCGAATAGTGTATTTTTCACCCGTTTAGGCCAGCGCATGATCAACTACCTCAATACGGTTACGGCGGCAGGTCAGCTGTATGAAGTAGACATGAGATTGCGGCCAGATGGCGCTAAAGGTTTGCTAGTGTCCACCCTGTCTGCGTTTGAGCAATACCAGCTCAACGAAGCGTGGACATGGGAGCACCAAGCCCTAGTGAGAGCGCGCCCAATTGCAGGTAGCCCGCAATTGGCTATGGCTTTTGCCAAGGTACGTCAAACAGTATTAGGGCAAATTAGGGATAAGCAGACACTACAGCAGGACGTGGTGTCTATGCGTGACAAGATGAGGCAGCAGCTCGCCAGCAAGCCAGACGCCACAGGTCATGTGCAACAATTTCACCTCAAACAAGACCAAGGCGGCATCGTAGATATTGAATTCATGGTGCAATACGGCGTGTTGGCCTATGCCAGCGAGCGGCCAGAATTAATGGTCTACACCGACAATATTCGTATTTTAGACGCTTTAGAGTCACAGAAAATTCTCCAGCCTGAACAAGCTGCGGATTTACGAGAGGCCTATCAAGCATTGCGGGCAGTAGAACACCGATTAACCCTGCAGAATCAAGCTGGAGAAGTCGCCGCCGGAGATCTGATGGAGCAACGACAAAAGGTGCAGGCAGTTTGGCATAGGCTGATGCAGCAATAGAAGGAGCGACACATGGTTCCTGCTAATAAATAGGCGGAGTGTTTTGTGGGCGGGTTTTAAAGCGACGGTGCAGCCACAAATATTGACTAGGAAAACGTTTGATTTCTGTTTCAATGGCTTGATTCATACAGGTGGCATCTGCAATTGGGTTGTCGCTAGGTATACTTGCTAAACTGTCGGTGATCTTTAATTGGTAAGTTTTGTTTTGGCTCGAGCGGTGATGGCTAAACTGCAATACCTTGGCTCCAGAAGCTTTCGCTAAGCGGCTGACAATGGGTGTAGTGGCGGTGTCTATACCAAAAAATGGCGCAAACACCGAGCGGTCTGCTCCTACATCTTGGTCGGGTGCTAACCAAATAATCTGCCCTTGTTTTAACAGTCGAATGACTTGGCGTATGTCGTCTCGCTCTACCATACCGGGTAAGTGTCGTAGCCGGCCGCGGCGGATAACGGCGTCCATTAGTGGATTTCCATGGCGTTGATATGTGGCGTGATAGGGGTGTGTGGGGGCCAGTAAAATGCCCCCAAGGTCAAGGCTAGTATAATGGGCGCCTACAAGTAATACTCCACGTCCTTCGGCCTGGGCCTTGGTGATCAAATCGCTGCCTTCAATGGACACGCGACTTTCAAGGCTGCTACGGGAACTCCACCAAGCCATTGCGGTCTCAACTACACCAATACCGTTGTCGGCAAAGGTTTGGCGTAATAGCCTCTGTTGCTCAGTGGCGTTAAGTTCTGGAAAACAAAGGTTTATATTGGTCTTGGCGATATCTCGCCTACGATCAGATAACTGGTACAATAGCCATCCAATACAGCGGCCTGCGGCCATACGCCACGACCATGGCAATACTATGATCAACCTTAAACAGGCAAGGCCCAGCCAAATTAACCAATATTTGGGTGCGTAAAAGCCAGCTAAGGGTGGTGTAGAAGTGGCCATGGATATTGCTGCTTTGACAGATAAAGACTAAGTTTACACCGAGCCAGTCAGCTAAACTAGGCTTGTAAGACGATGTAAGGACAACAGATGAGCAGTGCTAAGCCTCAAATCGATGCAACTAACTCGGCCCAACCCGCCGTAGAACATATGGGCCCGTGGCAAGCTTATAAAAGGTTGTTAGGTTATGTAATGCAGCATGGCGCGGTATTTGCCGTGAGCATTGTTGGGTTTGTATTATTTGCCTTAACCCAGCCAGCGTTTGCTAGCCTAATGGAATACATGGTAGACAGCGTAGAACAGGCTAATGCAGACGCAAGGCTATTGATCCCTCTTGCCGTGTTGGGTATTTTTTTAGTACGTGGCGTGGGATTTTTCTTAGGTAATTATGGCATAACCTACGTCGCCAGACGGGTGATTCACCAGCTTCGATTAGATATATTTGACCGTTTATTGGTGTTGCCTGCCCGTTTTTATCACCGTAATGCGTCTGCAAATTTGTTGTCTAAACTCACTTTTAATGTTGAGCAAGTCACGGGAGCAGCGACGGATGCGCTCAAGATATTTGTCAGAGAAGGGCTAACTATTGTTGGTTTATTGGCATACATTGTCTATTTAAATTGGCAATTGTCCTTAGTGTTTCTAACGGTAGGCCCGTTTATTGGTTGGGTGGTTAACAAAGCCTCAAAACGCTTCCGTAATATTAGTACTAACTTACAGGACAGCATGGGCCAAGTGACAGCAAGTGCCAGCGAAGCCATTAAAGGCTACGAAGTTGTACGCGTGTTTGGTGCCCAAGAACAAGAGCAGCAGCGCTTTGCTAGCGCGAGTAATAATAATCGCCAACAAGCCATGAAACTCGCTCTGGCGGAATCCATTTCTACGCCCTTAGTGCAAATGATTGTGGCTATGGCCATGGCCAGTCTTATATATCTGGCGTTGCATCCAAGCATAATCAACACCATGACGGCCGGGCAATTTATTGCCTTCATCACGGCGGCAGGTATGCTCACTAAACCTTTGCGCTCAATGACAGAAATTAACAGCATATTGCAGCAAGGCATTGCCGCATCTCAGAGTATTTTTGCTTTATTAGATGAACCTACGGAAACCGACCTGGGTACCAAAACCATGGGTCGATCTAAGGGGCAGGTGAGCTTTGACGGACTGCATTTTAGCTATGGTGATAAGCCAGTGTTAACGCAAGTTGATGTGAGGATTGAGTCGGGCCAGGTAGTCGCGTTAGTGGGTAGGTCTGGTAGTGGCAAATCGACTTTGGTGAATTTGCTGTTACGTTTTTATGAGCCTCAACAAGGCAGAGTTTTACTCGACGGTGAAGATATTCAGGATATCTCACGGATTGATTTACGGCGCCAAATTGCCTTGGTCAATCAGCAGGTGGTGTTGTTTAACGGCAGCATCGCTGACAATATTGCTTATGGTGCTATGGAACACGCAAGCCACGATCAAGTTCAAGCAGCAGCAGTTGCAGCAAGGGTGACGGAATTTACCGACCGTATGGACCTTGGTTTACAAACCATGGTGGGCGAATCTGGAGTGCTATTGTCTGGCGGCCAGCGTCAGCGTATCGCAATTGCACGGGCGTTATTAAAAGATGCACCTTTGTTGGTGTTAGACGAAGCTACATCGGCCTTAGATACGGAGTCAGAGCGTCACATACAAAGCGCGCTTGAACAGGTGATGCAAGGTCGAACTACGTTTGTGATTGCCCATCGCTTGTCTACTATTGAGCAGGCCGACCTCATTTTGGTGATGGATCAGGGCAGTGTAGTGGAGCAAGGCAGCCATCAAGAATTACTTGCACAACAAGGGCTGTACGCTCACCTACATCAATTACAATTCCAGTCTGATGTGACNGGCACTCAACCGTCTGCACAGCCTCTCGAACGGTCGCCAGCACAATCTCCAGTGCAAGGTGAGTTGATATGAGCCAGCCTAAACTTCGTGGCTTGGCGCGTATTTTCAAGGCTTGCGGCTACTCTTGGCAAGGCCTTACCTTTGCTTGGCGTAACGAAACGGCCTTTCAACAAGAGTGTTTAGGCCTGATTGTTTTGTTGCCCTTGGCGCTCTGGTTGCCAGACACCAAGCTTGAAAGTGCATTGCTAATTTTGAGTTTGTTTGTGGTGCTTATTACCGAACTGTTGAATACAGGGATAGAGGCCGCCATAAACCGCCATGGCGAAGAACGCCACCACTGGTCTGGTATAGCAAAAGACGTTGCCTCGGCAGCGGTATTTGTGGCCTTGTTGCAGTGCGCCTTGGTGTGGGGCTTAGTGCTGTTGTTCTAGCCTTGCGGACTAATGTGCTTAGCTAACATTTGTTGAATTTGTAGCCGCACGGGTTCGGGGCTGTATTGATTTTTGGCAGTCACGTAAGCAGCGTCACAAAGGCGCTGATAGTCGTTGGCGCTTAACTCAATAGCCTGCTGTAAAGCGTCGGCTAGGCTGAGGGCATCAATGTTACACAATAAGCCGTTTTGATGATCCTTGATAATGCCTTCTGGGCCACCGCAGCGAGTAGCAACAACTAAGCGCTTGCGTGCCATAGCTTCTATCACCACCATACCAAAGGTTTCTCCTCTTGAGGGTAAACAAAAAATATCTGCAGCATCTAAAAAAGCATCTCGTTCGTGATTACCTACCCAATCTAAACGGCGGGTAATATGGCTGAGATCAAGCTGTTTAATCATGGTATTGATTTTGTTGTTCCAGCGGCCTTTGCCTGCCAGTACTAAGCTAAATTCAATATTGCGCTTGCGCAAAATATGGACGGCTTGTAGTAATATGTCTTGGCCTTTAGTGCGCCGAAGAATGCCCATGGAGGCGATCACCGGTGGGTTTTGTGGTGGCCTTGAGTGTGGCTCAGTTGGGTCTAGTTCAACTAAATTTGGTATCACTTCTAAGTTGCCGGTGTAACCTTGGTTACGGGCGAAGTCTGCCAGTACAGGTGAAACACAAATGAGGATGTCAGCNGCGTTTATGCCCTTAGGCGTGTAGCTATGCAGAATAAGTATGAGCTTGCAATTAGGTGGTAATGCGGCCCGGGCTAGCTCGGCATCTATAGGTTTGTGTACAATAACCAGTTGCGCGTTTTGTTGTGAAAA
>JGI26060J43896_10000657_pt1 | contig 12627 bp, 14 predicted proteins | sample MarorgKNORR_S2LV_6_FD_43896 | JGI IMG/M metagenome (IMG submission 43896) | reverse complement strand
TTTAATTGAATTAATATCCAAAGATCAAGATCAGTTACCACAGCGTGACATAGATTTAGCAATTAAAACTATTATCAATTCAATGCTAGAATCACTAGCCTCAGGTAAAAGGATAGAAATAAGAGGCTTTGGTAGCTTTGCATTGCGATATAGAAAATCAAGGATTGGTAGAAATCCTAAATCAGGAGAGTCAGTTGAAATAGCCGAACGCTATGTTCCACACTTTAAACCTGGTAAAAAACTAAAACAAATAGTTAATGAAGGTAAATAATATTCATTGGTAATAGCAATCAATGCCATCAGAAAATACAATCTACCTAGCAGCTATTTTTATCCTATTTGGGCTTGCTAGCTATCTTTACCTCAGATTCATTGATAAAGATGATACAAATGTAATTAACCCAGATTATTTAATTGGACTCAAATATTTACTTGATGAAAAATCAGATAAAGCTATAAATCTTTTTTCTAAAATCATTAATATAGACGATGATACGATTGAAACTCATCTCGCTTTAGGAGTCCTATTTAGAAGACAAGGAAACATCGATAAAGCTATAAAACTTCACGAAATGATATTAAAAAAAGATCAATTGAATGAGTATCATTATTATCAAACATTAGAAGAACTAGCTGAAGATTACTTTGCTGCTGGCATTTATGATAAATCAGAAGATATATTTCTAAAGCTAAAAACAATAAAGTCTCATGAAATACCATCCTTAAGAAAACTCATTAAGATATATGAATACACGTCTGAATGGGGTAATGCTCTTATTTCTCTAGAAGAATTGATTAGTATAGACCCACTCAATGAATCTAAAAGAATGATAACTCATTATTTATGTCAAATAGCAGATGATCATCTAAAGCTTGATAATCATGAATTATCTATTGAGTATATTAATAAGGCACAAGCTCAAAACAATCATTCAATTAGAGCATATTTTCTCCAGACAAGAATTGAAGTTGATAATAAAAACTTAACTACTGCAATTGAACATTATGAAAACCTATCCAAAGTATCAAAACTTGGACATCTTTTACTACTCCCAATATTATTTAAACTATCAAAAGAATCCAATGAAGAAGATAAGGTTACATCTGTAATAGAAAATATAATCAAAGAAAACCCTACGGTAAATGAATCCCTAGCCCACCTATCTATAATGAACCTTGAATTAGATCAAAAAATTATTACCACATCATTGATTGAATATATTTCAAAGCAAATATACTACAATGAAATACTTAAATTTAATAAAGCTTCTTTTACTACAACAATAAACAATCATGATTTCATCTCAAATCTTAGGCAAAGTTTGCACAAGGCAACAAAAAATAACTATAAATATACATGCACAAACTGTGGTTATAAAACCATAGCATTATCTTGGCAGTGTCCCACCTGTAGATCTTGGGAATCAGCAAATCTAATTAATTTCATCTCCTANANTTTATTNTGAAAAATAAAGAAAATCGAATAGGTATGATTGCTGGTAACTTTGATACTATACATCCAGGATATATATTCCTATTCAATGAATGTAAGGAAAATTGTGATCATTTAATTCTTTTTCTTCATGAAGACCCATCCATTGAAAGACCAGAAAAACTAAAGCCAGTTCTATCCCTTAAAGAAAGAATCCTTATTCTTTCATCCTTGCATCAAATTGATGAAATAATACCCTATAAATTAGAATCTGATTTACTATCTTTAATTAAGCATATGAATATTCATGTTCGTTTTTTAGGAGATGACTATATTAATAAATCGTTTACCGGCAAAGAATTAAATACACCTATTCATTATTTGGATCGTTCCCATGGATGGAGCACAACTAAATACAAAAAACTACTCTCAGAAACAATTGAAGATTGATTGTGTCTGGCTCCCCGGGCCGGACTCGAACCAGCGACCCATTGATTAACAGTCAATCGCTCTACCAACTGAGCTACCGGGGAGTAGAACTAAAATGGATTTTGATTCATCAAGTGTTAATAGTCAAGAGATCTTATTACCTTAAGACCTTTTTTATTCTACTAATTGATTCTTCCAAAACATCCATACTAGTAGCATAAGATATTCTTATATAGCCTTTTGCACCAAATGCAGTTCCTGGCACAACAGCAACTCCTGCTGTATCTAATAAAAATTCTGAAAACTCAAAATCATCTTTCATGCCCAATTTTTCTATGGCTTCGGTGATATTTGGAAATAAATAAAATGCTCCAGTTCCTGGAACGGCTTTAAAACCATCTAGAGAATTTAAAGCTTCGCACAAGTATTGATGCCTATTTTTGTATTCTTCAACCATATCTAGAACTTCATCATGGGAACCATTTAGGGCCGCTGTAGCTGCAACCTGTGATATTGATGATGCATTCGATGTGCTTTGACCTTGTATCTTTTTCATAGCTTTCACTACATCCGTAGGTCCACCACAATATCCTATTCTCCAACCAGTCATCGCATACGCCTTAGACACCCCATTGACTGTTATTGTTCTATCAAATAAATCTGGACAGGCTTGTGCAAAACTACAAAATTTTTCATTGCCCCAATATATATGTTCATACATATCATCTGTAGCAATTAAGACATTTGGATAATCTTTTAATATATTACCCATGCCTTGATATTGCTCTCTTGTAAACGTTACACCGGTTGGGTTGGATGGAGAATTCAGAATTATTAATCGAGTATTATCAGATAAAGCATCTCTTAAAAGATCTAAATCAAGATCGAAATTATTTTTCTGCAATGTATCAACAATGACTGGTTTTGCCCCAGCTAATATAACCATATCTGGATATGACACCCAATAGGGGCTGATAATAATTGCTTCATTTCCTTCCTCAAGAACAGACTGAAATAAATTAAATAATGTTTGCTTAGCACCTGTGGAGACCAAAATATTTTCTGGTTTATAATCTAGATTGTTGTCTCTTTTAAATTTGTTAATGATAGCTTCTTTAATCTCTGGCGTTCCATCGACTGATGTGTATTTTGTTTTACCATCATTGATCGCTTGAATTGCAGCNTCTTTAATATGTTTAGGTGTGTCAAAATCCGGTTCACCTTGACTCAGGCTAATAACATCAACTCCTTGTGCTCTTAACTCCATCGCTTTGGCTGAAATAGTTATTGTTGCTGATGGTTTTACACTATTGATTCTTTTTGTTAATAATGCCATTGATATTTTATTACCTTTTTAATTCATAATGATTTTATCACAGCTATAATAGCAAAATATGAATGATGATAAGTTTAAATTAGTTTCAAATTATAAACCAAAAGGAGATCAGCCTCAGGCGATAAAAGGACTTGAGGATGGTCTGAATTCTGGACTCCTGAAGCAAACTCTATTAGGCGTCACAGGATCGGGGAAAACCTTCACTATAGCTAACATCATTAATAACCAACAAAGAACAACCTTNATATTGGCTCCAAATAAAACTCTTGCGGCACAACTCTATGGTGAAATGAGAGATTACTTCCCTGAAAATAAAGTTGAATACTTTGTTTCCTATTATGATTACTACCAGCCTGAGGCTTATGTTCCCTCAACGGACATATTCATTGAAAAAGATGCATCGGTTAATACTCATATAGAACAAATGAGGCTCTCTGCTACCAAAGCACTCATAGAGAGGAAAGACACGATAATCGTTGCTTCGGTTTCTGCAATCTATGGTTTGGGTGATCCAAAATTATATCTGAATATGGTTCTTCATTTATCCATTAAAGATAAGATTGATCAGCGTGATATCTTAAGAAGATTAGCCGAACTGCAATACCAACGAAACGCCATTGACTTTAGACAAGGCACATTTAGAGTCATGGGTGACGTTATTGATGTCTATCCAGCAGATTCAGATAATCAAGCACTTCGAATAGAGCTTTTTGATAATGAAATAGAGGGTCTATCATTCTTTGATCCACTAACGGGAGAAATTATAAGAAAGGTTAGACAGCTTACTGTGTTTCCAAAAACGCATTATGTAACGCCAAGAGAAATTATGATTCAGGCCACAGAAGAAATAAAAAAAGAATTACACATACGTTTAAATGAATTAAAAAAACTCAATAAACTTGTTGAATATCAGAGATTAGAACAAAGAACTTTATATGATATAGAGATGATCAAAGAATTAGGATTCTGCTCTGGCATTGAAAATTACAGTCGTTACTTATCAGGAAGAAATCCAGGCGAACCGCCGCCATGTTTGATTGACTACCTTCCAAATGAGTCATTGATTATCATTGATGAGAGTCATGTCACTCTTCCTCAACTCCGAGGTATGTATAAAGGTGATCATTCAAGAAAATCAACATTAGTAGAATATGGGTTCAGACTGCCTTCAGCATTAGATAACAGACCCTTGATGTTTGAAGAGTTTGAAAAGATTGCTTCCCAACTTATTTATGTATCTGCAACACCCAGAGAATTTGAACTGGAAGAGTCAGGAGCTGTTATTGAGCAAATTGTAAGACCGACAGGTCTAATTGATCCTCAAGTTGATATTAGACCCGTATCCAACCAAGTGGATGATCTCTTATCTGAAATCAGAAAACGAACACCTAATAACGAAAGAATCTTAGTCACCACTTTAACTAAAAAGATGTCGGAAGATCTTGCTGACTATTACAATGATAATGGCATTAAGGTTAGATACTTGCATTCCGATATTGATACTGTTGAGCGATCAGAAATATTGAGAGATTTAAGATTAGGTGTATTCGATGTGCTTGTCGGCATCAATCTACTCAGAGAAGGCCTAGATTTACCCGAAGTATCACTTGTAGCCATCTTAGATGCGGATAAAGAGGGTTTTTTACGATCAGAAGGTGCATTGATACAAACTATGGGAAGAGCGGCTAGAAACATCAATGGTAAGGCTATTATGTATGCAGATAAGATAACTGGTTCAATGGAGCGTGCTATTAAAGAAACAACGAGAAGAAGAGATACTCAAATTGAATATAATAAGAAGCATGGCATTGAGCCAAAAACAATAATCAAGAATATACAAGATGTGATGCAAGGTGCTAGAGCACGGTCTACAAAAAAATTCATTAAGATTCCTAAATCTATTAGAAAAACCTTTGATCCCTCTAAACCTGAGCAAATATCAAAAGTTATCGACGAACTTGAAGTAAAAATGTTTAATGCAGCTAGAGATCTTGACTTTGAAGAAGCTGCAAAATTAAGAGATGAGATTAAATTAGTAAAAGAATTTAACTTCGGTATTAAGTACGTAGAATCAGATAGAACATCAACCAATTAAAAAACCTTACATGGTCTTTTAAACCAAACTTTTATATCATGAGACAATGATTAAATACATACAAATAGCTATAGCGATAATTTCAATAACAATTACTTCAATTTCATTTGCAGATGGTCATGATAGTTCAGAAGTTATAGGCGATTATGATTTTGGAAAAACAATATCAGATACTGCTATGAGAAGAGGGTGCTTGGGTTGTCATTCTATTGATAAATTTAAAGGCTCATCTGCTAACCAAATCATGAATCGAATAATTGCCTCATGGCATGTATCAGGTTTCACCGAAGAGGATATTAAAGATTTATCTGTCTATCTGTCAGTCGAAGCTAATAAATAATAAAAACATAGACACTAAACTTCGATTTATTTAATTACAATTAGGATAATATTTTATGCCAGAAATTAAAGCTCAACATCAATGTATTGATTTACATGATCTTATTGAAACTGATTCTTTTGGAGATCCGATAGGTCCATTACCAAAACAAACAGATTCAGGTTTTCTAGATCAAGATAATACCTTTGCTGGAACTTGGGAATGCGAACCAGGAACACTTCAATTGGACTTAGAGGTAACTGAATTTTGTCATATTCTCAAGGGTCATTGGATACTTACCTCTGACTCAGGAATAGTCACAGAGGTTAAAGCAGGAGATAGTTTTGTTTTTCCTAAAGGTTGGAAAGGTACTGCGGAAGTAAAAGAGACTATTCGGAAAGTTTATATGATGATTGCCTAATTAGAATATGCAAAGCTTTGAGTGGTATGAACAACTTATAAAACCTTTTTGGTCTCCACCAGCGTGGCTTTTTGGTCCAGTGTGGGCAATGCTTTATACGATTATTGCTATTTCATTCGGTACTGTTTTTTATAAGGCGGTTACAAAAGAGATTCCTTGGGTTGTTGTACTACCTTTTGCTCTAAATCTTGTATTTAATTTCGCATTTACGCCACTACAGTTTGGTCTAAAAAATAACTTCCTTGCCTCAATTGATATTCTGTTGGTTGCTGGAACGCTTGTCTGGGCATTCTATGCATTATGGCAGGCTGCTCCTGAGCTTCGCTGGATAGTCTACGCAAATATTCCATACCTTCTCTGGGCTACTTTTGCCACTTGCTTGCAATTAACTATTACTTACCTAAATAAATAATACCGAGTAGTGGTTTTTTTTTATTTAGTTCTTTTTTAATTCATTGCTTGGGAAATCAGAAAAAGGGAAAGGCTTTATGTCTGACTGATAACTCACAAAAGCAATGATTTCAGAAACATAATCATTTAACTTGGCTGAAAACTTACATAAACGAATGCTTGGCTCCCCAGAGATCAAATCAAATAAAAACTGTACGAGAGCAATAATACCGACAAGAAAACGGCATATGGAAAAAGCAAAACTGAATAAAAGAACAAAGAGTCCTTTTATCAATCGTTCCTTGACTGGATAGGTTTTTTTCTTTTGTTCTTCGGGTGATATGTAAACACTTCGTTCCATAGTTAATCCTTAATTGTTCATTTCTTAATACCTACTACTAAATATAGGGACGAATCCCTATTTTTCAAATAAAGCTTAAAAGAAGCATTGATAATGCTATAAAATGAAATTTATATATAGGCGCGTAGCTCAGTTGGTTAGAGTGCTTGCTCGACACGCAAGAGGTCGACGGTTCGAATCCGTCCGCGCCTACCATTAACTTAAGGTGATTTAGCTATATCCGTTTATAAATTTTTTTAAACAACAATCATATAAGCCATCATTATTATATTATTCTACAAATACAGTGGGTTCTTCACCTTTTCTGCTGACTCTAATAACTAGGTTCTCTGTACATTGATCATCTCCAAACTTAGGTTCATTAGGATCAATACCACCATGTTTCCACATAGAGGGCTCAAACCAATAAGACCCATCTGTATACGTTTTCCATTCACCAGAAGCATTGGAAGCTCCTTTACCATTGATGACATAAACCAAAGTACCAACTGGGTGATAGTGTTTTTGATTAGCACTGTCTCCACAACTTTGATACTTTTCAACATGCAAATCCATTTCTCCAGCTAAATCAAAAACCTCAGATGATATTAGTCCTCCAATACCTTTTGGCTCCTCATGATGTGCTGCTGATAGATTTAAACTTAAAAAAGTGATTGCAATTGTTAGTGTTAGATATTTCATTTTAGTATTTACTCCATTAAATCTTATTTCTTTATCTTACTGCAACTAGGTTTTATTTGCTGCCAACAAATCTCTAAATATTTTTTCATAATAAATAATCTAATAATTTGAATCTTTTAGTTTCTATTCATACGAACACTAGAGTGTGAACAACGATAAAGATAAATCAAATATACATATAGCAAATGAAACGGGTAATTTATTTGTGAAAGTTCTATGGGTAATACTTGGTTCAATATTTGTAATTCTTGGTGCCATTGGAGTAATCATNCCCGGTCTTCCAACAACACCTTTTTTAATTCTTGCTGCGGCTTGTTATATAAGATCATCGCAGAGACTCTATGANTGGCTGATTAAGAACAAAACTTTTGGTCCTTATCTAAAAGATTACCGAGAGGGGAAGGGCATACCTAAAAAAGCNAAGATATTAGCCACAACGATGATAATCATATTTGTTGGCTATGCCACATTATTTGGCTTGAAGGATCTTATTTTAAGAGTTGTAGTTGGAGTTCTNGGTCTTATTGGTTTTCTTTATGTCTTTTTCAAGGTTCCAGTTGCTAAAAACTAATCTTTATCTCTGGTTTGATTATAAATAGGGTAGAACTTTATTTGCGATTAGTTTCATTGATTCTTCTGGCTTTTCATACAAACGAATAGCAAACTCATCCATTCCAGCATTCTTAAACTGTATCAACTCATCTGTAAATTGATCAACATCATTAGTAAGACCAGTAAAAGTTAGCTGCTCTATGAGTTTTTCAATGAGATGGTCTGGTACACCTTCGATAACATCACTATTATTTGCATAAGCCATTGCAAATGCATGAAGATTATTTTCAATAATTTTACATTCATCTTCATCTAAANATTTTGATATNTACCAATTCTCCAACATTCCACGAACAAAGAGTTTCTTTCTTGCTTCAGAGATAGCCTCTTTTCTATTTGATTTAACATGCCAAGAAAAAAGATTACTCACTGAGATTGATGCTCTATTTCGTCTTGAATGCTTTAAGGAATTATTAATGATCTCCATACATTCATTAACACGAACTAATGGAACATCACTCATCATAATTCCATCAGCTGTTTCAGCAGCCATCGATAGCATCTTGGGCTTGCTAGCTGCTATGAATATTTGTGGTCTTTGCTGATTTATCCATTGTGGTTTTGGAGCATTGATTTGGAATACATCTTGATTGAAGTTTATTTCTTTCTCAGGTGACAACTGCTTAAGAAAATCAACACATTCTTTGACTCCCTGCACCATATTGGGATGCATATCGCGGCGATTATTTTTTAGACCCATTGAGATAAGTGTCCCACCACCACCACCAATAAAGATTTTTGCTCTGCCTTTGGAGAGTTGATTCAAACCATAAAGAAGATTAGATAGTTTCAGTGGATGTGTTTCAAATGGACTTATTGCAACAGGCCCCAACTTGATTTTCTCGGTTTCATTAGCAAGGATGGAAAAGTTGATAAATGGATCAATAGCTGAAGGGTAGTTTGCAGTTAAGACTGCATTAAATCCAAGTCTTTCTGCCATAAGACCTAACTCTAAGAATTCATCGGTTGTATGAGTGGGATCAAGTATAATGTCAATCTTCATTGATTTTTTTAATCCTCTAGACAGACAATTTTTGAATTACTATCAAGAACATCAGGCCTATACTTTTCCAACAGAGCCCACAATGTTGATACTGTACCGACATCAATATCTCCTTTGTTATTCCATGACTGAAAATGATAATGGAAGGCTCTGACCACAGCATATGTCTGTTCGTCTTCTGTCCCAGTTAAATCCACCTCATAGCCATACTTTCTTAAGGCACATTGAATATCAAGAGTTGATGGCATCTTTGTTGTTGTAAACTGACGCCAGTATTTATCAACAGTCTCATTGTCATACCATGCACCAATACCATTTTGGTAGAGCGTATACCATGGAAAACGAGGACCTGGATCATATTTTCTATTGGGTGCTATATCTGAGTGACCAATAATATGTGTTGGCTTTATCTCATCATGTCTTTCAAGCATTGGTTTTATTGCTTTGATTAATAGTTGTATTTGTTTTGGATCGTAATCGTAAAAACTACAAATATAATTTTCTTTATAGTTTAGTTTTTTATTATTCGGTTGATAGTAGCACTCAGAATTATTAACTAACTCTATGCCAATAGATTGATCATTAATATGACTCCTTCCTTGCCAATTGCTTTCACCTGCATGCCATGCACGATCATTCTCATCAACAATTTTGTAAACAAACAAGCCATCTTCTTTATAGCTTTCATCAAATGATTCTGGTATCAAATAGTGTGAACTCACCCCATAGTCAGCTTTTGTTAAAATCTTAAGTGATTGTTCCCAATTTGAAGAGGTGTAATGTATAACAATAAACCTAACTCTTGTGTTGACACTCTCTGATCTAAAATCCGTCTTTTCAATGTATTCTATGCTCTCTAATGTGTGGCTAAGCTTATCCATTTGGAAAGATGCAAAAGCACCATTAAAAAAGCATAAGTAAGAAATTATTGATATCAATATTGATCTGTTCATATCAAAATGGATGTAATAAATTCAATGGCCCTATACATAGGGTCTAGCAATCCTATCAATAATAATCCCAACACGATGAAAATACCAAAGGGTTCTATAGAGTCTATTTTTCTACTCATATCATCATTTACAAGACTTCTTAGCACCCGTCCACCATCCAAAGGAGGAATAGGGAGCATATTAAAGAACATGAGTACCAAATTTATAAAAACACCTGTTTGAATCATAGTCATTATAAATATATAAACNGCTTCGGAAGATATCTGGACATCCATAGAACGAAGAATAAATAACATGAATGCCCACAATAATGCCATCANTAGGTTAGCTATCGGTCCAGCGATTGCTACAAAGAGCATGTCTTTTTTAGGGTTTCTTAGTTTATAAGCATTTACAGGTACTGGCTTTGCCCATCCAAAAACCAAGCCTCCGATATACAACAATACACTCGGAAGCACTAGTGTTCCTATTGGATCAATATGAGCGATAGGATTGAGTGTTAATCGTCCTTGTCGTTCTGCTGTGTCATCACCTAATATTCTAGCAACAGCACCATGTGCGACTTCATGGACTGTTATTGCAAATATAACAGGTATGAGAATACTAATTATTTGGAAAACAATTTCTAGAGACATTAAATAAATTAATTNGTAATTAAGAAACGTTTATTCAATGGCATGAAAATAGCTATATAAAAAATATTGAACACAGATTGATAAAAAAAGATTTGAGTCACTAAAAGATTTGGATTTAATACTTCAAAAAATATCAAAGTTAAAACAACTGCCGTCCAACCTAACTCTATTTGATAACATTTTTTTGCATTTTCTAGAACTAAATTTACTAATGTTGTGGAGACTATTAATGTAATAGCTAAGAGTGCTGTTTGAACATAACTTTGATCATCTATAGTAAAAATGATTACGGTTGAGATGATGCTATTAATGACAAACTGAATTGTAGAAAATATTTTAGATGTACTGTTAACCTGGGGGTTATACTTCTCAAAAGCACTCAAGTCATTCGAACTTGTAGGGAACTTTAACGATACATCTTCAGGTCTCCAACGAGTATCAGAGAACCATACTTTTATTTTATCTTTATAACTCTTGGTGTAGAAACTATCTCTTATCATTTGATAATAAATTTCAAAGTTTGACCAAATNGGGTTCCAGCTTTTAAGAGGTTTAACCGTTCCATAAATTGGTTTAAGATTAGCTCTTTCGGGAATATAGGTGCCAAAAATTCGATCCCATAGTATAAATACACCACCATAATTAGCATCTATATATTCTGCATTTTGTGCATGATGGACCCGATGATTTGAGGGTGTTATAAATATCTTCTCGAGAAAGCCTAATGTTTTTATATGTTCAGTATGAACCCAAAACTGATACAACAAGTTCATTGCTGCCACTGTGAAAAATACTTCTCCTGGAACACCGATAGCAAAAAGTGGGATATAGAAAATAAATTTCCATAGCCAACCAGTACTGGTTTGTCTCAATGCAGTACTTAAATTAAATTCTTCCCCCTGATGATGAACGACATGCGAGGCCCACAAGAACTTAATCTCATGGCTCATTCGATGCATCCAGTAATAACAAAGATCATAGAGTAGAAAAGCAACGATCCAAGTGATCCAACTTTCCTTTGAGAGTAACTGTAAATTAAGATTTTTAGCGACATATGTCCAAACGATACCTTGAAGCCCTAAGTTAAGTAATGGGGGCAGTCGACTAATCAATCCTAAAGATATAGCTGCAATTGAATCATTGAGTCGATAATTATTTTTTCCTGCTATAAGGCCGAAAACTAATTCCATACCAATCATTAAAAAGAAGACTGGTACCGCATAAGTTATGTATATCGAGCTATCCATATGACTAGCCTACTTATTCAATAATAATAAATCAATTTATGAAAATAATAATTACTTGTTTACCGAATACTCATGATTATCGACAACAACCTTTCCAAGTTCCATAAGTCTCTCTAAGTGTGCATTCAGAGACCATTCAGCTATAGGATGAAGTCTTGGATCAACGTCTGAATAAACTTCTTTTAAGAGCTCTTGAAGCTTACATACACCAAACCTTTCTATGGATTTAATGACTTTTGCTTCTCTCTCTAACCGATGCTTGATAGTCCAATCAATAATTTCATTTGGGTTTGTAATGACCTCGCCATGACCTGGTGCTATCTGACTGACATCATAGTTTTTAATTTTTATTAGAGAATTTATATAATCTGACATATTGCCATCAGGCGGAGCAATCACGACTGTAGATCCTTCCATTATATGATCGCCTGTGAATAAGATTTGCTCTTGTTGTAATAAATAACATAAATGATTAGAAGCATGACCCGGTGTATGGATAATCTCAATTCTATACTCCTCAGTAGTGATTAAATCACCATCTGAAAAGTAAGGTTCAAAGTCAATCATTTCATCTTTCTCTAAAGAAGAGTCTGTAGCCAATCCATATATTGGAATGTTCAATCTTTTTTGGAGTAGGGTGGCACCAGGAGAATGATCTGGGTGAGTATGGGTGAGAAGTATTCTATTGATATTCTTAGATGACGATTCAATAA
>JGI26060J43896_10000655_pt1 | contig 12637 bp, 11 predicted proteins | sample MarorgKNORR_S2LV_6_FD_43896 | JGI IMG/M metagenome (IMG submission 43896) | reverse complement strand
AGACAAGTTTTAGGAGGGATGGGAATTACAGGAGAATACAGTATTATGAGACATATGATGAATCTTGAATCAGTAATAACATATGAAGGTACTCATGATATTCATTTATTAATTCTTGGCCATGACATTACTGGTCATAACGCCTTTTAATCAAAAGTCAAAAACAAATCCAATACTTGGAATTAGTGAACTTTGATTTTCACTTAAAATTTCAATTAAGTTCCTTGGATTAAGAATGTTTTGATTTTCATCTCTTTGAAGTCCATAGTCTGGGGGCTTAGGAATTTCACTCATTAAAAGATTTTCTATATCAATATAAAAATTCATAGATGTTGACTTAAAGTTCCATCTTTTATCAATTCTTAAATCTAGCTTTGTAAACTGATCTAAGAAATAATTTCCAAGTTCACTGTAGTCAAGNATTATTTCAGGATATGACTGATTACTTAAGTTTAAATTAACAGGTGCATAAGGAGTTTTTCCTGTAAGTCTAATTTTAGAACTTANTTCCCAATTCTTTTTCAGTTTATAACCTCCAGTAAAAGAAAAGAGGTGTCTATTATCCCAAACTGATGGTAAAAATATATTATCAAAACCTGAAAACTTACTGTAAAAGAAAGTATAAGATAAAATACCATAGAAATTATTTTTAAGTTTTTGCTGATAAAGGAACTCTAATCCATATGATTTTCCCTTTCCTTCGGTTAATATTCTTTCATTTCCAAGAACTTCAAAACCTGCGCCTTTATTAGCTATAGAGACTCCATCAACAAAAGAGATTGGATAATTATTATATTTTTTATAGAAAGCTTCAAAGGTAAACCTAGAAGACTCTGTCCAGTTAAATTCTAAACCTCCAACAATATGATCACTTCTTGTGTATTTAGAGTTTTTATTTAAAAACATGTCATTCCTGCCTTTAAAACCTAGTGAGGTGTAAGTTGGTATCTTAAAATATCTACCCGAAGCAAAATTTAATTTCCATTTATTGTCATCCGATATTTTTAAAGAAAGAGCTATTCTTGGTGATATATTTTCAAAAATATTATTCTTCTCAGTAAAGTTATCCTGATCTAATCTCACTCCAAAAGATACCCCTAGCTTATCATTAATAAATGCTTTAGATGATTTAAAAAAGACTCCATATTTTATAAAATCTATTTTAGTATTGTAATTGATATTATAAAAATCATATTGAGTATTATTTAAGTAATTAGATAATTGAAAATTTCCTCCAAATGAGAATTTATAATTACTCTTATTATGGTTACTATTAAATCTTAATTTAGTCTCATCCTCATTAGAAATATTTGAAAATGAAGGATTTGATTTAGATAAATTATTTTGAAATCTTTCAAATTTATTATCTAGTCTATTGTTACTAAGAGACAGGTTAAAAAATCCATTTTTATTTTTATAAAGTCTTTTCCATGAAACACCAAAAGTTCTAGATCTTTGATTTATAATAGGTATTTGTTCTATTTGAGATTCATTTTCAAAATCAAATTCATCAGATTCGTTTAAGGTTAATTTATCAACTGAACCAATACCAATGAAATTCAAATAATTGAAATCATCAATTTTATGTTTTATTTTCATTTGATAATCCCAATAATCAGGTAAAAATGATAATCCAATAGCCTTGAATATAAACTGAAGATAACTTCTTCTTACTGATACTATAAAGGATGTTTCTTTATTTTTAAATAATTTTAATGGACCTTCAAAAGTTAATCCTGCTTCACTTGATCCAATTCTAAAATTCCCAGATATCTTTTCAGGATTTGCATCCTTTTGTTCAAAAGATAGAACACCAGAAAGCGCATTATCATACTCTGCACCAAATGAAGAAGTTGAAAGAGTTACATCTTTTATAAATGAAACATTTATCAATCCAACTGGACCTCCAGAACTTCCNTGAGTACTAAAATGGTTTATATTAGGTATTTCAATTCCATCTAAGTAGTAAACAGTTTCATTTGGACCTCCACCACGAATTATTATATCATTTCTAAAACCACCTATTGAAGGTGATATTCCAGGTAAACTTTGAATAACTTTTGTAATATCATTATTACCTCCAGGATAAGTTTCAATTTCTACAGCAGAAAATGTCTGAGTTGATAATGGAGTTTCAAAAGATGTTTTAAAAGGTGACTCTACCAAAATAACTTCATCTAGTATTTCAGAAGAAGGGTTTAAGATATATTGTAAAGATTGATTTCCTGCTGATTTAATAATTACATTAAATTTAGTAAGAGATTTAAATCCAATAAAACTAGCTGTAACATTGAAACTGGAAGTCGGTATATCAGTAATTTCAAAATAACCATTTTGATCTGTAATAGTATAAAAACCTGAGTTTTCTATTTGAATAGTTGCACCCTCTAGCCCAAAACCAGTCTCACCATCAATTACTCTTCCTAATAAGTCCCCCTGATTTTGTGCAAAAGCATTTACTGAAAAGAGCAGAAAAAAACACAATAATTGTTTAATCATTCAAATTAAGAGTTAAGAGCTTGATCACAATATTCATAACATCTTTTAACTTCATTGACTCTATTTGATCCACTAGGAATTCTATATTCAAGTTCAACTGATGGTGTGAACTTAAATGAATTATCTCTAACTAATTGGAGAACTTCTACAATAGGAGTATCACCTTTACCCCATATTTGGTTATCAGACGCGCCAAGATTTAAGGGTTTTGCAGCTTGTCTATCTTTTAAATGAAGACTACATATTTTTGAATGGTTTTTTAATATAAAATTTAATAATGCCTCTTTTGTGTTTTCTGTTCGGGCAGCAATGTAATGNCCAATATCTAGATTTATAAAATTTTTCTCGGAGTCATCCATAGCAAAGTCCCATGCAGTATCAGATGCTTGAAGATGTGCATGGTATCCGACATTAACATTATGTTTTTCTGCTAAACGAGATATTCTTTTAGTATTTTCTTTTGTGGTTAATTCAGCAGTTAAATAGTCTGCACCAAGAGCTTTAGTAGCCTTCATTGCATACTCTACCTCGCCATCAGAATTATTAGGTTTCATACAATATGGCTTATATGCAAAAATATTAATGCCTTGATTTTTAAACTGTTTTTTTACATTCTTAAAATCTTTCATTGAAACATTTGTTCTCCAATCAGGGTGAGATCTTTTTGACCTAGGCATACCCAATGTTGTCTCTACATGGTTACCCATCAGCTCAATATTATCAGAACCAGAATCTAAACAGTTTTGAATTATAATATTCATATCTTCAATTCCTGGATTAAAAGAATATGTCACTACTGATATATCAACTCCATTTATATCTTTAAGTAAAGGAGAAAAATTAAGATTNAGAGCTCCGAAAGTAACAAGAGATGATTTTTTTATGAAACTACGTCTTGATTTCATTATTGTTATTTTTATATTTTACTATATTAACATGATTTAAAATAAACTTTTAAATCTTCCATTAAAATAGTTTTTAAATATCTAATTACAAAATGATAAAGGGTGTAATCTTTGACATGGATGGAACGATAGTTGACAGTATTCCTTATCATTACGAAGCATGGAAAAAATTTTTTAATGAAAAAAAGATTCCTAATTTTTCAAAAAAATTAGACAGCTTTAAAGATAAAGGTGGGAGCACACTCGATTTTATGAGATCTATATATGGTAACCTTTATTCAAAAAAAGAATTAAAAAAAATTATTGAAGAAAAGGAAATTGTTTTCAGAAGAATNTCTAAAGGTAANATTAAGCCCATTTCAGGATTTATTGAATTCTTAAATTTTATTAAATCTAAAAANATTCACGTTGGGCTGGCAAGTAACGCAATAAGAAAAAATGTTTCAATGATATTAAATGAACTAGAAATTTATGATCATTTTGATAGTATTATCTGTGGAGATGAAGTGATTAACGGGAAACCTAATCCTGAAATGTTTAATGAATCTATTGATAGATTTAATATAAGTATAAATGATTGTTTAATTTTTGAGGATTCTATCGAGGGTGTTGAGGGAGCTATTAATTCAGGTATAAAAGCTATTGGTGTTACATCAAGTTATTCAAATAAAATTCTTATAAATTCTGGTGCTATAGAAACTATAGAAAACTATGTAAATATTAACAACAAATTAAAAAAAATAGGCCTATCGTTTTAATAATCCTATTTTATGAATTGACATGTTTGTTTAAAATCTTTTTTCCAAAATATTTACTCTTTGCAGTTTTTTTAATTTCCCATATTTTATTTGATGCCTCTTTTCTTGAAAGATCAATATCTACAATTGGATTTGGATAGTCTTTACCTATTTGGAAATCATACATTTGTTGCTCAATTAATGTCATTTTCCATGGCTGATGAACATTTTCAGATGGAATATTACTTAGTTCTGGCAACCACTTTTTTATAAACTCACCTTTTGGGTCTAGATCGATAGAGTTTTTTACAGGATTATATATTCTCACTGTATTAATACCTGTTACAGCTGATTGCATTTGAATTTGAGAATAGTGAATGCCCGGTTCATAATCAAGAAATTTCTTAGCTAAATGATGACTAAAATTTTTCCAATCTTGCCATAGATTAAATGCTGCAAATGATACTATCATTGCTCTCATTCTAAAATTTAGATAACCTGTTTGATCAAGACAGCGCATACAAGCATCGATTATGGGTATACCTGTTATACCTTCTTTCCACCTTATTAGCAGATTTTCATCATAATTATTTCGTATTGTATCGTAAGCTTTATTGATGTTTTTAAACTCCATCTCAGGCTCATCGTCAAATTTTTGCATAAAGTGACACCTCCATTGAAGTCTTGATAAAAAATTCTTGATATCTCTATTTTTAGTTGATCTATTAAAAAACTGATAAATCTGTCTTGAAGACAGATTACCATAAGCTAGATAAGGAGATAGCCTACTACATGAAATTCTACTTTCATTGGGTCTGCTAATATTTTTAGTATAACCAATATGTCTAGATTTTAGAAAAGATTTTACATACATCCAAGCATAAGTTTCGCCTCCAGGTTGAAAATTTTTTTTAGCTATATGTTTTAAATTTAAAAGTTTAATACTTGATGGAATTTGTACTTTTTGTTTATTTATAGAATCTAAATCAGTGATTACAATCTCTGATTTCATTTCATCTATCCATTTCTTTTTCCAATTTTTTCTTGATTTTAAACCCCTTATTATTCCATTAGTTTTATTTTGAATCCAATTTATATTATTACTATGAAAAAATTTGCTATTATTTTGTCTCTTGAGTAAGTTAAATTATTACCTATTTCTTGATATGATAATACATTATTTATATTATATTTTTTTGAAATTTCTTCAAAAAACTCTAACGCCTCACAATTAATGTAATTAAGATCTAAAGAAAATTTTCTGAACCTCTTCTCCACATCGATTAATGACTCATATATAAATCTTGAATGTCGTTTATCACAATCTGGTGAATCTATTACAGATGGCTCAATTATATATATAAATAATGTTGGATTACCAGAATTTGATGCAAATTCAAGTGACTTATTGTCAAGTGTCCTAAGGTCTTTCTTAAACCAGACAATGTCAAGTACGGTATCTTTTTTATTTAGGGGCATAATAAATAGTACTTCGGGTGGGAATCGAACCCACACTCCAAGAGGAACTGGATTTTGAATCCAGCGCGTCTACCAATTTCGCCACCGAAGCTAAAGATCTCAAAATTAATAAATTCCATTATATTAAATAATTTATAATAAAATTATACTGAACAATAATTATTTATAAATTTGCACTCCAATTAATTGATTGTGAAAACACCAGTAAAATTATTTTCTTGTACACAGAGTACTACTTTATCTAAACAAATTGCTAAACACTTTGGGCAAGATTTAGGCAGTGTCTATTTTCAAAGGTACAGTGATGGTGAGTTTCAACCTTCTTTTGAAGAGTCTGTTAGAGGATCTAGAGTCTTTTTAATTGGTTCTACAAACCCTTCATCAGATAATTTAATGGAAATGCTGCTAATGCTTGATGCTGCTAAAAGAGCATCTGCAAGACATATAACTGCCGTTATTCCATACTTTGGCTGGGCTAGACAAGATAGAAAAGACAAACCAAGAGTTCCTATTGGAGCTAAATTAGTAGCAAAACTTTTGGAAGCAGCTGGAGCTACAAGAATTATAACGATGGATTTACATGCTGATCAAATTCAAGGATTTTTTGAAAAACCTGTTGATCATCTATATGCTTCATCAATTTTTGTTCCTTATTTAGAATCCTTAAATATTGATAACCTCACAATCGCATCTCCTGATATGGGTGGATCTAAAAGAGCATACGCATATTCAAAATTTCTCAATTCTGATGTAGTTATATGTTACAAACAAAGATCAAAAGGGAATATTATTACACACATGGAACTAATTGGTGATGTTACAGGTAAGAATGTTGTTTTGGTTGATGATATGGTTGATACTGCAGGAACTCTAACTAAAGCGGCTGACTAATGATTGAAAAAGGAGCGCTATCAGTAATTGCTATCTGTACACATGCATTACTTTCTGGTGATGCGTACGAAAAAATTGAAAAATCAAAACTTAAGAAATTAATCACAAGTGATTCAATTGAAATAAAAAATGAATCAAAAAAAGTTGAACATTTAACATGTTCTAAAATATTTGCTGAAGCAATGTATAATGTTCATCACAATAAATCAATTGACAAACTATTTATAAACTAAAAAAAATGAAATCAATAAAAATTAAAAGTTTAATAAGAGAAGTTACTGGAAGCAAAAGCACAAATTCAGTGAGAAAAGATGGTAATGTGCCGTGTGTGTTATATGGAGGAGATGATGTTTTACATTTTACAGCATCTGAAATAGGTTTCAAGGATTTAGTATATACAGCATCTGCTCATACGGTTGTTCTTGATTTTGGAGATAAAAAGAAAAATGCTATACTTCAAGATATACAATTTCATCCTGTATCAGATAAAATTATTCATGCAGATTTTTATGAACTTCATGATGATAAGCCTGTAACTATGGATATTCCTGTTGAACTTAGCGGATCAGCTCCAGGAGTTCAAAATGGTGGTGGTATTTTAACTAGAAATAAAAGAAAGTTAAGAGTTAAAGCCCTACCTGGAAATCTTCCAGACTCACTCAATGTAGATATTTCTAAGCTTGAATTAGGTGATAAACTTTATACTTCTCAACTTGAAGATGAAAAATTTGAATTACTTCATCCCGAAAATACGGTTATTTGTCAAGTAAGAACTTCTAGAGCTTCAATGGCATTACCAGAAGATGAGGAAGGTGTTGAAGGAGAGGAAGGTGTTGAAGGTGCAGAAGGTGCAGAAGGTGCAGAAGGTGCAGAAGGTGCAGAAACTCCCAAAGAAGATTCAAAAGAATAATTGTTATATAATTAATCTTAACTTTATTTAGATTATTATATAATGTATTTTTTTAAAAATATCGTATCATGGTTAACTTCAAAGTCTGATATGAACACGTATCTCATAATAGGAATTGGTAATATTGGCGATCAGTACAATAATACCAGGCATAACATTGGATTTGATGTAGTCAATGAACTTTCTAAAGTTCTAAAAGTAGGGTTTGAATCAGTAAAATTAGCCCAAAGAGCAGAGTGTAAGTTTAAAGGAAAAAAAATTATACTAATCAAACCTAATAACTATGTAAATAACTCTGGAAAATCATTGATATATTGGAAAAAAAAAGAAAAAGTTAGCACAGATAATACGCTTGTAATTTGTGATGATCTAAATCTTTATTTCGGAAATATTAAAATTAAATCTTCTGGTACAGCTGGAGGTCATAATGGATTGAAAGATATTGAAGAGTTTTTAGGAACTGTAAATTACCCCAGAGTTAGAATTGGTATCTCAAATAATAATAAAATTCCAACATCAGATTATGTTCTTGGTAAATGGTCTGAATCTGAGCAATCAAATATTCATAATTTAGTGAAGATATCCTCTGAAATAGTATTCTCATTTATCCAAACAGGGATTGAACGAACAATGAGTTTTTATAATAAGAAGAATTTTATTGATGAAGATTTATAGAAGTATTCAAGATTACAATGAAGAAAAAAGATCAGTTGTTACAATTGGAACATTTGATGGTCTTCATCAAGGTCATCAAAAAATATTTAGCAGACTAATTAATACTTCTAAGGATAAAAATTTATCTTCTGTTGTCTTAACTTTTTTTCCACACCCTAGGATAATTTTAAATAAGTATAATGATATTAAGATGATAGACACATTAGATGAAAAAATTTTCCATCTAGATAAAATTGGAATTGATTCATTAATAATCCACCCTTTTGATAAGGATTTTTCTTTATTGACTGCTGATCAATTTATCAAAGATTTTTTAGTTGAAAAAATTAAGATAAAACATATAATAATCGGATACGATCATAGGTTTGGAAAAGGAAGGGAAGCCTCAGTAACAGATCTAAAAAATTATTCCAACGATTTAGATTTTACTGTAGAGGAAATTAAAGCACAAGAAATTGAGAAAATTACAATAAGCTCTACAAAAATTAGAAATTCAATTAATGAAGGTGACTTAATAACAACTGAAAAATATCTTGGAAGATATTTNAAGCTAACTGGAAAAGTAGTGAAAGGAGACGGATTAGGAAAAAAAATAAATTATCCTACTGCTAATCTTTTAATTAAAGAAAAGTATAAAATTATACCTAAGGATGGTGTTTACTTTATAAAAACAAAAGTTGATAATAAACTTTATAATGGTATGATGAATATAGGCCATAGACCAACCATCGGTTCAAATGATAAATCAATTGAAGTTCATTTATTTAATTTTAATCAAGATATTTATGACAAACAAATATCTGTTNATATTGTATTAAAAATTAGAGATGAAATAAAATTTTCATCAATCGAAGNTCTTAAAGAACAGTTATTAAAAGATGAAAATTATTGTTTAAAATTAATAAACAAATAAGTTTTATCTTTGGTTTCAAAATAATCTATGCTTTCAATCGATAAAATTTCTAATGACAGAGAGGCTACTTTAANAGGCCTTAAGAAGCGAGGTTTTAGGAATCTTGAAGTCATTGATGAACTCATAGAGCTTAATTCAGNTAGAAAACAAATTCAACAAAAACTTGATCAAATTTTATTTGAATCTAATACTATCTCCAAAGAAATTGCTGAAATTTTTAAATTAGGTAATCAGAGTAATGATGTTGAGGATCTTAAAATTAAATCAGCAGAGTTGAAAACTAAATCGAAAGATTTATCAGATCAACTTGATAAAACAAAATCTAGTATTTTAAGTATAATTACTACTATACCTAACTTACCTGATAAAGATGTTCCTGAAGGTTTGACTGTTGATGATAATTTAGAGGTTTTTACAAGTGGTCAAATCAAAGATTCAAATGAGAGTTTAAAAAATCATTGGGATTTAGCGAAAGAACTTGATATAATAGATTTTGAACTTGGAAGTAAGATTACCGGNTCAGGATTTCCTGTTTATAAAGGTAAAGGAGCTAAACTTCAAAGAGCACTAATTAATTTTTTTCTTGACCGNAATACATCNGNAGGCTATACTGAATTTCAAGTACCTCATCTGGTTAATTCTGAATCTGCTTTTGCAACAGGACAATTACCAGATAAAGATGGTCAAATGTACCATATCAATAATGATGATTTTTATTTGATTCCAACTGCTGAGATTCCATTGACTAATATTTATAGAGATAATATACTATCTAATGAAGAACTTCCTGTTCTACTTACTGGTTATACACCTTGCTTTAGAAGAGAAGCTGGAAGCTATGGTTCTGATGTTAGAGGTCTTAATAGACTTCATCAATTTGATAAAGTTGAGATAGTTAGACTTGAGCATCCAGAAAATTCAAATAATGCTCTATCAAAAATGAAAGATCATATNATAAGTATCTTATCTGAACTTGAACTAGATTTTAGGATACTAAATTTATGTGCAGGTGATTTAGGTTTTACCTCAGCTATAACTTATGATTTTGAATTATTCTCAAAAGGTCAAAAAAAATGGCTTGAGATTAGTTCTGTTTCAAATTTCAAGACATATCAGTCAAACCGACTTAATCTTAAATTTAAGGATAAGGATGGGAAAAATTATTTGCTTCATACTCTTAATGGAAGCTCTCTTGCTTTACCAAGAGTAATGGCAGGATTAATTGAGAATAATCAATCAAAANAGGGTATTAAAATTCCAAAAGCCTTAATTCCATTTACTGGATTTGATATAATTAATTAGCAATATGGTAGGAAGTGTTAAGCCAAAAAAATACCTGGGTCAACATTTTTTAATTGATGAAAATATATCAAAAAANATCATTGAATCAATTGATTTTAATAAATACACTAAAGTTATTGAAGTTGGTCCTGGTAAGGGTGCGTTAACCAAACACCTACTTAATATAAAAGATATTTTAACTCTAGTTGAAATTGATAAAGAATCTATTTTTTTTCTTAAGAATGAATTTATAAAAGAGAATCTTGAGATAATAGAAAAAGATTTTTTAAANTTTGAAATTGCTAAAACCTATCCTTCATTAAGTAGGATTTTAATAATTGGAAATTTTCCATATAATATTTCATCTCAAATTTTATTTAAAGCAATAGAAAACTATAATTCTATTAGTTCTCTTGTTGGTATGTTTCAAAAAGAAGTAGCAGAAAGAATTGCAAGTAAACACAACTCTAAAAAATATGGAATACTCTCTGTGAAAACTCAATTATTTTATGATGTAAAGATTTTATTTAATGTTTCCCCTAACGTATTCTTTCCAAAGCCAAAAGTTGATTCTGCAGTTATTTCATTGACTAGAAAAGAGAATATAAATCTTAATTGTGATATTAATTTATTAGATAAAGTCATAAAGTTAAGTTTTCAACAAAGGAGAAAAAAAATAAAAAACTCTCTAAAAAGACTTGATATTCAGGATAATATATTAGAAGATAGTATCTTTGAATTAAGACCAGAGCAGCTTTCTGTTCAAGAATTTGTCAAATTAACTCAAAAAATTAGTAATGAGACAATTTAAAGTCAATGATGAATTAATAGATAATATTAAGAGACTTATTACAATTAGTGATAAGGAAAAGCTTGTCAAAGATCTTAATGATCTTCATTATGCTGACTTAGCTGAGATATTTGAACTTTTGGAAGTTAAACAAGTTATTTTTCTAGTTAAAATTTTTGATAAAGAAAGAATTGCAGATGCTCTTGCTGAAATTGATGAAGACCTTAGAGAGATTATTCTTGAAAACCTATCTGCTAAAGAAATTGCAGAAAAGATTCAAGAGCTTGATACTGATGATGCAACAGATGTCATTTCAGAATTATCTGAAGATATTCAAGAAAGTGTGTTGTCACAAATTAAAGATTCTGAATTAACAGATGATATAAAAGAATTACTAAAGTATAAGGAAGATACTGCTGGTGGATTAATGGCAAAAGAACTTGTGAAAGTAAGTGAAGATCTTAGCATATCTAAGTGTCTTGATGAAATTAGAAAACAGGCTAAGAACGTCTCTAGGGTTCACTCAATATATGTTGTTGATTCTAAAAATAAACTAAAAGGCAGACTATCATTAAAAGATGTAGTAACTGCAAAATCAGGATCAAAAGTTAAAGATATTTATATACCTAAAGTAGACTATGTTACAGCTGATCAAGAAGGAGAAGAAGTTGCAAAAATTATGTCCAAATATGATTTGGAAGCTATTCCTGTAACCAATAAAAGAAAAACTTTACTAGGAAGAATAACTATTGATGATATTGTTGACTTAATTAAAGATGAAGCTGAGAAAGATTATCAATTAGCTGCAGGTATTTCTTCTGAAGTTGAAGCAAATGACTCAATTTTTCAATTATCTAAAGCTAGACTTCCATGGTTNTTTTTAGGACTTTTAGGTGGTCTTGGTAGTGTGTTTATTTTAAAAGATTTTGAACAGATTATGAATCAACCTGACTTANGAAATTTATTTTTCTATACTCCTCTTATTGCAGCTATGGCTGGAAATGTTGGAGTACAATCCTCAGCAATAATTGTTCAAGGTTTAGCNAATGATTTAGTTAAAGGTTCTTTATTGTCCAGNCTTTTAAAAGAAGTTGGTTTAAGTTTAATTAACGGCTTGGTATTAGCAATAATCCTGGTGATCTTTGGACAGATTGTTAATCAAGATTTATTTATGAGTCTAACAATTGCTGGTTCTATGATGGGTGTAATTATAATAGCTGCCCTTGTTGGAACATTTGTTCCAATTATTTTAGATAAACAAGGGATTGATCCTGCAATTGCAACCGGACCATTTATTACAACAGCTAATGATATATTTGGAATCTTCTTATTCTTTTATATTGCTAAAATTTCGTTAGGGTTTTAATGAAAAAAATACTAATTCTATGTACTGGAAACTCATGCAGAAGTCAAATTGCACATGGGTTTTTAGATCATTTAACTAATAACTCGGTATCAGTCTTTAGTGCAGGAATTGAGAAGCACGGATTAAATAAAAATGCTGTAAAGTGTATGGCAGAGATTGGACTTGATATCTCTGGTTTTAATTCTAATCAT
>JGI26060J43896_10000654_pt1 | contig 12639 bp, 12 predicted proteins | sample MarorgKNORR_S2LV_6_FD_43896 | JGI IMG/M metagenome (IMG submission 43896) | reverse complement strand
TACTTGACCACAATCCTGATCGCTTGTGATAGCCAACTTTAATTCACATGCGCCCAGTAAAGAAATAGAATTTTCAAGCGGTTCTGTATCAAAGCATAAGCTATTAATGTCATCTTGACGTTGGTCTGTTGGAAAATCAGGTCCACACCATATTACACAATATTCACCACTTGATGAGCCAGTAGTCAGAGGGCTCTGCACAGAAACTTTACTCTTTGTTTTAATATTAGTTAGCTGACCACTGGAACTTAAATTAAAGTCAATTTTTTGACTTTGAATTGGCCACTCATTTCCCTCTACCCAGAGCCCAGTTCTTTCTTCATAGCTCGATTGAGGAGGGACAGAATCTTGAATATATGCGGCAATAACTGCTTCATCCATAATGCCATTTTTGATCCCCTTCAGCCAATAATCCCACCATCGTTTAGCTTCAGCTAAAAAATCCATATCTGGCTTAGGTGATCCCAAATTTGGGTATTTATGGGCCCAAGGGCCAATAAGAGCTTTTTTTGGGCCAGGCAAACCTTTCATCATGCGGGGAATAGCAACTGAATAAGCATCACCCCAACCACCTACGCAATATACTGCCGCCTCAATTGCAGAGTAATCTTCATTAATGGAGCCATGCTTCCAATATGCATCTTTGTAGGTATGTTCTAGCCAATTTTTTGCAAAGAATGGCATGTTCTGCAATCGTTCTAGCCAATTTTCACGCCAAGTCTCAGGCAATAATAGTGGATCTGGCGACTTAGCCATATAGCAAGAGATCGTAGAAGCCCAGCTAAAATTTTCTATCAATAAAGCACCACCACGGTAATGAACATCATCTGCATATCGATCATCTGTAGAACAAACGGTTATGATGGCCTTTAGTGCAGCTGGCCTTAAAGCTGCGACCTGTAAGCCGTTAAAGCCACCCCAAGATATTCCCATCATACCAACCTTGCCACTGCACCAGTCTTGATGTTCAAGCCAACCAATTACTTCAACAGCATCATCTAGCTCTTGCTGTAAATATTCATCTAGTAACAAGCCATCAGATTCACCACTTCCACGAATATCCACTCGAATACACGCATAACCAAAAGCAGCCCAATACGGGTGCATTTTCTCATCACGAATGGCTGTAAAATCACGTTTTCGATAGGGGATATATTCTAAAATAGCTGGTACTGGTTTTTCAAAGCATTGATTGGAAGCCAAGCTCGTGCTGCAAGTTTTGTACCATCAGAAAGTGGTATAAAGAAATGTGTCCACTCCTCAATGGCTTCAGTAAATTCAGGAATATTTTTCATTATTAAATTCTAAGTAATTAGTGATTTAAGAAATATTCTACAGAATCTCATTTGATTCTTCATTTCGCAATTGCGAAGATAATGACGCACTTTCTGACGCACTTGGGAAGAAAATCACTCAAAGATCTTAATATGGTTGGTAAGACTATTCGTTCCGAATTAGGGCAATTCAAAAAATTCAGCTTTTTTATTTGCTGACTTTTTTTGAGCCAATATTACACCAATAATAACTATAATTGCACCGATAGTTTGATTCCAAATCCAACTACCGCCAATAAGAAAGAGTATTAACATCACATAAAATGGAGCAGCATTTAGATGAAATGATGCCAAACCAATTCCAAGCTGAGTAACACTTTTAATCCATAAAATTTGAGAAATTCCTATGGCAAGACACGAATAGATTATCAGCAATCCTAAGTGTTCAAGTGTTATTTGCGGCGGAGTTTTAATTATTTCAAAAAAAATACTGCATATAAAATAAACAAAAAATGCCGATCCAAGCATTCCAGAGGTAGTTACAGCAACTTTACCAAGTAGAGACATTCCTGAAAGGTTTTTAACTGTTGCTCTAGAGCCCCATGCAAATAATACTACTCCAGTAATTCCAAGAAATGATGCTAAACCAATACTATCATTCTTAAAATTTGCACCTGAAGCTATAAATCCACCAATCAAAACCAAAACTATTCCAAATAAAAACCATCTTGTCAATTTTCTTCCATCTAAAAATATCTCTAAACAAACTGCTGCAATTGGCATAGTTGCAATCATTAATGCCGCAATGACTGGCGAAGTTATTGACTGGAGCATAAGAATAAAAAAAGAGCCGATTCCAAACCCAATTGCGCCAATCCAAAAACCTTTATTCCATTTAGCAACTTTTACTTCATGAAATCCCTCAAATATAATCCAGGTAAAAAATATTAAAATAAATGCAAATATATTTCGAGCTGCAATGATGCTTACAACATCCCAGTCATCCAATAAGTACTCTGCAGCTGGAAACCCCATAGCATAAAAGATTATTGAAAAAACGCAAATAAAGTTGGATTTTAAAACTCCTGAATCATTTGAATTAGTATAGTTTGACGAAGAGCTGCTCATGGAAAATAAATATGTTGATAAATAAATCGCAATATATCATAATACAGAAAATTAGTTCTATAAAATAGAACTAATAACTAACTTGTATTAGAATAAAGAGGAAGTATATGAATATCGAAAAATCTGAAAACTTTAAAAATAAATCCTGGAACTATCAACCAGACTTGCCTATCCTCAATTCCCCTCTTTTTGACTGGCCACCGCGCCCAAGTTCCGCCCTAAAATGGGTCTTAAATCGCTGGATCAACGTCACTGCAAGTACGCTCTTTTTAATTGTCGCAATTCTTGTCTACAATATCGGTCAACCCACCCCCGAGACATTCTCGGTCTTGGCACCGGGTTGGATCTTTCAGATCTGGGTGCGGAACCTCTTACTACTAGGCATTTTTGCGGGTGGCCTTCACCTATGGTTCATTACCTTCTCGATGCAAGGTAAAAGGTTGAAGTTTGATGCGCGCTCTATGATGAAGGAAAACGGAACCTTTACATTTCGCGACCAAGTCCATGACAATTTGTTCTGGAGTCTGACCAGTGGCGTCGCTGTATGGACCTTCTTTGAAGTGCTATATGTATGGGGCGCTGCGAATGGTGCGATCCCAGTTATGGCCTTCAAAGGATCAGAAATCTGGTTCTTTGTTTGGCTGATCATGTTGCCTATTTGGGGCACAATGCATTTTTACTGGGTTCATCGGTTGCTGCACTGGCCACCGCTTTACCGCAGGTTTCATTCGCTTCATCATCGCTCTATCAACGTTGGACCGTGGTCAGGCTTGTCGATGCACCCTGTGGAACACGTGCTCTACATGTCTTCGGTATTGGTATTTTTTCTCATACCAGCCCATCCCGTTATAGTTCTTCTACATTTCTACATTAGGGCTATTGGCCCCTGCTTTACACATGCCGGTTTTCAAAGTGCCATGGTGGGCGACCAAAAACTGGTTGATACTGGTGATTTCCATCACCAGTTGCACCACCGCTATTTTGAATGCAACTACGGAACAGCTGATATGCCCTGGGATCGCTGGTTTGGAAGTTTCCATGATGGCAGCGAGGCCGCAACCAAGCGCATAAGGGCGCGCAAGAAATTGATCTTTGCCCGCAAATAGGAGCCTTTTATGAAACATATCTACACTTATGGCGGCCAGCCCGCTAAACGCAACTTGACCGTCGAATGTTTGTTTAAAAACAAGGCTGTTGGTAAACGGATGACGCAAGTGACAGCAATTGATCCAGAAGAGGCAGTTGCTGCAGCTAACCAACAAATTGACTTGCTCGTCATAGAAACCAATTTGACCGAGAGTATTCGCGCTGCTGCTCCTCATATATTTATTACAGCACACCAAACTATGCGCCAATATGTGACTGAAGATGAAGCACTTGGTGGCGCCATAGATACAATGGTAAAAGGCGCAGACGCAATCTCTACACCTCGTGGCCTGAAAACGATAGAGCGTATTGCGCGTGAAGGGATCAGCGTGCAGGGACATACTGGCTTGTTCCCATCCCGCGCCACGCAGTTCGGGGGGCTTCGAACTGTTGGTAAGACAGCAGCAGAAGCATTGAGTCTCTTGCAGGATTTTCGCCGCATGGAGGAGGCTGGTGCCTACTCGGTAGAAGTTGAATGTGTTGCCGAAGATGCTTTGGCAGAGATAAAAAAATACTCCAAACTAATCCTCGTGACCATAGGCGCGGGCTCGTCAGGAGATATTATCCTGTCTTATATGTCAGACTTATCAGGCGACACCGATAAACCGCCGCGACACGCCAAGGCGTTCGGCGATGTAGGTGCTATTCGCAAACAACTGTCGGCCGAACGAGAAAAAGCGTTGGCGGGATATCGTGTGGCGGTGATGGATGGCTCTTTCCCGGATGCAACCACGTCTGTTTCCATGTCCGCACTCGAGCTGGATAGGTTGAAAGAGGGATTGGATAAAATACAGCCCGTCCATCAATAAGGATCATTTCTCATGGCACTAATCAACGTCAAGGTTGCAAAAGTCACTCAAGAGGCAGATGGAGTCCGATCATTCCTCTTGGCAAAGAAAGGCCTATTTAAATTACCACCCTATCCACCTGGCGCGCATATTGACGTGCATTGCGGTGAGGGTGTCATCAGACAATATTCGCTTTGTGGACTCCCCGATGATCGGCGGCATTTTCAAATCGCCGTGCGACAAGTCGATCGCTCACGGGGTGGCTCTGATTTGATGCACATGGCTGTAAAAGAGGGTGATTTGCTTGAAATTGGCAGTCCTCGCAGCAACTTTCCGCTGGATGAAGGCTCGCCCTACTCTATTCTTATTGCTGGTGGCATCGGCATCACGCCAATTATTGCCATGGCAGATAGATTAAATGTTCTGGGCCAGTCGTTTGTGTTGCACTACTTTACTCGCGCGGCCGATCATACGGCGTTTCGCGACAGGCTGGCGCGTGGCGAATATGCAGACAAAGTGGTGTTTCATGAGGGGCTAGACGTTGCGTTGACCGGTTCTGCACTGAGAGTGGCTTTGGCTAATACTACTGAAGGAAGCCAAGTTTATATATGTGGGCCGGGTCCGTTTATGGATACTGCTCAGGCCTTGGCCTTGGAGAATTTGCCCACAGAAGCAGTTAACCTGGAGCGCTTTTCGGCAAACCCCGAATTAACCGATACACCGACGCGCGCATTTCAGGTGAGGCTCTCTCGGACAGGTATCACCTTGGATGTTGGCACAGAGGAGACAATCCTTGACGTGCTAGAGTTAAATGGTGTCTTGGCACCTTTTTGTTGCGAGCAGGGCGTTTGCGGCACCTGTGTGACTGCGATTGTTGAAGGAGAGGCGGATCACCGGGACAGTTTTTTGTCTCCTAAACAGCGTAACTCAGGCAAATTAATGTGCATATGTGTCTCACGAGCGAAGGGCAGTCAGGTTGTGCTTGATCTGTGATTGCAAAATCTGATCATAGACTTACGGCGCATAATCAATAAAAATAACAATATAAATGCAATAAGCCGCTTTTGGAGCTTATTATCCGAGTGTTTACTTTAGGTGCATCAGATAACACTCTATTTATAATCAGTACCTTGTAAGTTGTTCGTCTAAAGAAGCTGCGACAAGGCATGCACCACATCGTCGTGTTTGACATGAAACGGTAAATTTCGAATCGTTGAACCATCACGCATCACTATCGTAGCCAAGTCTTTTAGATCCTCGGCACTCATGTCTTTGAGGCCAATTCCCTGAAGATTGATGGGTAATCCAACGTCTTTGTAGAACGGCAACAATTTCCTAATCGCATCCGTATCGCCTTCTAACTTCAATTGGAATAAAACGCCTAAGGCGACGCGTTCCCCGTGGTAGATACTGTGATCTGAGCTGTAGCGCGACACAGCGGTATCAAGCGCATGTGCGCCCGCCACGCCAGTGTTTTCAAACCCGACACCACTCAGGAAGACATTGGCCTCGACCACCCGTTCCACTGCTTCGTTTACTAGATTCTTCTCAACAGCACAAAGCGCATCGCGTCCATAGTGCATAATAGTCTCATGGCAGGACCGTGCCAAGTTCATCGCTATATCCGAAATTGCACCCCCACGAAAATTATTGATACCATTGGCATGACAGGCTCGTGCTTCGAACCATGTGGACAGACTGTCGCCCATACCCGCTACTAGCAATCGCACAGGCGCGTTTGCGACGACTTGCGTGTCCACCAGCACCACCGCCGGGCTGCAATTAAATCGCATCACACCGATTTTAGTGTGATCATCGGAGTACTCAACTGCAATGGAGCTAACTGCCCCATCAGTTGAAGCTATGGTTGGGACTGAGATAAATGGCACACTGAGCTCCGCCGCTACTGCCTTACCTGTATCAAGAGCTTTGCCGCCGCCAATAGCGATCACAAGGTTCATGTTTTTGCCTTTTGCCTTAAGCCGGTCAATCTCAGAGCGGCAGCATTCGCCATTAAAATCATCCCACTGACAGGCAACCTGTGCGGCCTCAAGGCTCTGAGTAACACGTGCGCCTACGAGGTCGCGCACAAAACCATCAGCGAAGACCAGTGCGCTGTTGTCCAGCTGCGCTGCGGCTTCGCCAATGCGGTCAAGCGCACCTTGACCTTGGATATATTTTGCAGGCAGCCCTAAAATACGGTCTGTCATCTTATCCTCCCATCACGGCCGTTAGGCCGCCATCCACATACATCACATGGCCATTCACAAAGTTGGACGCGTCAGACGATAAGAAAACCGCTGCCCCGATCAGGTCTTCCAATTGACCCCAACGCGCAGCGGGCGTGCGGCCCATCAGCCATGCATTTTGTTCGGGGTCATCCTTGATAACTTGTGTGATTTCGGTCAGGAAATAGCCCGGTGCGATGCCATTGACTTGTATATTGTCACCCGCAAGCTCGTCACACATCGAGGCCGTCATCATCGCTGCGGCCGCTTTGGATCCAGAATAGGCAACCGCCCCCTTGCGGCCCATTTTGGAAAGGGCCGAACAGATGTTTATGATCTTGCCTGCCTTCCGTTTTTGCATATGGGCCGACACGGAGCGGGTCGTCAGAAACAGCCCGTCTACATTGGCTTGCATTACTGCCTGGTAGTCTTGCGCAGAAATATCAGCCATCCGGCCGCGCCGGTTGGTGCCTGCATTGTTGATCAGCACATCAATTGGACCAATTTCAGCTTCGATCCGGTCAATATTTGCAGCGATCGTATTGGGATCAGACGCATCAAAAGGGGCTGTTTCAACTTGTATACCCTCCTCTGATAATGCGCCTGCCGCCTCTTCCAGCTTCTCGCGACTGCGACCATTCAAGATGATCTTTGAACCAGCGGCCCCAAGGCCACGCGCAAGACCAAAGCCAATCCCGCTGCCTGAGCCCGTAATCAGAATTCTGCGACCCCTAATATCAAATAATTTAGTAGGGTCTGTAAAAGCAAGTGACATTTTATCTCCTCAGTGTTTATTAATTAGAAAAGAAAAGCTCCATACTTAGGAAGGTCTTGTCTCATTAATATTCTATATTATAGAATTAAAATTCTATAATACGGGATTATAGGCGCACTAAAAATTCTGTGTCAATATTCTTTGATACAAATTTTAAAAAAAAGAGGGTTATTCGAAAACCCAGTAAGATTTTCTGAAATAGGTTCCGGTCTCTCAGTTCATTCTAACAGGTTTCGTTCGAAAATCAAAGCGCTAGAAAGCATCCTTCAGCGCAAATAAGTGCTCGACAGATGCAAGCTTCAACCTAGAGAAATGATTACATAATACTTCCGTATATAGGTTTCGACATGCCATATCGGTTGGAGCCCGTTGTCCATGATAAACGCGTCCCCTGACTTTATGGTTCTTGTCACCCCATCTGATGTTTCAATCCGTGCCTCACCTTCAAGAATGTGGCAAAATTCAATCTGGTTGTTCATAGGTCCGCAAAAAACACCCGCTGTGCTATCCCACATTCCTGATTTGATGCGGCCATCGGCACCGACGAAATGGCTCCAAATTTTTTGCTTGGGGTCTCCCTCGAGGATATCCTCTGCAAACTTCTTGTCGATAGGGTCCACTTTTTGCTCGCTAAAATTAACAAATCTCATATGCTATTTTTCTCCTTTAATAAATGACCCATTCCACAGTCGAGCGCAACTAATGCTTGATCTTGCATGGATATTGTGGTGACCATGAGTAGAGCGAAAGCTTTTGCCAAGCGTTGAATCTCAGGTAATCCCAATCGGACAAAGGTTAGAATTTTTACCATCTCTTAAGTTCTCCTGTTACAAATGCAGAGTTNCACCTGNGTTGTTGTCTCCGTGTTTACCGCGATTCAAGATAATCAAGCAAGCGCAGAAACCATATAGCCGGNCCTTCTAGCGTTTTCTTTAGGCTTCTGAACGGTATTTTCATGATGGGTGATGTCGGGAATGGAAGCTCATTCGGGTTTGCACCTAAGACACGCTTGGCTAGAACCTTGCCCATGATATTGGAAATAGCGACCCCACGGCCGTTATACCCAAGCCCAACAAGTAGGCCCGGCTTTGGCTCATGAAGATGTGGAAGTCTATCTTCGGTCAGAGCGACCTTTCCACCCCATCTGTAAGACCAGTTCACACCTCTCAACTGAGGAAACACACGTTCTGCATCTTTGATCAGCCACTCCACGCCACCAATAGTATCGTTACCGAATTCCCGTCCATGACTGCCATAAACGATACGGTTGTCGGGCTCTCTGCGCGCAATCATGATCACCCGTCTGCTATCGGAAATAGTATGCCCTTCGGGTAAGATGCTTCCGATTGTTTCTTCGGGCAAGGGATCAGTGGCGATCTGAATAGAAGCTATTGGGATGATGGATTTTGACAATCCGGGAATGAGATCGCCAGTATAACCGTTCGTTGCAATAATCACCCAATCAGACAGCACGGAACCAATGGATGTTTTTGCCGTCCACTTGCCTTCGGACTTGTCCAACGAAAGCACGGCGCTCTTGCTATAAATCTTCACACCGCGTTGTTCCGCAGCTTTTGCAAGACCCCGCGACAGTGACAACGGTTGAACTGCGCCTCCTTGCGGGGTGATAATACCCGAATGATAGGCGGAAGTGCCGGACTTTCTTTCAATCTCGGAGCGTCCAACAAATTCTATGCCAGCACCGTGGTTATTCCATTCCTTTAAGCAAACCTCTTCTTTTCTTAAGACCTTTGCACTGTGGAAGACCCGCAGCCATCCATTCTGGCGCGCCTGACAATCGATCTGATATTTCTTGATTGTCGCGAACAGATCGTCGGCGGATTGTATGTAGGTATTCGTGAGGCGTTCCGCATATTCAGTGCCGAGTAGTTTCCTAAACTGTGAGGGTGTGTTGAAGGGAGGTATTGGATTAACCTGGCCACCGGAGCTCCCGGATGCCCCATGGGCCACGTCGCCGGCCTCCAACACGACTACGGACAAACCGGATTCTGAGAGTTCCAGAGCAGCTCTCAGACCGGTGAAGCCTGCGCCAATAATGACGACATCGGCCCGATGGGAGCCCGTCAAAATATGCCGTGGACTGTCTGAAGTCGCTGTTTCAGACCACAATGATCTTGAACTGTACACCATCACGGTAGCTTTTTAAGTGAGTTTTCGGCTAGGCATTCAAAGACCCGAGCGACCGCTTCGGCTCCTGGGTCTACATGACCCGAAAGTTGATCCGCGCTGACATAACTTGCCCGGCCGGCGCCAGCTTTGAGCATGGTAGAAGTGTGGTTCGCGCCTTTACGCGCCGCCACTGCGGCATCTTCAATCCCATAGATCAGACTGTCCAATGCCGGTTCCAATGCGTCTATCATAGTCCGATCACCCCGTTTTGCCCCGCCAATATTCATAATTTCCTCGAGGCCTAACTTCAGTGCCTCGATAGTAGGCCGACCATGTGCAAGCGCATTTCCCGTGGCCGCGAAATAGATTGACAACAAGATACCAGACGATCCACCCATCGCTTGGCCCAAAATCTGGGCGAGAGCCTGATACAGCTGCGAAGGTTCGGCGAATGGTAGTTGCTCTGAAGCGGCAAGCAAGGTTTCCGCTGCCTTGGCCACCGTTGATCCAGTATCGCCATCTCCAGATTTTGCATCCAGCGCGTTCAGCTCTGTTCTTGAGGCAATCAAGGTCTTGCAGCAGTCGGACAACATGTCACTTAAAAGCAGATTAACCGATGCTGGGAAATTCACAGGCTCCAGTTTTGAGGAAAGTGGAATGGTCTGAACTGGCGCGATTGAAAAGACGCCGGGCCAAGTATTTAACGGCACCGGCGCAACAAGGAGTTCCAGCTCATGCGGTGTTGCTGGATAGGTCGAGATAGAAACTCCATGCATTCCAAGCGACCCCATCATTGTCGCGGGGCCCACAATGTGCGATATTTTGTTGCCCAAGTGCGATTGAATGAGTTCATGCACAATGACTGACATCTCGAGATTGGAGGTACCACCTAGGTTATTGACAAGTACGACATGTGGTCCGTCAATCATGGTTGCAGCCAGACTATCGCAAACTGACATAAGTGCTGTGCGCACATTTTTGAAATCGGCCTGTCTGACACCGGGCTCTCCGTGAATGCCCAAGCCGAGTTCAATCTTTCCCACTGGAATACGGTCTTCTTTTGGCGAACCCGGTACCTCACAGGTATCCAGAGACATACCAAAACTCTTCGTCCTCGCTGCCGTTCGTCTCGCTGCTCCGGCGATTGTTTTCAGATCTGCACCCTCTCTGGCCATGGCCCCCGCGATCTTATGAACGAACAGAGTTCCGGCAACGCCTCGCGGCTGAAGCAGGTCTGGCAGCGCGATGTCGTCCCCCACAATAACCAACTCGACCTTATGTCCCAAGCTTCGCGCGCGCGCCGCAGCTAGCCCAAAATTCAAGCGGTCGCCAGTATAATTCTTGACGATCAGTAGGCAGCCAGCGGGGCCAGTAACCGCGAGGATGCCAGCAAGTACCGCATCAACGCTAGGGGATGCAAAGACGTCTCCACAAACGGCTGCAGTCAGCATGCCCGCACCAACGAACCCGGCGTGGGCTGGTTCATGGCCCGAACCACCACCTGAAATCAATGCAACCTGTGACTTGTCCCAATCGCTGCGGATAACGACACGTACGTAGGGGTAACCATCAAGACGCACTAGCCTGCCTCCCGATGCAGCGATAAGACCATCTATCGCCTCAGTAACGGAATTCTCAGGTTCGTTTATGAAATGTGCCATAGCATTCCTTTAGAAGGCACAAGCCATGATTTCACAATCCACGCGATTGTCTTGAGTGACTTCGGTGACCAAAAAAAGATCTCTGAAGTCATAATCAGAAGATCAGGATGATTGTTCCAGATTGGATTGGTATGTTTGTATGCCATGTTTTTTGATTCCTAAAAATTTGAAATATGAATAGATGCATGCGCACTAAATGTTCTATATTATTGAATTATAATTCAATAATATAGAATTATAAACACATTGAAGCTTTATTGTCAATAAAATTCGATGTAAATATTAAGGAAAAAAAGGTTATTTGAAAACCCAACCAAGTTTGGTGTTGCTCATTCTAGGAAATATGTGACATTTACGCCTTTGGCCTGGGCGGACGTTACAAGCAACGCCATGCCTCCAGCTGCTTTCATATATAATTCCATATTATAGGATATACTTTTAGTAAAATTAAAAAGACTCTACTCATTACTGTTAACTTAAATTTTTACATGTATCCCATATTATAGAATTTATTTACTATAATTTGGAACTAACATCACATAAACTACTAAAAAAGGTTGTATCATGACTACAAGCTCGATCATTTCAAAATCTGTGTTGGTGCTAAATGTAATCTGCTCTAGCCAGGAGCGACTTAGTTTTTCTCAGATTGTCGATGCCGCCGGACTGCCTAAAAGCTCGACCCATCGCATTCTCTCGATTTTACGGGAGGAAAGTCTCATCACACTTGATCCAGTGCGAAACGTTTTTGGCCCCGGACCAACTCTGACGGGCTGGGCAACCAGCGTTTTTATGGGAGGTGGCCTTACTGAAGCTGCAGCACCGATTCTCAGTAAGCTCAGCGCCGATTTGAATTACTCAACCGGTCTTGCGATTCTCGATCAAGAATATGTTCTGTGGCTCAAAATTGTCCACTATCCGATCCGTCATCGCTACTCGGCCGTTGTAGGAGATCGTGTTCCACTTCAAGTTTGTGCATCCGGAAAATCAATCCTTGCTTTTTTGGATACGAAAATTGCAGAGAACATAATAGCATCACTGGCATTTGAAACCTTAACTCCTCACACAATTACCAGTCCAGAAGCACTCAAGNAAGAGTTAGCCAGTATCCGCGATGCTGGATTCGCGACCAGCGACCGAGAGGAATACCTTCAGGAAGTTGCGGCTGCCGCTCCTGTCTTTGACCACAANGGGGATGTGATAGGGGCGATAAGCATGTGGGACATGACTGGCCAATGCCAGATCGAGAATCTGCTCCAAGACAAATCCAAGCTGCTCTCCGCGGCTGCAGAAATCTCTCGAAAGTTCGGTTTCGATCCTGAGAACGGTTAAGTGTTTGTGCCTGTTCCAGCTACTAACTCAATTACAGTTGGCGCGGAATTCTCAGGTGGACTAACCCATAACTCTTGTAACTTGAGACGAGGGTAGGTGTACTTAGCTATTTCTTTGTAACAGTTAATCCTTTGGTCAAGACAAACTCTAAGAGCAACGAAGACTGGTTAAAGGAAT
>JGI26060J43896_10000652_pt1 | contig 12644 bp, 14 predicted proteins | sample MarorgKNORR_S2LV_6_FD_43896 | JGI IMG/M metagenome (IMG submission 43896) | reverse complement strand
CCTTCTTTCTAAATTTTCCATGGTTTCTGCCTGAACTTTATTTTGGTGATCATGACCAAGTAAATGAAGAACTCCATGAATAAAAATGTGAGCCATGTGGTGAGATACTTTTTTATTTTGTTCTTTTGCTTCTTTTATAACAACCTCATGACAAATTGCAATATCTCCCAGGCTATCAGTTTCTAATTCAAGTCTGTTATCTATTGGGAAAGCCAATACATTAGTAGGATGGTCCGTGCTTCTAAACTTTTTATTCATTGATTGCATTTCTTCTTTTCCTAAGAATTTAAGGGAGACTGAACCTTCTGAGGTTCTAATTTCATCAATTGTTAATCTGAACCAGTTTTCCAGGTCATAAGAACTAAAGGCTTCTGTATTTACACCTTCAAAAGTAATTTCAACCTTAGGTTCTAGAGAGCTCAAAACTTAATTATGTTCTTCGTATGCTTCAACAATTTTTTGCACCAAACCATGCCTCACTATGTCTTTAGAATCAAATTTTATAAATCCAACTTCTGATAATTTTTTTAAAACATCCAAAGAATGCACTAGGCCTGATTGGGTATTCTTAGGAAGATCAATTTGCGTTATATCACCAGTTACAACCACTTTAGATCCAAACCCAAATCTGGTTAAAAACATCTTCATCTGCTCAACTGTGGCATTTTGACTTTCATCCAGAATAATAAATGAGTTATTTAGTGTTCTGCCCCTCATAAAAGCTAAGGGCACAACTTCTATAATATTTCTCTCTATCAGTTGGTTTGTTTCTTTAAAGCCAAGCATTTCAAAAAGNGCGTCATAAAGAGGTCTCAGATAGGGATCAACTTTTTGACTTAAATCTCCAGGTAAAAAACCTAACTTTTCACCGGCTTCTACGGCGGGCCTAACTAAAAGTATTTTCTCTACCTCGCCGCTTACTAATTGTTGAACAGCGCTGGCTACTGCCAGGTATGTCTTTCCTGTTCCTGCAGGACCAATTCCAAAGGTTAGAACTCTTTTATTGATAGTTTCAATGTATTCTTGCTGATGACTTCCATTTGGAATAATAGCTAGATTGGGTGTCTTAATTGGACTCTTAGATGTGAGACTGTTTTCCATATTTTTTTCTCTTTTTGAGTTATTTATTGCTTCTCTTAGATACAGGTGGACGCTTGAAGGAGATAGTTCATTGACCTTTTCTAAATCGCTATAAAGCTTTGTTATAACGGTCTTCCCTATATTAAGTCCTGAAATAGGGCCTTTTATCTTAAAATTTGCACCTCTATTTATGATTTTAATATCAAGGGCTTTCTCAATCTGTTTGAGAATAGAATTAGTTGGGCCACATAGGCTGGTTATTCTTTCTTGATCAGCCGGCTCTAGTTGAAATTTAAGGTCTTTTAGCATTAAGGTCTATAAATTCCTCTAAGAGATTTAGTTTTGGCCTCTACAATCTCTATGGGCACAAAATTACCTATCAGGCTCTGGTCATCGCAAGAAAAAATTACAACTTTATTATTCTCTGTTCTGGCCTGAAACTCTCCAGGATCTTTCTTTGAAACACCGGTGACTAAGCTAGTTGAAACTTCTCCCACCATCCTTCTGCTTATACTTAAAGCTGATTGCTCTAACTTAGTTTGCAACCTATCTAGACGTTCTTTCTTTTCTTGGGGAGACACGGTATCTTCGAGATCTTTTGCAGTGGTGTTAGGTCTTGGGCTGTATATAAAGCTAAAAGATTCATCGTATTCAACTTCATCAGTTAGATCTAGAGTGTCTTGAAAATTTTCTTCTGTTTCTCCTGGAAAACCAACTATGAAGTCTGATGAAATACTAATTCCGGGCCTTATTTCTTTTAATTTATTAATGGTTTCTAAGTATTCATCTCGAGTATGTCTTCTCCTCATGGCTTTCAATATAGTATTTGAACCACTTTGGACTGGCAAATGAACATGGCTGATCAATTCGGGAACTTCAGTATAAATATCTATCAAATCTTGTCCAAACTCAAAAGGATGAGATGTTGTAAAACTAACTCTATCAATTCCCTTAACATCAGCTACCGCCCTTATTAGGTTAGATAAGCCCAACCCTTTAGTCTTCAATTTAGAGTCCCTATAAGAATTTACATTTTGGCCCAACAAAACAATTTCTCTTATTCCTTTTAATGAAAGACTGACAATCTCTTCAATAATACTATCAAGAGATCTACTAATTTCATTACCACGAGTATGGGGAACCACACAAAAAGAACAGTACTTGTTGCAGCCTTCCATAATGGAAACAAAAGCAGAGGGGCCGTCTGATGTTGGTTCTGGTAAATTCTCAAATTTTTCAGTCTTAGGAAAAGATATATCAATGACTGAAGAGTCTTTGTTGGTTGTATTTTCATAGAGAGTAGGAACTCTATGGACGGTTTGAGGTCCAAAAACTAAATCAACGTAAGGAGCTCTTTTAGTAATTTTAGCTCCTTCTTGACTCGCCACACACCCACCCACTCCTATTTTAAGATCAGGATTTTTTTCTTTAAGTTTCTTCCATCTGCCCAGTTGATGAAAAACTTTTTCTTGGGCCTTCTCTCGTATAGAACAGGTATTCAACAAAATAAGATCGGCCTCTTCAGCAGATTTAACTGTTTCGAAGCCATGACTGAGGTTCAAAAGGTCTTGCATACGATCGGAGTCGTATTCATTCATTTGACAACCCTGGGTCTTGATGAATAATTTTTTGCCCATATATACTTATAATGTTACAGCGAATTTATCTTATAAAGTTAAATCTTATTTAAAAGGGCAGGGATTGTAATGGCAAAAAAGGGAATCTACAAAATAGTATTTGTGCAACTGGGTGAAATATACGAGATCTTTGCGAAATCTATTTATCAAAGTGAAATGTATGGTTTTATAGAAGTTGAGGAATATTTGTTTGATCAAAACTCACAAATTGTTGTGGATCCAAGTGAAGAGAAGCTTAAAGCAGAATTTAAAGGAGTGAACAGGAGTTATATACCTGTCAGCTGTATCCTTCGAATTGATGAGGTCGATAAAAAAGGAAGTGCAAAGATAAAACCCAATAAAGGCAATAACGTCATGCCTATTATGAACAACTTCCTTGATGGCGGTTCACAGAATAAGGATTAAGGCCCAGGAATAAAGAGGTTGTTTTTGAAATATTTTAGTTCGTGAATTGAATCTATTACATCTGCCATTGCTCTATGTCCGCCCTGTTTCTTATAGCCGTCCGCTAGATGAGGATGCCAGCGCTTAACAACTTCCTTAATTGAACTGACGTCAACATTCCTGTAGTGAAAGTAAGAAGAAAGCTCGGGCATGTACCTGACTAAAAATCTTCTATCGTGAGAGATTGTGTTGCCACAAAGAGGGGACCTCCCCTTGATGGTGTGATTGGATAGAAATTTTAGCGTTTCTTTTTCTGCCTCTTCTACTGTGACATTTGTCACCCTAAGACTTTCTACCAAACCTGAACTGTTGTGTTGATTGGTATTCCATTCATCCATATTATCGATGAATTCTTGAGGTTGTTTGATAACAAGGTTTGGGCCTTCAATTATTTCAGTTAAGTCTGAATTTGTAACAGCCGTTGCTATTTCTATGATTCTTTCAGAATCTGGATCAAGGCCTGTCATTTCTAGATCAAGCCATACTAGTGCTGGGTAATTATTGTTTTGAGACATTTTGAGGACAGAATTCTAACTGCAAACTACAATAACCCCTAATTATGCTTAAGATCATTATAAAAATTGTCCCTGCTATAACGCTTGTATTGGTGATGAGTGCCTGCTCGATTGCCGGATCTTGGGCTTTTGGAAAGCTGGATAACTACTTAAATGATTATTTTTTTACTTTTGCTAACTTTTCCGAGACTCAAAAGATAGAAATTGAAACCGTAACGGAAAACTTTAAATATTGGCTAATAAAAGAGAAATTAACTGNAGTAAAACTGCTATTGAGTAAAGTTAACTCATTGAACTCTTCAAGCACCGGTGTAGAGATTAATGCAATATACGAAGAAGGCTCTGCTATTCTTAAGTCGATCAGTTCTTATTTTGATTCTGAGTTTATTAAATTCTCCTTAACCCTTAATGAAAAACAGATAAGTGAAATTGAAAACCATTTTCTTGAATTGCAAGAAAAAAGGAAGGAAGAAGAAGAAAATAGAAAAAAAGAAACATACGAAGAAAGAATACAAAAAAATTACATTTCTGGATTTAAGAGGGTGGGGATAAAACTTAACAGCGAACAAGAATCTATTCTAGCTGCATCAATTAAAGGAATTACAGACAATGGGGATCAATGGGATCAATTGCAGACAAAATGGACACAAGAAATGATTTCAATATTAAGAACAAACAAAGAAGAGTCCTTTAAGGAAGATCTCAATAGTCATTTGGTTACTTTGTTTGATCTAGGGCCTTCTGATTTTAGAAAGAAAGCTAAAAGGAATCAAATAATAAACATTAAAGCCGTGACGAACACTGTTAACTCTATGGATGATGATCAGTTTAAAAAAATGAGGAAGCGTATCCGCGTTTATATGAGGTCAGTTGATAAAATTCTTGAAAATCAAAATCAAGAGGACGCTGCATAGGTTAAAATACTTTTTTTATAATGTCTGATAAAACTACAAAAGAAACAAATTTTGGCTTCCGTCAAGTAGACTCTCAAGAAAAGTCGAAGATGGTTGGTAATGTCTTTGATGCGGTTTCAGAGAATTATGATCTCATGAATGACTTGATGTCATTTGGTATCCACAGACTTTGGAAAAAAGTTGCTATTGAATCTTCTGGTTTAAGAGAAGACTTCAGAGTCTTAGATCTTGCTGGTGGCACTGGTGATATGGTTAAGCTGATGAAAAAAACAATTAAAGAAGAAGGCTTAATAGTTCTTTCAGACATTAACAGGAAAATGTTAGAAGAGGGCAGAGACAGACTTATAGATGAGGGCATAGAGGGAATTAATCTAGCTCAGATAGATGCACAATACTTGCCTTTCAAAGATGAAACTTTTGATTTAGTTACTATTGCATTTGGACTTAGAAACGTCACAAATAAAGAAAAAGCTCTCAAATCAATACTGGGGTCCTTAAAAAAAGGAGGGAAATTAATAGTTCTTGAATTCTCTAAACCCACTAACGAAACCTTTAGAGAAATCTACGATATTTTTTCTTTTGAAGTCATACCTAAAATTGGTGAAGTGATTGCCAATACCGAAGAAAGCTATAGATATCTAGCTGAATCCATAAGAATGCACCCCACCCAGGAAGAACTAAAAGAANTTATGGAGAATTCTGGCTTCATTGAATGCAATTACGATAACCTCACTAATGGCATAGTGGCTATCCATTCAGGAATCAAGGCTTAAAATAAAATGTTAAGAGACTTTATTCACCTACTACAACTATTAAACATAATCTTAAAAGCAAGATTGGACACTTTATTAACTGAATACTCAGATTCAAAATTGGTGAACACGTTGCTTTTTATTTCCCCGTGGAGAATTTTCTCTACAGACAAGCCTCGAGGGGAAAGAATAAAAGGTGCATTGCAAGAAGCTGGACCAATTTATATAAAATTTGGACAGCTATTATCCACTCGTCCTGATGTTGTCCCAACTGATATAGCAAGAGCCCTCCAGTCGCTTCAAGACAACCTGCCCCCTTTCTCTTCAAAACTAGCAATAGAGATTGTAGAAAAAGAATTAGGGGCTCCAATTCATGATTTATTTGATAATTTTGAAGATAGTCCCTGCGCAGCAGCGTCCATAGCACAAGTTCATTTAGCAACCCTTAAGGGAACTGATACAGAAGTTGCTATAAAGGTGGTGAGACCTAATATTGCTAGAAAGATAGCACGCGATATTTCCTTAATGAAAAGAGCAGCAAGAATTATAGAAAAATACTCTAAAGACGCTACNAGACTGCAAGTCTTGAAGCTGGTTGAAGAGTACGAATACGTAATTGAAGCTGAACTCAACATGAGGATTGAAGCTTCCAATATTAAACAAACTAAAAGAAATTTTACGGATAATAANCTTCTTTATGTACCTGAAGTTTATTTAGATTTAACAACTGATAACGTCTTGGTCATGGAGAAAATTTCTGGCATACCAGTGGATAAGATTGAGACTCTCAAGGAGTTGGGGGTTGATCTTAAACTTTTGTCTGAAAGAGGAGTGGAGATATTTTTAAAACAAGTTTTTATTGATAATTTCTTTCATGCTGACATGCACCCAGGAAATATTTTTATTGAAGCAGAAGACCCTTCAAATCCAAGCTATGTTGCCGTTGATTACGCTATTGTAGGATCTCTCAGTGAAGATGAGCAATTCCAAATTGGAAGAATGTTATTGGCCGTTATTAGTAAGAATTTTTCAGAAGTTGCTTCTGTTCTTATTGAAGCCAGGTGGGTAGACCCTCAAACGAGACCGAATGAATTAGAGAGGACCATCAGAGCTGCGTGTGAACCCATCTTTGACCAGCCTTTAGAAAATATAAACTTTGGAGAATTGCTGCTCTTTATTTTTGATTCTGCCAGGAGGTTTAACTTAAACATGCAGCCCTCTTTGATGTTGCTTCAAAAGACACTCATCAATATAGAGGGCCTAGGTAAGCAACTCTATCCAGGTTTGGACTTTTGGTCCATTGCGAACCCTTTTCTTAAAAGCTGGATAGCAGAGAGATACAATCCTGAAAAGATCCAAGATTGGGCGAAAGAAAATGCTGCTCAACTTATTGAAAAAGCAAGAAAACTCCCTGAGGTTGCAGAAACTGCCATTGAGCAAATAAANAACATTGAATCATATCAAAGAGCAAACGAATCAAGGCACGAAGAACTGGTAGAGAAAATTTCTAATGAAAAAAGAAGCATAAATCTTCTCACAATAATCGCTATTGGGTCTATCATTATTTACTTATTCAACTGATCATTAGATGAAAAAAGACATCATTCTAGAAATTGCTGCAATCTTAGAAAAAAGAAAAGGGTCTTCAGCTGATTCTTCGTACACAAAGTCTCTATTTGATAAAGGACTTAAAGAAATATTATCTAAGGTTTCGGAAGAATCAGAGGAATTGATTGAAGCTGCGGTATCTCAAGAAGAAAATAAGAAAAAGAAATTAATTCATGAAACTGCAGATCTGTGGTTTCATACAATGGTATTGCTGTCCCATGAAGGCATCAATGCTGAAGAGGTGCTAGATGAACTGGAAACAAGATTTGGTGTTTCAGGTTTAGATGAAAAAGCATCTAGATGATAGTTAACGATACAGGAGAAAGATATGCCAGGTGCTAACGAAATATTTGTAGTAATTGGTGTCATTTTATTAGTCTTATTATTTTTTGGCGGTACAAAACGTCTTAAGAATCTAGGCTCAGATTTGGGTAGCTCTTTGAAAGATTTTAGAAAGGCTATGAATGATGACGAAAAGAAAGATAAAACGGAAGAAGATCAATAAGTCCAAACTCTTATATGTTTGATATTGGATTGTTAGAGCTATCACTGGTTATGCTAGTTGGTCTTATGGTTTTAGGTCCTGCAAGACTTCCTGAAGCAGTGAGGTCATTAACTAAAGCCTCTAGATGGCTTAAAAAAATAATTACTTCTACAAAAAAAGAAATGTCAGAAAATATTGGTCTAGATGAGATCTACCAAGACCTTCATAACGAAGAAATATTAGAGCGTGAAAAAAGAAATGCCGATCAATCTCAAAAAGAATCTAATTGATGGTTGAGAATATAAAACAACAAAATTTTATAAGCCATCTGTCAGAATTGCGATCTAAATTATTAAAATCTGCAAGCTTTATACTTATTGCATTTCTTGGTCTAGTTTATTTTTCTAACTCAATATATGAATTCGTTGCTGAGCCGCTTAACGCTTTCTTACCTGAAAATTCTTCCATGATAGCTACAGAGGTTGCTTCACCCTTTTTATCGCCTTTACGTTTAACTTTTTATGTATCTTTGCTTGTATCTATACCTTATCTGCTTGGTCAGATTTGGACATTCATAGCGCCGGGCTTATATAAAAATGAAAAAATACTCACCTCAGTCATTCTAAGTTCAAGCATATTTCTATTTTATTCAGGTGCCTTATTTGCCTACTTTGTTGTTTTCCCGATAGTGTTTGGTTTTTTTACAAGTGCCGCTCCTGAAGGGGTGATGGTNATGACAGATATTGGAAAATATCTAGATTTTGTTCTGACAATGATTTTTTCTTTTGCCTTTTGCTTTGAAATACCTATTCTTATTTATTTGTTGATATGGTCAGAGATTACTACCGCAGAAAGCATTTCTAAAAAAAGACCATATATAGTAATCCTGTGTTTTGTAGTAGCTATGTTATTAACACCACCGGATGTTCTTTCTCAAACGCTATTGGCAATACCATGCTGGCTCTTATTTGAAGTTGGACTTCTCATGGCCAGGCTGACTCAAAAAAAATAAAAAATTAAGATTCAAAAAGGAAGGTGATAGGACCTTCATTAATTAGTTCAATCGACATATCGGCTCCGAATGTTCCCGTCTTCACCTTGGAGTATTCTTCGATGAGATGTTCCGTTAATTGCTTAAATAGGAGCAAGCCTTCTTCGTGATTTGCAGCTTGTGAAAAGCTTGGCACTAGTCCTTTTTTGGTATTAACAGATAAAGTAATTTGAGGAACAAGTAAGATTTCATATTTTGATTCAACGATGCTTAAATTAATTCTGCCATTCACATCAGAAAAAATTTTATAGTTCAGCAGCTTTTTACTTAGTTTCTTAATTTCCTTCAAAGAGTCCTGTGGATCAAAACCAACAAAAACTAAAGCTCCTTTTTTTATAGAGGCGACCTTTTGTTTATCAATTTCAACTGACGCTCTCGATACTCTTTGTATTAAGATCTTCAATTAGTATCTGGAACTATTTTTCGAGAGATTCGTTCCATTCACCCTTTGCTGCTAACTTATTCATTAGCGCTCTGTGCGAAAGAGCCGCTTGTGCAGCAGGTTGATTCTCTACTTTCCCAAGCCAAGCTTTTAGCGCCGGCTGTTGCAAAGCCCTTCCATATGAAAAGCTTAGCTTCCAGTCAAATCCGCCTATAGTATTCATGGCATTAAGGTGCGCTGTTGAAAGTAAATCAGATTGCCCTCCCGATAAGAAGGTTATACCGGGTAAATTTGATGGGACCTCTGATTTTAGGCATTCTAAGGTTTTTTCTGCGACCTCTTCGACACTTGCTTGATTCGCGTTCATGGAGCCAGAAGTAACCATGTTAGGCTTCAATATAGTTCCTGCTATATTGACTTCATTTTTTCTTAAACTGCTAAACAGGGCGCTGAGACATCTTTTGGACACTTCTAGACACTGATCAATGGTGTGATCTCCTTCCATTAACACTTCGGGCTCTACCATTGGGACCATATTACTTTGTTGAACAATCTTGGCGTAATCTGCTAAGGCCTGCATATTGTCTTCTATGCATTTATCTGAAGGTATACCATCGCCTATTTTTATTACCGCTCTCCACTTAGTAAATTTTGCTCCCAAATTAAAATATTCATCACACCTATCTCCAAGGCCTTCCAGGCCTTGAGTTAAAGTTTCTTCTGGATGATCATCAAGAGGTTGAAGGCCCTGGTCTACTTTAATTCCAGGAAGAGCATCTTGATCAAGTATAAGGTTTACCAAAGTGGTGCTGTCTTCTGAGCTTTGCCTTATGGTTTCATCAAACAATATAACCCCTCCTATATTGCCTTTCATGCCTTCAGATCTAAAAAGCATCTCTCTGTAATCTCGCCTACTGGCTTCTGTAGACTCCACTCCTATTGAATCAAATCTTTTACCGCAAGTTGGATTACTTTCATCTGCAGCCAGGATTCCCTTCCCGTCAGAAACAATATAATTTGCAATTTCTTCTAAAGTATTAAGTGACATCTATTTCTCCTAAATTTAATTTATCCTAAGCCCTGTTATCTTGAGATTCAAGAGCTTTCAATTCCAAAGCTTCTATAGAAGGCAGAGGTCTTCCTTCAATAAATTCTAGAAAAGCTCCACCTGCAGTAGACATATAATCAATATCATCTAACACGCCGATTTCTTTTGCAGCAGCGATTGTGTCTCCACCCCCACCAACAGAATAAGCATCAGAATTAACAATCATATTTGCTACACAAAACGTGCCGTGCATAAATTGCGGCTTTTCAAATAATCCAACTGGTCCGTTCCATAAAATTACTTTTGCATTTGAAAGAATTGAATGTACTGCATCAAAGCTTTCTGGGGCTATATCAAATATTGATTCCGATGCTTTAATAGAACCTACATCCACTATTCTGCCTTCTTCCTCTGATGAGCCCGCAACCACAACTTTTTTGGGTAATATAACTCCTTTCTTTTTTGATAATTCCAATGCTTGCTTTAGCATGTCCTTCTCACACAGAGATGAACCAACATTAAAACCTTGAGCTGCAAGGCAGGTATTGGCAATTCCTCCGCCTAAAATTACGTAATCCATTTTGTCAGATAAAGAATTAATTAAATCCAACTTTGTAGAAATTTTTGCACCTCCAAGGACAGCCACTGAAGGTCTATTGGCATTGTGATTTAACTTGCCTAATGACTCCAATTCTTCTTGAAGCAATAAACCTGCACATGCCTCTTGAGCGTAAGAGATAACACCGGTTGTCGAGGCATGTGCTCGGTGGGAAGTTGCAAAAGCATCCATCACAAAAACATCACACATTTCAGCAAGTTTCTTCGAAAGTGAAAGGTCATTAGATTTCTCCCCTTGGAGAAATCTTACATTCTCTATCATGTTTAAGTTGCCAGATCCTGGCTCCGTCCATTCTTCTATTGATTCAAATAAGTCAACTTCTAAACCTAGCAATTCTCCTAATCTTTGCGCAACGGGTTTTAGAGAGTATTTAACTTGTATCACTCCATTTTCTTCCGGTCTGCCAAGATGACTTAAAACAGTTAATTTTCCATTATTATTTAAGATGTGCTTGATTGTAGGTAAGGATCTTACAATCCTTTCATCATCAGAAATCTTATAATCCTGAATGGGCGTGTTTAAATCTACACGCAATAAAACTCTTTTGTTAGATAAGTCTAAATCTAAAAGAGAATTCATTTATCTTAAATCTGCAAGTATTCTTCTAGAGAGGCTACTATTTTATCTTTAGTGAAACCAAAATGATCAGCCAGCACGTTCCCAGGAGCGGATTCACCAAAAGAATCCATGCCGATGACCTTGCCATTCAGTCCCACGTATTTTCTCACCAATCTTCGTGAGATGCTTCAACTGCAACCCTAGAGGAGCCTGTTCCTAAAATACTTTCAATATAGTCCTTGCCTTGAGTATCAAATCTTTCGGTGCAGGGTATGGAAACCACCCTAACACTAACTTTTTCTTCAATTTCTTTTGCCGCATCAAGAGTCGCCGCAAGTTCTGAACCCGAAGACATTAAAATCAGTTTTGGTTCATCTGATGATTCATAAACTACATAACCACCCCTGTCTATTGAACTAATTTGTTTTTCATCCCGTTCTATTGTTGGTAAATTTTGTCTTGATAAAATCAATGCTGTGGGCTGAGTCTTATTTTGTATTGCAGCCTTCCAGGCAAATGCAGTTTCAACGGTATCGCAAGGCCTCCAAGTCTCTAAATTAGGCGTCGTTCTTAAACTCGTTAGATGTTCTACGGGTTGGTGTGTTGGTCCGTCTTCTCCGACACCAATTGAGTCGTGTGAATAAACTAACACGGTTGGGATTTTCATTAGAGCTGACATTCTTACTGCGTTTCTAGCATAATCCAAGAAAGTTAAGAAAGTGCCGCTGTAAGGCCTTGTTCCACCATGCAAGACCATTCCATTCATGATACCGGTCATAGCAAACTCCCTCACACCATAATTTAAATAGTTACCTTTAAAATTATCTTTTGTTATGGCTATGGTGCCTGACCAATTAGTGTTATTTGAACCGGTTAAGTCTGCCGAGCCTCCAATCAGCTCTGGCATTAATGGCCCAAGAACGTTTATGACCATTTCAGACGATTTTCTTGTTGCTACGTTAATTTTTTCTCGCTGCATCTTGTGCGCAAAATCCAATAAAGCCTCTTCAAGGCCATCTGGATCATCCATGGACATGCATCTTGTATATTCTCCAGCTAATTCAGGAAAATTAGAGGAGTACTCTGAGAACAAATTATTCCAATTGTTCTCTAATTCTTGTCCTTTTTTATGGAAATTCCAGGCTTCATATACATCGTCAGGAATTTCAAAAGGCTCTTGAGTCCAACAAAGCTCTTCTCGGATATTTTGTATTTCTTCTTCACCAAAGGCTGCTCCGTGAGAAGAAGAAGTCCCTGCTTTATTTGGAGAACCCTTGCCTATAATAGTTTTACAACAAATTATGGTGGGTTTAGAACTTTCTGATTCAGCTTCTTTAATTGCAGCGCTTATTTGCTCTGAGTCATGACCGTCAACATTCGCTATAGCTTGCCATCCGTATGATTCAAATCTTGCAGGTATATCTTCCGTAAACCAACCTTCAACAGGCCCATCAATTGAAATTCCGTTATCGTCATAAATAACCACGAGCTTACCTAAGCCTAAAGTTCCTGCAAGAGAGCAAGCTTCATGAGAGATTCCTTCCATAAGGCA
>JGI26060J43896_10000647_pt1 | contig 12666 bp, 10 predicted proteins | sample MarorgKNORR_S2LV_6_FD_43896 | JGI IMG/M metagenome (IMG submission 43896) | reverse complement strand
TCTTCCAATACTTTAACCAGCATTCTGTCCCAGTCATCTTTTCCTAGATTCCACTGTGAATGATGCCAAGGGAGGTCAAATTCAGCCGCAGAGAGCAAGATATTTTGCATCCCAAGAACTGCTTCTTTCAATACACCTTCTGGAGAACTTGAGAAGACCCGCAATCCAATATCGGCGGTAGTGCCGAAAGGCCATGAACTCATGATTTCACCTTTGGGATGTTTGCATCGACCAAGCGACTTCATCCAATCTGGTACATAGGGTCTTGCGGTCGATTGCAAAGTGTGCTGCATCTTCTGCTTGTAGAATACATTCACAGGCAGCATTAGCCAAGTGAGCCATGTCAAGGTCAGAAAGTGAAAGGGCGCGGGCTGCTACGACCGCAACTACTGCTGCATCTATCAAGCCGATTTGTTGGCGTGGCTCAAGTAATGTGCAGGACACATGAATNTGTTCTTGACCAGATTTGTAAAGGTCAACTCCATTTTGNCCACCTAATACGAGGAGAGAATCCCAACCATGTTCCTCTACCAATTCCCAAGCAGCATCCTCCTCGGTTGATTTTGACAGACGCCTACGCATCAATTCCAAGCCTCTTGATTCGAAGATAACCACGTCTGCACCTTTGGTGCGGTGTAAGCCTGTCAATTTAGGATCACAAATAACTGGGACTTCGGCTGCCTTTGCTTGTTGGATGAGAGATTCTGCAGTTGCATCATTGACAACTCCTTTTCCGTAGTCTGAGATGACCAAGGCGCCGGCGTTTGGTAATAATTCCGATGCTTGATTAGCTAATAATTCCGCAACTTCGCTTGACACATCGTCGAGTGCTTCTTCATCGACTCGTAGCATCATTTGCTTATTGGCAATCAGGCTTTCTCTGCTGGCGATGAATCGGGTCTTTACCGTGGTTCTCCAATTCTCAAGAACTGCAACACCTTCGGATTTGATTCCTGCTTCTTCAAGTGCATCGATAACATCAGCCCCCGCTTCATCATCACCAACCACGCCGAAGAGGGAAACTTTGTGTTGCAGAGATGTAAGTCCCCTAGCCACATGGGCTGCTGCTCCTGCCCCTTGTTCACGCTGAGTTTCCTTGAGAACGGGCACTGGTGCTCTTGGATTGAGGTTATTCGCATAGCCATAAATGAAGCGGTCTAGCATAACGTCTCCAACAAGGACGACCAAACTTGGGGCCATATTCTCGACACGTCGTCGAGTATTCTGTAGACCATCATGGATACCCCAATCGCCCTCGTCCATGTGCTTCCCTCAGCCTATCGAAAAGGGGGAGTCATTTCATGTTGTCCCGAATACTGGTGGCGATTGCAACATGAATCTCAGTTGGGATGGACAGGCTGCGGCGCAGGCTTGATAGAATTGCATCCTCATCCAAACTGATAACTCCATCCTCCAGAGCAGTTCGAACCGCATCAACGTAAGGATGTATATTGGCTTCTAAGCCATCAAGTAATTCAGCATGTGCAATAACTTGTCCAACTAGCCTTCCATGCACTTCCAAACTAATATCCAGAGTTTTACGCAGGGTTTCCAACATCACTTGTTCTTCCTCGATTATTTCTCCATCCTCAAGTGCCTGTTCCAATAAGTCTCGGTAGATATTTTCTCGGTCAGGACCTTTGCTTTCGGTGAGGCTATTGAGGGCATCTTGTTCGATTCTTGTAACTCTTTCAGGACTCATGCCAATGAAGGTTACAATTTCTTCAACTATCCCTCTTTCTGCTTCTGACAGACTCCCATCTCTCCAAGCTCTCTCGAAAACTGCCTTAACTAAAGCCTCACTGATTTTACCTTCCATTCCAAGACTGCCTTTTGCTTCGGAGATTGGTACAACCAACGGTTCTGGATGCCAATTTAAATTCTCATCAACATGCGATAATAAGGTGAGCAAATCTCTGTCATCCACAAACTGACTGAGGGGGGAGGGCTCGCCATCTGTCGTAACTTCNAGATTGAGAACTCTGCTACGTATTTCTTGACTCCGCTCTTTTCCCTTAGTAGTAAGCATGTAGACTCGCCGGCGTTGCTTCGCACCATCGACGTGACGATTATCCTGTTCTATGTCTTCTGAGTCAATCATCCGCTTCAAAGTCCTTGGCAGGTGCTTTCTTTGGATGAATACAGCACTCGATATACCGGCTTGAGTATTCTCTGGTGGAGCCTCCCATCCTCCGTCTTTCAGATGCTTGTCGGAAAGGTGAATCAAAACCCTCTCTTCAACTGTTAAAACACCGAGTTGGCCACTAACCATGCTTCCACCGTTATGGCCACAAAGCATCAAGCACTTCAGAGATGCGGTTGCGTGGGATTGATGGTGAGTTACCTTTCGCACCCAATTAATGGCGACGGAAAAGGGCAGCCATCCTGTAGGACGACAGCGTGGAAATCGTCCTATTTTAGAAAATGAAGAAATGCGAGATGTTCTCATTGCAGAAGAGGGAGGGTGGAGAGTAGAGCCTCCAATCTCAAGTCGCCTTTGGCAAAAATCAGCCCTTGGAAAAACCATCAAAGGCGGAGCTGTGCTGCTTTCACCTGCTGAAGCCCTGTTTTGCCATTGGCATAGAAACTTGGGACTACCAAAGAACTTCATGACAGAGATGCTTGCTTCAAATCAAAGAATCTTGCATGAGGCTGTGGCTATTGAGGCGGTTCGTTCTGGGGGGGAAATATTGTCTATTTGTGTTGAAGATTCACCTCATGGAAACCTTCGATGTGCAAAAACATGGGGTCTGAGATGGGAGAGAACCTCTCACCCCTCAAAAGATCTACCAGTTTCACAAGTACGCTGGTTCATCTCCTCCGACGACTTGGATTTAGCTGACCTACAATCATGGGTAAGGGAAGTAGAAAAAATAGGCCAAAGGGCAGAAGTTGTAGTTGTCGATTCTGAATATGATTCAACAATCTATCATTTATCATCACCAGACCCTCGCGGCAAATTGAGACCCCCTTCTGAAATACAAATACCAGACTTGGCTGGGAAGGTGAACAGTTTCATCCAATATGAAAATTGGCCATTGCCAAATATTGGAGTACCTCAAGCCGGAGGAATTAGCCTAGACAGTACCGAGAAAATATGGTTGGAAAATTACCTACAAGGGACTGAACATGCTGGTGATGCATATCTCCTCAATGAATTATTAGAGCGTGGACTTCTTGCAAGGCCTGGTTTCAAATATGGTTGTAAATGGAGAGTTTATGATGATGATATCTCAAAAGTCCATGCCCCTTGGTTGATGTCAATTGAGTCGGAAATGCCTCGCTCTTGGGAAGAAGCCTGCTTACGTGCTCGCTTATCAGCGGGTGTTAACAAAAAATGGGTTTGTATTCAACAAAGCCCTGATGGTGCATCATTCCTGTCTATTGAAAGGGTCCTCTTGGGGCGCTGAAAATAAAGCATTTGTCGGGTTCAGAAAATCATCAACACTTGAAACTGCCACAGGCTGTGGAGGAATGATTTCCTGCTTCTTTTCGATTCCAAGAACCACCCAAAGAGCCGCTAAGAGACAAACGATTAGGGTTAGACTGGCTGGGTCACGGAATGTTCTGATTACATCTGCTGTTCCAGCAATCGCTTCTCCTGTAACTTCAACTTCTACTCTCTCTACCTTACCCAAGTCATCAACGATGATGACTTCTCCCCTTGCTAGCATTCCAGGTGTTAGAAGACCGTTTGGCTCCACCGTTATGGTGATTGATGAGCCTTCTTGTATGACTGCACTTTCTTGAATAGTAGCCACTCTTGAGAGAGGTCCTTCGACGAATAATTCCACTGTTCTACTACCATCACCTTCGATCTCTAATTCAATGGATATCTCGGTTGATTTACTAGTTGAAACATCGGCTTGTGTTAGGCTTGGCAATACTCGATTGAAGTGAGTAGACCAAGGAATTGCAATATCCCAAGTCGTGTTTCCGCAACTAATGAAGCCTGTAAGTAGACCGAATTTACCCGCAGAAACTTGACGGTTGAATGATAACTCAACTTGTTTCCAGGTCTCCCCCTTGACCCCCGTGGTTGAGTCAATGATGGCAATAATTCGACCATCATTACTGTTTATAGAAACTTGAGGTTGGCATTCTTGAGTTGATTTCATGGCAAAGAAAAAGGATTCCCCCGGTAAGGTAGTTAATCCACCTGATGGTGGTAATACCTCAAATTCTTCTTCACAAGTAGGCTTTGTCAAGTTAAGACCCCATAATTCATCTTGCATTTGGAAAACCACCGCAGTCCATTGGACTAAACGACCATGTGAATCTCTAACTTGAATGCCACTTGCGCCAAATGTATCACCTAATTGGAAAGTGTCGCCTTCGCTACCTTTGTCTGCCGCTCGCATCAATTCATCGCCACCATCGGCCTCTATGATCCGCAGCCAAGGAGAATCTGGGTCATGATTGACTACATTGTTTTCAAGGTCACCAGTTGCTAAATTTTGGGCGCTAACTAAGAGTCCTGAGCCTGGGAGTCTAGTATCGAAATCATCATCAGCACGATGTTCTATCCAAAGCCATTCATTTTCTGCTAACGGAATACGAAGTGCTGAACCTGAATTTGACATCGGAATCAAAGATTTCATCGTCGCTTTACATTCGCCATCTTGTGAATCCCAAGAAGAAATTTCGTGGTTTCTTTCGAGGCCTAGCAATTCCATCGTCGCAGCCATTGGTAAAGCGGGGATTGCTCCATTCCCATTCCAATTACCACTAGCCATGATACCCCAGTCTCCCACTCCATACCAATTTTTTGAAACCGTTTCATCGTGCACTGCATATAGGTCTAAGGCGCCAATCTGATGGAGCATTTCGTGGATAATTGTACCCCGATAGTTTGAGGAACGCAAGGATGCCATGGTATAGTGATGAACTGCAAGTCCATCCTTCAGGTCTATCGCCTCTTGAAGTGGTCCAAAGTGGCTCCAGATTCTAGAAGTAGCACCTGAACCATCTTCTTGTGGCCTTGCGGTGTGTAGGATTAGCAATCTGTCAACATTGCCGTCCTTATCCAAATCAAATGCAGACCAATCCATCTTTGAGGCCAATTCGGTGATTACTTCTGCTGCTAAGGCGGCAGGTCCTCCTTCGATACTTCCTACATCTCGGGTATTTTCAGTATCGTAGCCATATGAACTGGAAGGAAGAGAAGCACGTATTATTTCTGAATGATAGGTCAAGTTGAGACTGCTTTCTCCTCCACTCATCGCCTCGATATATCCTACAGCACCATTACTACCGCCTAGAAGGCCCTTGGCCTGAATGATATCACGACCATTTCCACTCTCCTCATCGCTGAAGTCAACGACTACAACAAGCCAATTTTCTTGTTCTTGAATTCCGACGAGGGGGGATTCCGATTCTGAATTAGCATTTTCCCGAACTTCTTCAAACCAAGTTTGAACGACTCCTGGATTCGACCATCCGACAAGACCTAGGATGATGAAACCAAAGGCGATTGGGAGGGCGGTTTTTGCCTTCATGATATTCTCGGCTGAAGGACCAACCAATAGAAGGGTTCTGCTTTATTGTTGATTTATGCAGGCAAATGCATCGTTTGGATGCAAAACCAAACCCCATGGGAATTCAACTGAAAGAGTCAAGTTTCCACCGAATCCAACCTCCATAATACGTTCTTTTTGTCCTGATGTGGGCCATGGGTCTACCATAGATGCCAAAGCCAAATGGAAATCGACTTCCCTCAATTCACCATCAGGTCTTGCGGCTGATATATTCAAAAGCGATAATCCACGTAATTTGATACTTAAGGAATCTAAACTTTGCTTCATATGTTCAGGCAGTGGACTACCATCACATCCAGTAATAATTATATCTGTCAAACGTTGTATTTTCGCTGATGCTAAAAGGTCATTTCTTTCATGGGCGTTCAGACAAAGAGCTTTTGCACTACTAGTCGCCATTAAATTTGGTGTGATTGCGGAAAAATCTTTGCCGCAAGCACCGGAACAGGCACAGGATACTACTGCGATTCTTCTCAGGGAGCCTTCAGAATCCATAATACCCTCGCCATGTGGAATGTTTTTTGATGACATATTTCGAGTTTTGAATGGAGAGATACAAGTCTCAACGAGAAGCCAGCAAGAAATTACCGAGAGAAGGCGGATCCCTGTTAGGTGAGATGGAATGGATAGCCATACCAAGGCCAATGAAAAACCATGTATACGAATGCGGAACCATGTTAGAGAATTGGCATCCAATAAGCCAACTACGCCAGCCATCAATGCCGACATCATCGCCAATAATACAATTAATTCAACTGCTAATACCGCAAAGGAAACTCTCAAGATTTCCACCGCATCATAGGTTGCAACAACTCCCGATTCACTACTTCCTTGGTGAGCCCAAAGCATAACCATTGGAATTAGGTATAACATAGTCAATAAAAGAATGCTAATGCTAACAATCCCCCCAATTAAGATGGTGCTGCTCAACCAACGTCTCTCTTGAGGAAGCATTCCTGGTCGGGTGAAATTAATCGCTTGCCAACAAAATAATGGAATGATGGTTATCAAGCCAAGGAGCAATGCTGACATCCAACGTAAAGAAACCCATTCTGCAGGAGCAAATACTGAAAGACACTCTGAGACTTGACAAGGCGATATCCGGATTAAGTACCATGCAAGAACAGAATCAATGAAAAANATCCAGATAATCGACGACACAGTCAAGGCAAATAGTAACATCCCAAGTCTGTTCAATAATTCATCTAAGTGGCTGCTAATTGGACGAACTGAATCTCCCGCTAAGGATAAACCGTCAGCCATCACATAATGCCAAAGGTGCTTTACTCAAGACCACTGCGGTTAGAGCATTTGTTCAACCTTTAGTGGAGCCTTGGCTTGTGCATAGGTGCGATACAATCCATAACCCGCCCAAAGTGCCAACATTCCAACCAGTAAATTCCAACCCCACGGCTTGGAGTTTTCCAATGTCCAGAAGAAGAAGTAGGAAAGAGCAGCAAAGAGTATACCACGACGAATTGCTTGAGGAACTGCCAAACGCATATCGAGGTTATCTGGCCCTCCAGCAAACTTCTTTTGGTAGAACTCCCCTTGGAATACTGCGGCAATCAACAATATAGAGAAGGTTGTCCAATAGTAGAGNTTTCCTTGAGCAAAGAAGTTGTCNGCCAGTTCTTTTTGCTCTGCAGCCTTAACTGCCTCAGGGTCAACTTCTTGCTTGAATAATTCATCATAATCTCCAACTGAAATTGTGCGCAGAGATAACTCCTCGCCTTCCGAAACCGTTGCATTATTAGGGGATGCGATGCTGAATGTCAAGATATTCCAATTATCACCCTCGTCAAAACTACCATCACCGTTAACCGCATTGCCTACCAATGAAAAGTGAATTGCCCCCACATCTGAAGAAGGTGCAGTCCATGGAATTAGCCAATCATTTCCAAGCTCGGAGTGAGAAATAGCATCAGGGTTATCCTCTGCTTCCCTTGTATGTTGCTCGTCCAATGGAGTGAATGAACCAACTCCAAAATCAGTCATCAAGAAGCCGCCAACGGAATTTGNTTGNTGTTGTAGTGAAATAGTGAAATTATAGGTATCTCCAGCGNCATAGGCCTGTGGAACTCCACTGATNGAGACAATAACTGCAACAGAAGGCGTTCCACCGCCATGACAAGTACAGCCAAACTCCACGGTAGGGTCAGCGCCATTGCTGACAGGTGGGCCTCCGCTGGAGCCGAAAGCAGGCATTGCTAAGAGGGCAATACAAGCCAATGCCATGATGATACGAGGAACTGTTAGGCGCATCAACTCAACCTCATTTGCTGTGCACCGATGGGCCGCCCTTGAAGGTTACCACTTGACATTGAGTTGGAAGACATCTAAACAAGGAATTATAGGTTATAGAATTAGTGAAACTTCAGAGATGGGAAGTGATTGCTTTTTCATAAAATGTTCTCTGAATGCCTAGGTGGAAATAATCAATCATTGTCAATCCTTGATAATAAAAGCCAGAACCTCGCATATTACCTGTGCAATAACATCCATGTGAGAGGTGTTCAAATGCGGTTGTAAAGACAAGTCACAAGCAAATTCAATCGCTTCTACTGTTGTTGGCAATTCTACTGCCTCAATATCTTTGAGAAATTGCCATTCTCTGAAATCACGAGCATTGCGCTTAACCCCAAATATCTGCATGTCAATGCCTTCCAAGGATATCACTTCGATGAAGCGATCGGCTTGTTTTCTTGTTAACCCGCGTAAGTGGAATTGCATAGTATCACAAAACATCTCTACTTCAGGGAAGGGTTTTGGAATCTCAATATTAGGATGATTTTGCAAAAGGCCTTCTAGATAGTGATAATTTTGCCTGTGGATTTGATGAATTTCCATTAGCCTTGGAATTTGGGGGCGCAACAAAGCGGCACACACTTCTGTCATTCGCATCGAATAACCCGGAATCTGATTTTGCAGAGCATCCATCAAATCCTCATCTATTCCAAAATGCCGATTCCATCGTTTCTCATATGAGCCAGCATAGAGTAATGCCTTGCCTGCAATTTCAATATCATCGGTTGCAAGAATACCCCCTTCTCCAGATGAAAGACCCTTGCTAGATTGTGTTGAAAAACAAGCGATGCGGCCAAATTTACCAAGTTTGATTCCATTCCAGAAGGTCATATATGCATGCGCACAATCTTCAATGAGATATAGGTCATGACGCTTAACTACTGCCATTACCGCATCCATATTTGGCACATGCCCTCGCATGTAAGAGAGAAGCAACACCTTAGCTCCTGATTCCTTGACCTTATTTTCAAGGTCTTCTGCATCCAATCCCCATTCCAAATTAGATTCGACAAAAACCGGTTCGGCTCTTGCATGATGAATCGCTGAAGGTACAGCGGTGAAGGTGAAACCATTGGATAACACCTTATCACCGGGCTTGACTCCTGCAATATTTAAGGCGATGAACATAGCAGCCCCACAGGAATTTACTCCTAATGCAAAGTTACTGCCAAGGTGGGTAGCGAATTCCTTTTCAAACAAAGATACATGCGAATCTTCTGCCTTTTTTGGTTGATAACGATACATCATTCCTGCACGCATCGTGGCTACAGCATCTTCAATTCCAGATTCAGGAACCGCTTTGAAAGCCTTGGAATTAAAATCAACGATTGATTCGCCGCCTTCAATTACCAATCTTCTATCTGAATCAGACATAAACTAACACAACCTTTTGACCCTGAAAACGTCACTATTCAATGGTTTCCAACCTCAGTACTCCTTGATTGCAGTGTTGAGGGCCGACATCATTGCTTTTCCGTCTCCAAACAGCATCATCGTCTTATCCATGAAGAATAAGTCATTATCGACACCAGCATAGCCCACGGATAGACTGCGCTTGATGATAACTATTGAGCGTGCCTTGTCGACATTCAAGATTGGCATTCCACCCAATGGCCCTTCGCCGCTGCGGGCTGCAGGATTGGTGGTATCGTTAGCACCGATGACAACTGCTAAGTCGCACTCTGCAAACTCGGAGTTTATTTCATCCATCTCAATCAATTGTTCATATGGTACATTGGCCTCAGCGAGTAGCACATTCATGTGACCAGGCATACGGCCTGCGACTGGGTGGATTGCATACTTGACTTCAACATCTCTTGCTTCCATCAAATCAGCAAATTCCTTCACCGCATGTTGGCATTGAGATACCGCCATTCCATATCCAGGGATGATAATACAAGTGCTGATTCCATCGCACATCATTGCAACTTCTTCAGCATCGCTGCCAACCTTTGTACGAGTAACTGTTTCCTTCTCCGAGCCACCAAATGACTTGAACAAGACATCGATCAACTGACGGTTCATCGCCTTGCACATGATGAAGGTAAGAACTAATCCTGCCGCTCCGACCATCGAACCAGCGATAATCAAAACATTGTTGTTAATGACGAATCCTGTAAAGGCTGCTGCCACTCCTGAAAGGGAGTTTAGGAGGCTGACCACTACCGGCATATCTGCGCCGCCGATTGGCAGTACGAAGAGGATTCCAAGCAAGCAACTTGAGCCTACCAGTGCCCAGACCCAAAGTGTGTTTTCTGGTTCTCTAACTGTCATAACGACGAAAGCGAATGAGGCAATCAACAGACCCACCTTGACGAAGTTTAGCCATGGAGGCCCCCAAGTTGGGAAGCGCACCCACTTCTTGGTTAGGGGGATTGTGAAGCCACCCTTCAACTTGAACATGGCAACTAAAGAACCTGTGAGGGTGATCCATCCTACTATACCAGAAAGTCCGATGGCAATCCAGATAGCCCAAAGGTTGAGCATATCGGTTGGTACTTCACCAGCCTTGATTCTGGCCAAGACTTCAGACAGTGCTACCAATGCACTGGCTGCTCCGCCAAAGCCATTGAACATAGCAACTAATTCTGGCATCCCAGTCATCTCGACCTTAACAGCCAACCAAGCTCCAATTACAGAGCCAAGAACTAGACCACCAATCAATAACTCCCAGCCAATTATTCCATTTCCTGCCTGCATTTTGACGAGGGTTGTTATCACTGCCAAGAGCATTCCAGCAGAGCCAAGTTGATTTCCATAGGGAGCGGTTCTTGGAGAACCTAAGTTCTTGATTCCAGTGATGAATAATGCTGCTGAGAGCAGATATCCAATGTCAAAAATTACTGGGTCGACCATTCAGGCCACCTCCTTCTTGCGCCTCTTGCCAGCAATCATTTCCAGCATTCTATTAGTGACCATGAAGCCACCAACACAATTGATGGTTGCAAGAACTATAGCGATGAATCCAAGCCATGCAGCAATACCTGGTGAGCCTCCGTTAAAGGCCACATTACTGGCTAATAAAGCACCGACTACGGTGATTCCTGAAATCGCATTTGCTCCAGACATCAAAGGTGTATGCAAGGTCGCAGGGACCTTGGAAATCAATTCAAAACCAAGATAAATCGCCAAAATGAAAATTGTTATGCTACCGATTAATGCTGCAATAGTTAGGCTCATTCAATCACCCCCGCCAAGCGGGATTGCTTAGGATGGATTTCTCCATCTGTGCAAATTAAAACCCCTCCCATTCCGGCGACGTGGAAATCGCTTCCTTCTGGAGAGCCGACCAAAATATCGTCTTCAAGGTCCAATACTAATTCACCTTCTTTGACTAAACTGGAGACGAAGGTAGTCATATTATTTGAGAATAACATACTTGCAGAGTTTGCAACTGTCCCAGGTAGGTTTGGGACTCCGATGATTGTGACTCCATGCTTTTCGATTATCTCCCCACATTCAGTCAANTCGCAATTTCCGCCGACATCTGCATTCATATCTACAACAACTGCGCCGTTTTTGAAAGATTCAATCGCAGAAGCGGGTACGGTTATTGGAGCTGGACGACCAAATATTCGAGCAGTAGTTATGATGACATCTGCATCCTTTGCTACTTCACAAACTGTATTATTGACCTTTTGGATAAATTCCATAGTCAATGGTTTAGCATAACCTGATTCATCTTCAAAATCATCCATTCCTTCAACCTCGATGAAGCGTCCGCCGACCGATTCGATTTGTTCGGCTGCTGAACGGCGCACATCCGATGCATAAACGACGGCACCAAGGCGCTTGGCTGTGGCGATGGCTTGTAGGCCAGCAACTCCGCTACCCATAATGACGAACTTAGCTGGACGAATGGTACCAGCGCTGGTGGTCATCATTGGAATCCCCTTTGGCACATGAGCAGCACCCATGAGTACCGCTTTGTAGCCAGCCAAGTTATCTTGACTTGAGTTTACATCCATCGCTTGAGCACGAGAGAGTCTGCGAGGAATCATGTCCATACTGAATAGGGTAATCTTTGCATCCATGGCCTTCTTCACATTTTCAGGGCTGCGGAATGGGTCAGATACACAGGCCAACATTTTTCCTTCTTTAATCAGAGAAATATCGGGCATATTGATGCAGACTACGATGTCACAAGCCATTGCATCTTCTCTACTTCCAACATTTGCACCAAAATCTGAATATTCTGAATCACTATGATTTGCCTTCGAACCTGCTCCAGATTCAACCATTACTTCAAAGCCAATTTTGGCCAATTTTTTAATTGAATTAGGGACAATCGCCACGCGGTTTTCTCCTTCAGTCTCGCATATAACGCCCAAGCGCATCTTCTCATCTCCTTCATCTTCGACAACAAGAGGGTTGTCGACGAAGCGGGCGACCCGTATTCGGCTCTTCAATGCTCGCTTAGCAGGAAATGATTTGCCAACCACTGCCCTTATGGTCTCTATTCAGGTCGCCGGTATGAGCGTGAACAGCATGGTCAAGCAACGCAACAAGATAGCAGTGATTGGAGCAGGAAATGTAGGGGCAACATGTGCCTTTGTTTTAGCACAGAAAAAACTTGGTGATATCGTTCTACTAGATATTTTCGAGGGCTTCGCAAAAGGAAAGGCATTGGATATGAGCCAAGATGGTCAAGTCCTCAATTATGATGGAAACATAACAGGCACAGCGAATTACGAAGATATCGCTGGTTCTGACGTTGTAGTAGTAACAAGTGGATTTCCGCGCCAGCCAGGCATGAGCAGAGAAGACCTAATCGGCAAGAACGCCGATATCATTTCCCAAGTTGGTGCAGGAATCAAAGAAC
>JGI26060J43896_10000641_pt1 | contig 12709 bp, 10 predicted proteins | sample MarorgKNORR_S2LV_6_FD_43896 | JGI IMG/M metagenome (IMG submission 43896) | reverse complement strand
AAAAAAGTTCTTCTTATTGGTGCTGATATGATGTCTTCCATTGTAGATTACACAGACAGATCAACCAGTATACTATTTGGTGATGGAGCTGGAGCTGTTTTGGTTGAACCCAGCATAAATGATTTTGGGTGGGAAGATGAGTATTTAAGATCAGATGGAATAGGAGCAGAATGGTTAAAAGTTAAATCAGGAGGCTCAATGTACCCGACATCACAAGAATCATTTGAGAATAAATGGCATTATATAACTCAAGAAGGAAAGACTATATTTAAGTCAGCTGTATCGGGGATGGCGAATGCTACTGAACAAATTATTATTAGAAACAATCTAAAACCAGAGGAAATAAAATATCTTCTGCCTCATCAAGCCAATAAAAGAATTATTGATGCTACCGCAGAAAAGATTAATTTAGATAAAAATAAAGTTTTAATGAANATTGAAGAATATGGAAATACTACTGCNGCTACGATACCTCTACTAATGTATGATTATGAAAAAGAGTTTAAGCAGGGAGATAAATTAATACTTGCAGCATTTGGAGCTGGTTTAACATGGGGTGCAGCATATTTAACATGGGCATATAATTAAACTATTTAAAATGGATATTAAAGAAATACAAAATCTAATTAAATTTGTCTCTAAATCTGGTGTTGAAGAAGTTAAAATAGAAAGAGAAGATTTTAAAATTACAATCAAAACAAAGAAAAATATTACTCAGCAAATAGTAGTTGACGATACTACTAAAATTCCTGTTTTACCTTCTGCTATTTCAAATGTTCATCTAGATCCTTTAGAAGAAAATGCTTCTAAAACAAAGCCTACAAAAGCAGAAAACGAAAATCACATAATAGTAAAAGCACCAATAATTGGAACTTTTTACAGAAAACCTACTCCAGATAAACCAAACTTTACAGAAGTTGGACAAATCATTGCTGAAGGAGATATTCTATGTGTAATTGAAGCAATGAAATTATATAATGAAATAGAATCTGAGATGTCAGGAAAAATTGTTAAAATTCTTGTTGAAGATCAAAGCCCTGTTGAATTTGATCAACCACTTTTTATTATTGACCCATCATAAAAATGTTTAATAAAATATTAATTGCTAATAGAGGAGAGATAGCTATGCGTGTCATCAGGACATGTAAGGAAATGGGCATTAAAACTGTAGCTGTATATTCAAAGGCAGACGCGGAGAGTCTCCATGTTCGTTTTGCAGATGAAGCTGTTTGTATTGGTCCTTCTGCAAGTTCAGATTCATATTTAAAACCAGCCAATATAATTTCAGCTGCAGAGATTACAAATGCAGATGCAATTCATCCGGGATATGGATTTTTATCTGAAAACAGTAAATTTTCGAAAATTTGCGATGAACATAAGATAAAATTTATTGGAGCTTCACCTGAAATGATAGATAAAATGGGAGATAAAGCATCTGCTAAAGAAACGATGAAAAAAGCAGGTGTCCCAACTATTCCTGGATCTGAAGGACTTGTCCCTACTTTAGAAGAAGCTCAAAACATAGCACTTGAAATAGGGTACCCAGTAATGCTTAAAGCAACAGCTGGAGGAGGAGGAAAAGGAATGAGAATAGCTAAAACTCCCAAAGATTTAGTCACTGCTTGGGAATTAGCTAGGCAAGAATCAAAACTAGCTTTTGATAATGATGATATGTATCTAGAAAAATTTATAGAAGACCCAAGACATATTGAAATTCAAATTATTGGAGATTCCTATGGTAAAGCTTGTCATCTTTCAGAGAGAGATTGTTCTATTCAAAGACGTCATCAAAAACTAATTGAAGAGACACCATCTCCGTTTATGACGAAGCCTCTAAGAAAAGCAATGGGAGACGCTGCTGTAAAAGCTGCAGAATCTATTAAATATGAAGGAGCGGGAACTATTGAATTTCTTGTTGATAAACACAAGAATTTTTACTTTATGGAGATGAATACCAGAATTCAAGTTGAACACCCAATTACTGAACAAGTGATTGATTATGATTTAATACGTGAACAAATACTTGTTGCTTCAGGAAAACCAATTTCTGGTAAAAATTATTTTCCTAAACTATGTTCTATAGAATGTAGAATCAATGCTGAGGACCCAACTAATGACTTTATGCCAAATCCTGGTAAAATTTTAACGCTTCATTTTCCTGGGGGTCACGGAATTCGAATTGACACACATGTTTATAGTGGATATTTAATACCACCTTATTATGACTCAATGATAGCCAAATTAATCACAACTGCACAAACTAGAGAAGAGGCTATAAATAAAATGAAAAGAGCTCTAGATGAGTTTGTGATTGAAGGTGTGAAGACAACAATTCCTTTTCATCAAAAATTACTTGAAAACCCAGATTTTTTAGCGGGTAATTATACTACAAAATTTATGGAGTCATTTGAAATGTAGATTTAAATTATCTTCATTTCAATTAATTTTTCCGCTATTTGAATAGTGTTTGTTGCAGCACCTTTTCTAAGGTTATCAGCAACAATCCAAAGGTTTAATCCGCTTTTAATACTAAAATCTCTTCTTATTCTACCAACAAAAACCTCATCTTTATTTGCTGAATTAATTGGCATAGGATATTTATTATTATCAGGATCATCTTCAACAATCAATCCGGGAGCCTCGCCTAAAATTTCAAAAATATGCTCGATTTCAAATTCTTTTTCAAATTCTATATTTACAGATTCACCATGACATATTTCGATAGGCACTCTAACAGCTGTAGAAGTTATTTGAATGCTTTTATCGTTCAAAATTTTTCGGGTCTCATTGATTAGTTTGTTTTCTTCTTTAGTATAACCATCCTTTTCAAAAACATCACAATGAGGCAGTAAGTTTTGATCTATTGAATAAGGATATACTTTTAAAGAATTCACACTGTTTCTTTCACCCTCAAGTTGATCTATAGCATCTTTACCTGTTCCGGAAACAGACTGATATGTTGAGATTACTAGTCTTTTAATTTTGTATTTTTCATGAAGAGGAGCTAATACAACAAGCATTTGCATTGTAGAACAATTTGGGTTTGCAATTATAAAGTCTTCTTTTGTTAAAGCTTTAGAGTTGACCTCACTTACAATTAGTTTTTTTGTTGAGTCCATTCTCCAAGCAGAAGAATTATCAACAACTCTTGTACCATTTTCTGCAAATTTTGGAGCCCACTCCAAAGAAATTGAACCACCAGCAGAAAATAATGCAATATCTGGCTTCATATTAACAGCCTCATTTAGAGAAATGATTTTATAATCTTGCCCTTTAAACATAATTTTATTTCCAACAGATTTCTCTGAGGCAACAGGAATGATTTCACTTACAGGGAATTCTCTTTCTTCTAATAGTTTAAGCAAAACAGTTCCGACAACACCTGTTACTCCAACAACAGCTACTTTCATTTTTTTTTATCTTTTTTCATTTTATTATAATATATAGAACGACTTAAAGGTTCATATTTGTCTTTTTCACCAATAACAACGATATCTTTATTTTTATTTTTTCTAAAACTATAATTAGCAATATTTCCTGATTTTTTGCAAACAGCATGAACCTTTGTAACATACTCTGCTACTGCCATTAAATTTGGCACAGGTCCAAATGGATTCCCTAGATAATCCATATCTAAGCCAGCAATAATTACTCTTACACCATTATTTGCAAGTTGATTACAAACATTAACTATTCCATCATCAAAAAATTGAGCTTCATCAATTGCCACGACATGACAATTTTTAACATTATTTAAAATTTCAGAGGAATGTTTTACTTCAGTTGATTCAAGTTTACTTTCATCATGTGACTCAATATAATTTTTGCTTCTAGAATCTATTGTTGGCTTAAAAACTTTAAATTTTTGATTTGCTATTTTCGCTCTTTTAATCCTCCTAATAAGCTCTTCAGTTTTACCAGAAAACATTGATCCACATATTACTTCAATCCAACCGAATTGTTCATTATTATATGCAGGGTTTTCTAAAAACATTTTGTAATTTGATTTACAATTAAAGCAAATTTATCAAAAAGTAACTCATTATAATAATAAACGATAATGTTTAAAAAAATAGAAAATAAAATAAAAGAAATTGCTCTTCAAATTCACAATTCATCAGATAATGAAAATATTTATGAGGATGCAAAATACATATATGAGTTAGCTGTAATCTACAAGTTCCTTTCTAAAAGAAAAAAAGATTCTCAATGGGAATTACATTCAGAAAAACTAAATGAAACTCTCAAAAAATTAAATTTAAATTCAGAAAAATTACATGATCTTCCATATAATGAGAGTGAAATAACACCATTAATTGACTCTATCAAAGATTTAGTTACTGAAATACCAGAATCGGATGATGATAAATGACCCTCAACTTTTTATAGTACCAACACCAATTGGTAATATGGAAGACATCACCATAAGAGCAATTGAAACCCTTAAAAAATCAGATTTAATTTTAGCTGAAGATACTAGACATGCAAAAAAACTTCTTAATCAATATCAAATTTCAACTAAAACTAACAGCTATCATTTAAATAATGAACATAAAAAAGTTGATGATTATATAGAGTTAATGATTTCTGGCAAGAAAATTTCCCTAATAACTGATGCCGGAACTCCATGTATTTCGGATCCGGGNTTTTTATTAGTTCGTGAAGCTATTAAAAAAGACATAGTCATTACATGTTTGCCGGGTCCAACTGCTTTGATACCTGCATTAGTTTTAAGTGGTTTGCCNAGCGANAGTTTCATCTTTGAAGGATTTTTACCACGAAAAAAAGGAAGAAAATCTAAACTAATTGAGCTTTCTCAAAATATCAGAACCACAATTATATATGAATCTCCATACAGGGTTNTAAAAACACTAACAGAGTTCATAGAATATTTTGGAGAGGATAGGCAAATNAGTTTGAGCAGAGAAATNTCAAAAATATATGAAGAGACNTTTAGAGGAAGCATAGCTGAAGCNATAAAATATTTTTCCAATAAGAAAATAAAAGGTGAGTTTGTTATATGTATTGACAAAAAGCAATGAACAGCTGGATAGAGGCAGAACAGCCAACTCATAAGAATATAAAAAATCTTAATAAGATTTTAAAAATTCCAGAATTTATTTGCTCTTTATTACTTCAAAGAAATATAAACTCACTAGAGAAAGCAAAGCAGTTTTTCCGACCAAATCTTGATTTACTTCATGATCCATTCTTAATGAAAGATATGTTAAAAGTTGTAGAAAGAATACAATTTTTTAAATCTAAAAAGATTATGATTTTGGGTGATTATGATGTAGACGGAACAACATCTACTGCCATGCTCTATAAATATTTTAATTTTAAAGGATTTAATGTTTCTTATTATATTCCAGATAGGTATCAAGAAGGATACGGAGTATCTCTAAAATCTATTGAACATGCTGAAAAAAATAATTTTTCTCTAATTATAACAGTTGACTGCGGAATTAAAGCTATAGATCCAGTAGCTTTAGCAAACTCAAAGGGTATTGAAGTTATAATTTGCGACCACCATCTCCCGGGAGACAATTTGCCAAAAGCATATGGAATAATTAATCCAAAACAATCAGACTGTAATTATCCTTTTAAAGAATTATGTGGGTGTGGAATAGCATTTAAATTGATTACTGCCCATAACTTAATGTCAAATGATCCATATAATATTAATGATTTTATCGACTTTACTGCAATTGCAACAGTTTCTGATATGATGCCTTTGATTGATGAAAATAGAATAATGGTTTTCCATGGTTTAAGGACAATAAATTCAAACCCTAGAACTGGGCTTAGAAATTTTTTAAAATCAATTAATAGTAAAATCGATGAATCAAAAATTTCATTTAATATTGGACCAAGAATTAATGCTGCGGGAAGAATGAAAAACGGAAAAATAATTGTTGAGTTATTAATAGAGGAGGATGTTGAAAAAGCTAATATTCTTTCAAATGAAGTAGAATTTCTTAATCAAACTAGAAGGTCAACTGAAAAAAACGTATTAGAAGAAGCGGAAACACAAATAATTCAAAATAGTTTCACCAACATTGTATATTCTGATTTGTGGAGCAAAGGAGTCCTGGGTATTGTTGCTTCAAGACTTATCGAAGGGTCTTATAAACCTACAATTGTAATGACTGATTCTGATGAGCAGCTTTTAACGGGCTCTGTGAGATCAGTATCAGGCTTTGATGTATATGATGCTCTATTGAAATGTAAGGATAATATTTTTCAATTTGGAGGACATAAATATGCAGCGGGCTTAAAAGTAAAGAAATCAAATTTTGAAAGTTTTAAATCACAGTTTGAAAACACTGTAAAAGATTCTGTTTCAGGTAAAATGTTTCAAAAAAAATTTTTATACGATCTTTTAATTGACTTCTCTGAAATCACAATGGAAACTGTTAAAATTCTTCAACGAATGTCACCATTTGGATTAGGAAATAAAAAACCTGTATTTAGAACCAACAATTGTTTTTTAGACCACACGTTGAAGTTTGTTGGGAAAGAGTCACAAATTGTAAAGTCAAAAATTAAGGATGAATCTGGGAAAGAATTATCCTTTATTAGTTTTGATAACAAGGAAGCCCTTGTAAATATAAAGTCAACATTTGATATTCTCTACACAGTTGATGTTAATTCCTATTCAGGAAAAGATGAGATACAGCTTATGCTAAGAGAAATTTATTTAAAATAATAAACCCTGCCGAAGCAGGGTTTAAATAAATATAAATAAGCTTTAAAACTCTAATTAGAATCTAAACGTAGCTCCTAAATTCCAAGTTGTTCCTTTACCGAAGTAAACTAGGTTTTCNACATTAACTCCATTCCAAGCTCTTCCTCCATCATTATGAAGATTCGTTTGAGATTGAGAAATATATTCTTCATCAAATAGGTTGTTGATATTAGCTCTTACAATTGTCTCATATCCTAAGAAAGTAGTTTTGTAAGTTGCCCCTATATCAACTAAGCTAAAGCTTGGTAGCTCAATTGAACCTCTATTATTAGAAGAGAAAAACTCACTATCTAATGGACTGAATCTTCCATGAAGATTAGAATATGTTTGAAAATCAATATCAGCAGATAATCTGTCAGAAAGCTTATAGTTAGCTCCTAAATATAAAACTGTTTGAGCAGCATCACCGATTTTAACACCATCTAAATAAAGTGTTCCAGTTTCTCCTGCAGCTTGACCATTATCATTGTAGAAAGATGTACCATTGAAGTTTTTAGAAAATTTCCAATCACCTAATGAAGCCATTCCACGAAGTCTCAATCTGCTTGAAGGAAACCAAGTGAATTCTCCTTCAATACCATTATGAGTTTGCTCTACATCATCATAAATTATCGTTATTCCCTGATCTCCAATTGAAGTAGATCTACTGAAGGTTCTGTCACCCCATACTGTTGAGTAAGCATTTACTTTTGCTTTAAAATTAGAACCAGTGTAACCATAACCTAGCTCAAAAGATGTGATCTTCTCAGATGTGATATCTTCTGCTTCTGTAAAGTCATAATCTGCATTTGTAAAGACGCCATCTACTAGTGGAGGTCTACTTATTTGGCCTACATTAATAAATACATTTGCTCTATCAGTCATGTTGTAGTTTGCACCACCTTTTATATAACCACCATTTACAGTAATTTTTCTACTCTTTGTATCAGGTTGAGTAGTATAGAAGTGCTCTATCTGATATTTCTGTGTAGTTGATCCTAATTGAAGAACTGCTGAAAACTTATCATTACCAACGTATTCAATTAAACCATTAATACCTGTCCAGTCGTTATAACCAATGTAGTATCTCTGAGTTCCATTTGGATCATCCATTCCAAGGTTTTTAAACGGAGAAGATTCATATGCAGTAGTAACTACTGTTCCAATTCTGTCTCCATTTCCTGAGAAGTTATTTCCATTAATTGTAGATATATATCCGTCAAGACCTAAGAAATCACTAATACCTCTTCTGTGGTATGCTTTGTATGATCTTAAATCAACTCCAAGTTCATATCTGAAGTTATCTGAATCTATCTTAATTTTTGATATTCCACCAATCCAGTTATGAGAATTCGTTGAAAATCTCCTTACAGTTGTATCTGCACCCCACTTACTAGGAAGTCCATCTATGGTATTGTGATACCCAAGGTTCATGCCAGCAAAAGGTCCGCTGTCAGGAACATGTGCTCCAGCTAAGTTTTTTGATACTGCAGTATTCCAATTAATTGTATAATCAGAGTTTCTCCATTCAGCATGATCATCCATATATTCTGAAAAAGACTCTCTAAAAGAAGTAGTCCCATAAGAACCTCTTCCTCTAAGACCAGTTCCTCCACCTCTACCTGCAGAAGCATATAAAGATGTAGCCAGGGTAACTCTACTGCTAATTTCCCAATCCCAGTTAAGAGTTGCTAATGGTTTGTGGTAATAGTTTCTCAAAACTGAGAATTCTTCACCTTTGTAATCTCCGTATAGTTGATTAAATTTTCTAAAGTCATCACCTTGAGCAGGTCCATAATCTAGATAATCTTGTACCTGAGTTCCATAATATGCTTGGTGATGCCATTGACCGGCACCAATAACTGAAAGGTTAAATTCATGATCTCCACCTCTTGGTGTATACCCAACAGAAAAAGCATAAGTTACACCTTCACCTTGCATACCATTTCTCCATCCATCACCTTGCCAGAATCCAAGTAAATAACTTGATGACCAGCCTAATTCATTAACACCAGTATTCATATATGCGGTTGTTTTTTGATAACCATTATCACCTAGCATAAGTTTAAGTCCTGATCCAGGAGTTGCTTCAGCAGCTCTTGTGTTAACTGAAACTGTCCCCCCCGCTGAAGGAACAGCAAGAGAAGTAGAACCAAGCCCCCTTTGGAGCTGAACACTAGAAGCAATGTCCATTAGTCCTGCCCAGTTTGACCAGTATACCCGTCCATTTTCCATGTCATTCACAGGTTGACCATTTATAACGTAAGCAGTATTAGTGAATCCAAATCCCCTAAGGTACATTTGGCCATCACCATAACCACCGTTATCTTGATTGGTGTAAACACCAGGAGTCCTCCTAAGAGTTTCAACAAACTCTAAGTTTCCTCCTTTAAGTTCTATTTCAGCACCAGTTACTGTACTAAATGCAATCGGAGTTTCACGCTCTTTTGCAACATCTACAACTTTCGATGTCACAGTTACCTCTGAAAGAGCAATTGAATCAAGCGACGCATCTTGTGAATAAACAGCTGTTGTTAATAGAGCAAATAAGATTAAGCTTAATTTTTTCATTATTATTTTATTTGATTTATGACAAAAGTAAAATTATTCAAGAGTTTTTACACGAACTAAATATTAACATAATCTAAAGATTTATCTAGATTTTTATNTTAACTCATTTCTTTAATATTTCGCTAATCTTTATTGTAGATTGATCAAGNTTATCTTGCTTTCCTTTAATGATATCTTTAGCTATTGATTTTCCTAGCTCAACACCCCACTGGTCANAGCTATAGATATTTAAAATTGAGCCAATTGTAAAAATTTTGTTTTCATACATTGANATAAGAGCTCCTAGATTTGAGGGAGAAAGCTTGTTAATAACTATTGAATTGGAAGGTTTATTACCATCAATATTTTTGTGATTCTCGCTCCCGGAAGAGATTTTACCCATCATTAATGCATTTGTCTGAGCTAAAAAATTTGAAGTCAAAATATNATGTTGAGCTTTATCGCCATATAGAGATTTTTTAAAAGCAATAAAATCAGAAGGGATAATTTTAGTTCCTTGGTGCATTAGTTGAAAAAAAGCATGCTGAGCATTTGTTCCTGTTGAACCCCAAATAATAGANCCTGTTTCATAAGTAATTTTATTACCACTTCTATCTATGCTCTTGCCATTACTCTCCATGCTTGCTTGTTGTAAATAATCTGGAAGTTTTCCAAGAAACTGATTGTATGGAAGAACAGCTTCCGTTTCACATTTAAAAAAATTATTATACCAAATACTGATTAGAGCAAGAATTACAGGGATATTTTTTTCAAAAGGAGAATTTCTAAAATGAAGATCCATAGATTCAGCACCTTTTAAAAATTCTTTGAAGTTTTTTGATCCAATAACAATAGAAATAATTAATCCGACTGANCCCCAAAGNGAAAATCTGCCTCCAACCCANTCGGGAATAGAAAGAACATTATTAGATAAAATACCAAATTCTTTTGGTGCTTCAGTATTATTTGAAACAGCTATAAAATGATCTTTTATAGAGTCTACATTAGCTTTGTCTATAAACCATTTTCTTATTTTTTTTGCATTTTCAAGAGTTTCAATCGTAGTAAATGTTTTTGAAACAATAATAAAAACAGTGGTCTCAGGATCTAGTTTTTCAAGTAGTTTTGATGTAAAATCAGGATCAATATTAGAGTCAAAGTGAGGGTTAACACCATGGCTATAATAAGACAATGCTTCAGTAATCATTTCAGGTCCCAGATGAGAACCACCGATTCCGATATTAACTATATCCGTAATTTTTTTGCCAGTGTATCCTAGTTTTTTGCCATTATTTATTTCGTCTGAAATATTTATAATTTTATCTAGTGTATCGTTAATCTCTTTTTTTAAATTGGGATTTTTTATTTCACTTGATCTTAACGTAGTATGAAGAACAGCTCTTTTCTCTGTTTCATTAATAACGGAGCCGTTAAAATATTTTTCAATATTATTCTTTAAATCAGTTTCCCCACACAGGTCAATTAAAATTTTGAATGAAGAAGAACTTAGTCTGTTTTTTGAAAAGTCTAAATAAAAATCCTTCCAACTTATTGTGAACTTTTCGAGCCGATCACTTTCTTCAAAAAAGCTTGATATATGATTATCACATTCAGCTTTGAATTTTTTATCAAGGCTTGCCCAGGAACTTAAATTTGTTGGATTTATTTTTGATAACGCCATTAGATGGAAGTCTTATTTTTAATTATCACTGAATCAAGTTCAGATTTGATTAAAACAATATCACTAAAGTACTTATTTTTTAATGACTCATTAATTGGCTTTGCTTCCGGAAGTTTTTGTTTAAATGGATCTACTTGAATTCCATTTTTCCAAAATCTATAACACACATGTGGCCCTGACGTGTTCCCAGTCATACCTACCCATCCAATAACATCTCCTTGTTCAATAAATTGCCCAACTTTAACATTACTTTTTCTCATGTGTAGATATTGAGTGTCATAGGTGTTGTTGTGTCTTACTTTTACATACCTCCCGTTTGCTCTTGTATAACTGGACTCAATAATAGTTCCATTAGCGGTAGACATAATAGGTGTCCCAACTGGAGCTGCAAAATCAGTCCCTTTGTGTGGGCGAACCCTATTACCATATAAAGCTATTCTTCTTCTTAGATTATATCTTGATGAAATTCTTCCAAATTTAATAGGCGATTGTAAAAATGCTTTTCTTAGATTTTTCCCATTTTGATCTAAATATTCTACAATCCCTTTTATAGAATCAGTTTCATATTCAAAGGCATACCTTTCAACACCTTTATGAACAAAATAAGCAGCTTTTATTTTGGTTATTCCAACGGGAATTGAGTCATCAACATATGCTTCAGTATAAATGACTTTAAACTTATCTCCTTTATCTAATCTGAAGAAATCAATTGTCCAAGCATAGATATCAGATAAATAATAAGTTAATAAAGGATCTTTGTCTTGTTCTTCTAGAGTCAGATATAATGAGTTATTAATAACTCCAGAAGCAGACAGATCTTTATAAGTTCTGGTTTTTTTTAGTGTCTTTCCATAGACACTGTCTTTTAGTTGAATAAAAGAGTAACCTTCAATTGAAGGATGATAAACAAATGCTTTTAGCTTTGGGATAGAATCGTTTGTATATATCAATGTATAAGGCTTTCCTATTTGAAGTTTTCTAAAATCTACATCATTTTTTGTTTTTTGAAGTGCTTGATATATTTCAGGATAATCAATTCCCTGATCTTCTAATATATCTCCAAAAGTATCACCTCTTCCTACTTTTTTTTCTTCAAATGAGTACTTACTTTCATCATACCCATATTTGTATTTAATTGGCTCTACTTTCAGGGGTTCATTTGAATCTGAATTACATGAGCTTAAAAATACTGTAAGAATGAAAACTAAGATTGGACTCTTTTTTATCATTATTTGATTATAATTTCTAGAGAGTTGGCAATTCCAGAAAATTTTTCTAGATCAGCTTTAATAGATCCAACTAACAAATCAGCTTGAATTCTTATTGGAATTTTATTTTTATCATTTGTTAACCACATTGTAATACTACCCTCACCTTTAAATATTCTACTTCTATTTGTAGCTGGCATTAGCTTTAAACACTCAACTTTTCCAAATTTAGTATTTATAACTTCTTTTCCTAGATACTTAAGGGCTAGTTCTCGATTTTTTGAATCATAAAACATATTAATTGTAAAGAAATCTCCAATCTTTATATTCTCCTCCGAAAAATTTTTTCTAAGGTAATATAAAGAGGATATAAGATCTTGAACGTTTTCTTCTGTTGGAATAACTTCTAGTGTGCCCTTTTTTATATTATTTACACTAGCCTTGTTTCCTTGTGAATCAAAAGATATTTCTAGATCTTTAGTGTAACCTCCTTCATAAGTATCACGTTTAAAAAAAACGGGAGATACCTTTTCATTATCAAAA
>JGI26060J43896_10000640_pt1 | contig 12710 bp, 11 predicted proteins | sample MarorgKNORR_S2LV_6_FD_43896 | JGI IMG/M metagenome (IMG submission 43896) | reverse complement strand
CGCACCGGCGATCGCAGACCTCCGGTCGGGTTCCACGAGGAGTGGGGCGCTGTCCATACCGGACAGGATGTCCGCTATGACTCCCTCGGGTGGTTCACCCCTCGGATTATCAGACGTCACGACCACGAAGTCGGCGCCGGCCAGAGCGATCCTCCCCATCTCCGGCCGCTTGCCACGATCACGCCCACCACCGCATCCGAACACGACCAAAAGCCTGCCTTCGGCAAGCTCACGAGCCGTGGCAAGGGCGGCGGACAGCGCATCAGGCGTGTGGGCGTAGTCGACGACCACCATTGGCCCACCCTCCAGCGGTACCGGCTCGAACCGACCCGGGACCGACGGGGCCGAGGCCAGACCGTCGACCACGTCAAGCTCCTCGACCCCCAGGGCTACCGCCATCTCGGCAGCTAGCAGGGCATTAGCGATCGTGAAGCGCCCCGGCGTGGACACCTCCACCGGGTGGCGCCTCCACTCCAACCCGACGCCGTCAGGGCGGATAACCCCACCGGCCGTGGCGACCTCCACCTCGGTCACGTCCATGCCGGCCTCACGGGCCCGGGCGGCCATCCGACGGCCGGCCGGAGTGTCGACCATGACCAGGGCACGCTTCGAGAATGATCCGTCAAACAGTCGGGCCTTGGCNGCCTCGTAGTCGGACATCGAGGTGTGGAAGTCCAGATGATCNCGGCTGAGGTTCGTAAAGCCCACNAGNGCGAAATGCGTGCCGTCCACGCGGTGCTGGGCGAGNGCGTGCGATGACACCTCGATGGCGGCGGTTTCGACACCGTCGGAGACCCAGCGGTCCAACATGGCCTGCAAGTCGGTCGCCTCCGGGGTGGTCCTTCCCCCTGAGAGGGTCCCGTGGGCGTCGGTGCGGCTACCGGACCGGTCGAGGATCCATGAGAGCAGATGGACGACGCTGGTCTTGCCGTTCGTGCCGGTCACGCCGACCAGGCTCAGGTCCCGCGACGGCCACCCATGCATGGCCGCTGCCAACAGCGGCATCGCTGCGCGGACGGAGGGGACGACGAGGGTCGGCGCCGCCAGGCCCAGAGGACGCTCACACACCAGCGCAGACGCCCCGCTGCGCGCCGCCTCGGAGGCGAAGTCGTGGCCGTCGTGGGATGCACCCGGAACGCAGCAGAACAGGTCACCTGGCCGGACGCTCCGGGAATCGTGGGCCACCCCGGTCACCTCGCCGAAGCCGATGCCGTTTCGAGGATCGACCCCTCGATCCCGGCGGCGCTGAGCAGCGCACCGAGCCGCATTTCAGCCGCCGGTCGCTGAGGCGGCGACCAGTTCGCCAGACTGCTCCAGCCGTGACGCCTCAGCGGCCTCACGCAGGATTGCGTGGTGGGCCGGCGTGAGTGCCATGACTCGGCCTTCACGGTCCGACTCGACACGTTCATCAGCCGACGGGATCCTCAGCTGCCGTACGGCGAACCCGGCGAACTCGGCGAACACGGGGGCAGCCACCCTGCCGCCCGAGTAGATCTCCCCGGACGGCTCGTCCACAACCACGATGACAGCCAGTCGTGGCGTATCGGCAGGCAGGAAGCCGGCGAAGCTGGCGACGTAGGACCGGTTGCCCTTACTTCCGTAGCCACCGGTGGGCAGGACCTTCCAGGCGGTTCCTGTCTTGCCCGCGACGCGGTAGCCGGGCACCTGAGCCCGGGTACCGGTTCCGGACACCACGACCTGCTCCATCATCGCCACCACCTCTGCGGCCACGGCGGTGGGCAGGACGGATAGCGATGGGCCGGGGCGTCGGGGTTCGAACACACCGTCATCGTCCCGCGTTCCGAGTACCAGTGTGGGCGCGGGACGCACTCCGCCGTTTGCGAGGGCCGAATATGCCGTCAACATCTGCAGGGGCGTGGTGGAGACCCCCTGCCCAATCGCGATCGTAGGCAATGTCGTTCCCGACCACGCTCCCGGCGGGTGGAGGATTCCACTGGCCTCGCCGGGAAAGTCCAAGTCCGTTACCGACCCCAGGCCGAACTCCCGGAGTTGTTCGTAGAGGGCCTCGGCCCCGAGGTCCTGTGCCCACAGGATCGTCCCCACGTTCGAGGACCGGCGGATTACCTCGGCCAGGGTGAGGTCCACGGTCTCGTGGAATGGTGAATCGCTGAAGGTGGCATCGTGCACCTCCAGGCGTGGCGGCACCTCGCGCACGGTGTCCGGTGCGGCCACCGCCCGATTCAGGATCGCCGAGACCGTCAATGGCTTGATGATGGATCCGGGCTCATACGTCCAGGTGGCCGCCCGGTACTCAGAGGAGATCCTCGCCACTCCGTCGGAGNATCGTCGGACCGTCGCCGTGGCCAGGATCTCGCCCGTGGCCGGGCGCATGGCGACAAGGACGCCTCCCTTTGCGCCGACGGCATCCACNCCCTCGAGGAGGAGTCGTTCGGCNTCAAACTGGAGCGCTCGGTCCAGGGTGAGGACCAGGGTCCTGCCGTCNGCCGCCGGCTCCACCGAGTACTCACCGCCCGGGATCGANGCACCCCGCATTCCCATCTCCACNACNCGCTCNCCGTCGGTGCCGGAGAGGATGCCGTCGTATGCCAGCTCCATGCCGCTGATCCCGATGGAGTCGATGTCCGTGCGACCCAGAACCGAAAGGGCCGAGTCCCCACCGGGTCGGATCCTCTCCCATTCCTCCTGTGNGTAGACGCCGGAGATCTTGAGCGCCAGGGTCGCTTCGGCCACCTCCAGATCGACCTGGCGTCCCAGGTAGACGAAGCTCTTGTCGCTGGAAAGGCGACGTTCCAGTACCTCGGGATCGGCTCCCATGACCTGTGCGAGCGCCCGGGCCGCCCTGACCGGGTCCTCCACCCGTAGCGGGTTCGCAATCATCGACTGCCCGGGAACCGAGAGGACCAGGTCGACGCCGTTGCGATCCACGATCGCGCCGCGTTCCGCCCTCAATCTGAGGGTCTTGATGCGCTGGGTCTCGCCATGAGCCACGAACCGTTCCGGCTCCAGGAGCTGCAGGGAGACGAGGCGCCACCCGAACATCCCGGCCACCACCGCCAGCGTCAACCCGACGAAGATGGCTCTTCTGCGAAACCGGCGACGTGTCTCCCTGTGCCACACAACGGTGGCTGCACCGCGCCCGAGGGCTGCGGGCCCTACCGGCTGGCGACTCATCGGTATATCCGGGAGAAGGGGTCGCCCACCGGTGGGGGGAGGATGGTCAACGGATCACCCGGCACGACCGAAGGCAGGTAGAGCCTCGTCGGCGGGAAGACCAGGCCGAGTCGGCCACCAGCCACCTCCAGGATGCGACCGGGGCTTTCCAGGCGTGCCACCTCGGCTCGGAGCAACTGCGAGCGGTCCCGCCCATCCTCCAGTCGCTGTTGGAGGTGGTCGAACTCGAGCTGGCCGCTCACCACCACGCTCTGGAAGGCAGCCAGGGCGAGAAGCGTGGCGAAGAATCCGAGGACGGCCAACGCCGCTGCGCTCCGGGCGGCCGGACGCACGGCGGCGCGCCCTGTCGTACCATCAGCGATCCAGCGGCCGAGGCCAGGTCGTGGGTGGTGCAAGACCGCCGTCATCGGCGTTCCAGAACTCTCAGGCGGGCGCTGGCCGCACGGGGATTGGTTGCGGCCTCGGCGTCATCCGGGACCCTGCCGGCCCGACGTGCGAGGACCACCAGCGGCGCCGCACCACATGCGCAGGGGAGCCGGGGCGGACAGGTACAACCGCCTGTCGCCGCCAGGTCGAAGCGACGCTTGACGATCCTGTCCTCTCCCGAGTGGTAGGAGAGGACGGCTCCGCGACCACCCGGCACCAGCCGTCTGATTGCTTCGTCCAGGGAGTCAGCGAGCTGTTCCAACTCGCCATTCACCTCTATGCGGATGGCCTGGAAGGTCCGCTTCGCCGGATGCCCGCCCCTACGCCGAGCCGGCGCNGGAATGGCGTCCCGCACGATCTCGGCCAGGCGGGTCGTGTCGGAGATCGGGCGCTGGGCGACGACTGCCCGGGCGATGCGACGGGCATGACGTTCATCGGCGTTGTCGCCCAGCAGGCGGGCGAAGGCAGCTTCGTCGTAGCCGTTGACCACCCGGTCGGCCGTGAGGGTCTGACGTCGATCCATCCGCATGTCCAGGGGCCCGGCCTCCCGGTAGCTGAAGCCCCGCTGGGCATGGTCCAACTGGGGAGACGAGACGCCGAGGTCGAAGAGGAAGCCGGCCAGGCCNTCGATNCCCAGCCCGTCNAGGACGCTGCCCAGGTCCACGAACGCCGACCGCTCCAGTTGGATCCGATCCCCGAACGCGGCGAGTCGCGAACCCGCAGCGGCCAGGGCATGGTCGTCACGGTCGATGCCAACGATCCGGATGTCCTGACGGGCCTCCAGGATCGCCTCTGCGTGGCCACCACCACCCAGCGTGGCGTCCAGAATTACGCCTCCAGGAGCTTCGCCCAGGACTTTCAGGACCTGGGCAACCATCACGGGTCGGTGGTGGAACCCGACTGGTTCCCTTCCGTGCTCGTCAATTGGATGATCCGACATGGCCCCTCCCGCAGATCCGATGGCCGTGGCGTCCAGCGGGCCGCCGGTTCGTCCCTGGACCGTCCCCCAACCGGCTGGCGCACGTCGGGATGTCTCCCCGAATCGGGCTGGATGGCAAGCGGGCGGAGTAGGGGCCTCCCATCCTGTCGACCGGGAGACGGTCCAGGGACGAACCGGTCGTGGACCGGCCGTCGTGGTCATCGGGTGTCGTCGTGGAGGCTTCCTCTCGTTCGGCTTCCCATTGCTCAGATACCCGCACCATCAAGGAAGGCATCTGCCAGCGACTGGTTGAGGCCCTGAGCCACCACGGCCCACCTCGTGGGATTCCAGATCTCGATCCGGTCGAGGGCACCACAGACCGCGACCTCGTGTTCGAGCGAGGCGTGCTCGCGTAGTCGCTCTGAAATCATCACGCGACCCTGGGCGTCCGGTCGGACCAGTTCGGAGCTGGGGGCCAGGGCGCGGTATGCCTGCGCCTCCACCTCGCCGTTCCGGACCTGCTCCTTCAGGCGGGCCGCCATGGCGTCNAAGCTCTCCGGGGTCCAGAGGGCGATGCATCCGGCATACATCGTGAGGTAGGCGTCGCCCGAGAAGTGGCTGCGGAACTTGGCCGGGAGNACGAGGCGTCCCTTCACGTCCAGCGAATGCTCGTGTGTCCCGACGAATGCCATGGCCATCTCCCTCCTTCTCCTTCCCGTCGTGCCCGGTCGTATTCCTGTCGAGGGGGCGGAAGCCAGCAGGATCAACTACTGTCATCCTGATTCCCCACTTTCCTTACATTATTCCCCACCATACCCCTTTATCTCCCACTTAGGCAAGGTATTCCTCCCCTCAGGCACCAGGGAACGCCACGAGCAATCGATCGGACCCCAATCCCCGGACCACCCCGGGGCCTCTCCTACGGCGGAGGCCCTTATCCGGTCAGGGCAGGTGGGCGAGGAACGCCTCCAGCAGTGGTCCGGACCGGACCGACAGCGCCCCGGCGCCCGACTCCAGGCACTCACCCGCCTCGTCCACCGGGGTCAGGCCTAGCAATCGGACCATCTCGTGTCCCGACCACCCCAGCAGGGCAGCGCACTGGAAGCGCGCCCCGGAACGATCCCTCCGCTGGCTCACACCCACAGACTTGCGACCGCCCACGAGCACCTCACCCGGGCCGACTCCAGCGAAGCACGCCATGGCTCCCCACCGGCCCGGTTCCATCGGGCCCCGATGGACGACTGCGTCGATCCCCAGCTCAGCCAGAGCCGAGGCCCACACCTCGCCCAGCCACCAAGTCGACCTGGAGACGTCCTCCTCCCAGAGGACGTCTCCCCGGGGCACCAGAACGTCCACCCACAGCACCTCACCCGGTCGCAGGAGCACCGCTCCTCCGCCGGAGCGCCGGCGGACCACGTCGATTCCGGGGGCCACCTCCACCCCCGTCTGGGAACTGCCCAGCACCAGCGTCGGAGCGCCCACCTCGTTCACGAGGACCAGGCGCCGGGAGATGGGACCTACCGGTGCGTGCAACTCAGCGACGGTTCCCGTCGGCCTCTCCAGGGTCCAGTTGCCGGCATGGCCTTCCGGCATCGCCGTCAGTTGACCGGCGGGAGACCTGTCAGGTCCCCCTCCGGAAACCTCCGCGCCCATTCCAGCCAGGTCAACACGTCATCCACTGTCGGCGATGCATCAGGATCCCCGTACTGGGTGATGGCCCTGAAGCGGGCGTAGGCAGGTGCAGGAACCGGAAGGAACGGATGGTGGCGCCACCAGTGGCGGCCAGCCATCCGGAGCACCTGGCGAAGGGCGACGGACCAGAGGCTGGGGCGCACCAGCACTGCGAACGCCACCCTCATCATCCACCACTTCACGCTCCCACCGCCAGACCGGTCAGGCGTTCAGCATGGTGCCAGACCGCTGCAGCCCCTACCAGCGCGCCATCGGCACCCAGACCGGCCGGGACGATCCGGGCTCCTCGGGTGAACTCCAGCCCACACTCCAGGTCAAGGCGCCGCTGCGCCGCCTCGAAGAAGGGGGTGCCGAAGCCCAGCGCCACCGAACCGGCGACCACGGCCAGCCGAACATCGAGGAGGTTCACCACGGTCGCCACGGCCCTCCCCACCAGGTCACCTGTGCGTCGTCGGACCTCGGGCGACGCCTCGGCTGGAGACGCTCCCGTGAGCCGTTGGATAGCCGGTCCCGAAGCCACCGCCTCCAGGCACCCATGGTTGCCGCAGGCGCACCGCGGGCCATCCGGATCCACCGCCACGTGACCAACGTGGCCGGCATTTCCCGCCGCCCCATCTAGCAGGCGGCCGTCAAGGACCAGACCGCCACCCACGCCGGTCGACACCACCATCGCGAGGAAGTTCCGCTCCCCCACGGCAGCACCNCACCAGCGCTCACCCAGGGCCAGGGCCTTCGCATCGTTGTCGAGGACCACGGCCGAACCGGTCCGCTCGGCCAGACGGCCCGCTAGGGGGAAGTCCCTCCATTGTCCGATGTTTAGGGGCGAGACCAGTGATCCACCGTCGGACATCGGACCGCCACATCCCACACCGATTCCGGCCACCGGCCCCTCCGCCATCAGCGGCCCGACGAGGCCCATGAGTTCCTCGAACAGGGCGTCGCCGTCAATGCCGATCGTGGCCGCCCTCTGACGGGCAAGAATGCTGCCGTCCGAATCCACGAGGCCGGCCTCGAGCTTCGTTCCGCCCACGTCGACGGCCAACACGGGCACCGATCCGACCGCTGTCACGCCCACGGAGACCGGGGCTGTGACCGGGCCATCAGGCGGCCGATTCAGGTTCGGCCCTGNTCACCTCGGCGGAAGCGATCGCGCATCTGTTCGCGAACCTTGGCNCGGGTTCCCCCAACGGCGTCTCGCAGTCCCGTGGCATGCCCGGACCCGACGGCGGCCCTGAGGCCGGTCCGCCCCACCTGTCGGGCGTTTCGCTCGAGTGTCAGTGCNGCGCCGAGCATCACCAGGAAGCCGACGAAGGCCAGGAGGAAGGAGGTCGACAGGGTCGTGACCATCACCAGCACACCGACAACGAATACCGCCACTGCCAGCTTCATGCTTCGCAGCGGCTGCGTGTAGACCGTCGTCTCGCTCACCTCGCGCACGAGGTCCGGATCGGTCTCCGTGAGTAGGTCCTCGATCTCGCTGAGGATTCTTTCCTCGTCCTCGGACAGGGGCACCTGGCCGTTCCTCGCCTCGCCGGTCATGCTTCGTCTGACCACAAGCATCGCACAGCGGGTCACGAGCGACAACGCGCCAACCATCGAACCTCATTCATCCGGGCCCCACTGGGCGTCGCCCCGCTCCCTCGGTTGCAGCCCGTCGGCGCCCACCGTGGTCGCCGGACCGATAGATCCGACACCGAACCGCCCACGTATCAACTCCACGGCCCGCTCTGCTTCTCGCCAACCGGGATCGGCGAGGTCCTCGAAGCTGAGCTGGCGAACCGAAGAATCCCGCAGGCCACTCAGGGACACCCCCAGGAGCCTGATGCCGGGCGACGTGTCCACTGCCCCGATCAGGCCCGTGGCGACCTNGAGGATCTCCACCACCAGGTCCGTCGCATCCGGGAGGGTCTGCGACCGCGTGATGGTGGTGAAGTCGGGAAAGCGGACCTTCAGCGTGACCGTGCGACCAGCCACGCCCGCCTCCCTCAGCCTCCGACCCACGGCGTCCACCATCCGGACCAGCTCCCGGTGGACGTCATCGGGCCCGGTCAGGTCGCGGGCGAAGGTCTCCTCATGGCCGATCGACCCGACGGACTGGTCCGGGTCGACCCGACGACCGTCCAGGCCCCGGGCCAAACGCCAGAACTGGGTGCCGGAGGAGTGGCCGAACGACGACACCAGGGTCGCCTCGGGAACCGTCCGGAGCTCGGCGACCGTCTGGACCCCCAGGCGCTGGAGTCGCTCNAGGGTGCGTGGACCCACGCCCCATATGGNCTCCACCGGCAGCGGATCCAGGAACTCGCGGGCCCCCTCGGCCGGCACCACCAGGACTCCGCTCCCGGGCACGGGTTCTCCGGATACGACGGTCGGCTTTGCCTGAGCGCTGGCCAACTTGGCGAGGAACTTGTTGGCCGCTATCCCGACACTGCATCCCAGGCCCTCCTCCTCCAGNACNCCGCGTCGGATGGCGTCCGCCACCTGGACAGGCGACCCGTGCAGCCGACCGGCTCCGGCCACGTCCAGGAACGCCTCGTCCAGGGACAACGGCTCGACTAACGGCGTGTAGCGACGGAATATCGCCATCACGCGGCCGCTCACCTCGCCGTAGTGGCGGTGGTCCCCCGGCAGGAACACGAGGTCGGGGCAGAGGCGCCGTGCCCGGGTGGATGGCATTGCCGAGTGGATGCCGTAGACCCGGGCTTCGTAGGAGGCCGCTGCAACCACCGATCGCTCACCCTCACCACCGACCACCACCGGGAGGCCACGCAGTTCGGGTCGCCTGACCACCTCCACCGACACGAAGAACGCGTCCATGTCCACATGCAGGATCGGAGTCGGTTCGCCCACCTGTCGGGACCGTCAACCGGGGCCGGGTGCCAGACGTTCGACCACCATCCCGGATGGAGAAGCGTCACGGGCCACGTACGCGAAGTGCGGCACCCCGTCGCCGGAAGGCGCTGGAAGCGAGGCTGAGAGCCATGCCGTGACCGGCTCGGACACCCATGGCGGGGCCGTGTCAAGGAGTCGGAGTGCCTCCTCGGAGTCCACGAAGCGGGCATCTTCCACGATGCCGTCCGGATCCTGGATTGTGATGTCCCCATGCCATCCGTCGGCCAGGTGGACCTCCACGCCCATCAGCATGGAGCGGTCCGGGAAGTCCACCGTCACCCGGTAGACCGCCTCGGACCAGCCCTCCACGTTCAGCCCCGTCTCCTCCTGGACCTCGCGTGAGAGGGCCTCCACCGAGACCTCTCCNCTATCCACGACCCCACCGGGAGGGGTCCACTCCACNCGACCATCACGTCGACGGTTGGCCACCAACAGGGTGGATCCCCCCTGGGTCAGGAGGCCGCCCACGACCTTCCAGCGTCGACCCGTACCGTCACCCACCGCCGCAGTCTGACACCTCGTGGTGACGGGCCGGTCGAGGGCCGGGCCACCGGGTGGGCCGGCGATAGCCTCCGGACGTGGATGATGCCCAGACCCGATCCGTCGACCAGCTCCAGTCGGCGGCTCCGTCGACGACGGCACGGCTGCTGGCGTTGCTGTCAATCCTCGTGGCCGGCACGTGTGGAGGTCTCGTCGGTCACGCCGTCACCAGCCTGCAGTGTGCTGACGGGTGCACCGCTCTCGCCGGATCCATGGGGGTCCTGGGAGCGGTCCTGGCAGCCGGTGGTGTCGGAATCGTTGCCGTCCTCTCGCTGAGGGCCATGTCCGAGTGGCGAACCGGCCACCTCCAGCAGGCTGCCCGGGACGACCATCCGGTCGACTGACGTCCACCAGCCACCGTGGCAGACCCCTCCGCACTCCGCGACCTGGCGCTGTCCGCTGCCCGGATCGTCGCTCCGGAACTCCGTCGACGGGCCGGGGCCGTTGAGGTCTCGGAGACGAAGACCTCCGTCACCGACCTCGTCACGGACGTCGACCGCTGGTCCGAGAAGTGCATCGTCGAGCACATCCTGGCCGCACGCCCGGATGACTCGATCCTTGGCGAGGAGGGCACCGGGGTGGACGGGACGTCAGGAGTCCGTTGGCTGGTGGACCCGATCGACGGCACCACCGACTTTGTGTACGGGCATCCGGGCTTCTCCGTGTCCATCGGCGTCGAGGTGGACGGCACACCGGTCGCCGGGGTCGTGGTGGACCCACTCCTCGACGACGAGTTCTGTGCGGCGGTCGGCCACGGGACGACGCGCAACGGCAGACCGGTCAGGGTGAACCGGGTAGACGACCTCTCGTCGGCCCTGGTTGCCACCGGCTTTGGATATGACCCCGGGCAACGCCGACGCCAGGCGGAGGCCCTCGTTTCCATCATCGGGTGCATCGGCGACATCCGACGCTGTGGCGGAGCTGCCACGGACCTCGCATCCGTGGCATGCGGGCGGGTGGACGCCTACTTCGAACGTGGACTGAATCCATGGGACTGTGCCGCGGGGGCCGTGCTGGTCACCGAGGCCGGAGGTCGCGTAACCGACCTGGAGGGCCGGCCGACCAACGGTGGAATGGTGGTGGCGGCCCCGGTGGATCTGCACGGTCCGCTCCTAGAGCTGCTCAGGTCGGCCGGAGCCGAGCTGGCCTAATGAGCCCTTTCCCGGCTGGTAGGAGACAGGGGCGCCCTCCATGGGGCAGCATTCACCCATGAGCACGCGCATCCTCACCGTGGAGGACGACCAGCGGATCCGGACCGCCGTGCGCCTCGCCCTCGAAGAGGAGGGCTGGGACGTCGAGGAGACCGCCAGCGGAGAGGAGGCCCTGGAGGCCTTCTCCCGCAAGCCGGCCGACGTCGTCCTGATCGACATCATGCTTCCCGGCATCGACGGATTCGAGGTCTGCCGAAGCATCCGCCGCCTGGGTGACGTGCCGATCGTCATGGTCACGGCGCGCTCGGACAGCCACGACGTGGTGGCTGGGCTGGAGGCCGGCGCCGACGACTACCTACGTAAGCCCTTCGACCCCAAGGAACTCTCAGCGCGTATCCGGGCACTCCTCCGCAGGATCCGTCCTGACGAGGGGCGGCCGGTCCGCATACAGATCGATGGTCTCGAGATCCTTCCCGACGCAGGGGTGGTCTGCTACGCCGGCGAGGACGTCCACCTCACCCGGACCGAGTTCCGGCTGCTCGTCGAGCTGGCCACCCACCCCGACCGGGTACTCAGCCGCGAGGACCTGCTGGAACGTGTCTGGGGCTACGACTACTTCGGCGATGGTCGTCTGGTGGACGTCCACGTGCGACGCCTGCGAATGAAGATCGAGCCCGATGCGGCCAACCCCCGCTTCGTGGTCACGGTGCGCGGCATGGGCTACAAGCTCCAGACCTGATCCGTGGCGGACGTTCCGAAGACCGACGACGTCAGCCGTCTGGGGCTGGGAGCACAGATCTCGGTCCTGTTCGCCATCGGTGGACTGCTGGTGTCCGTCCTGCTGGGCGGAACGACCCTGGTGCTCACCCGACNGCAGTTGCTCGAGACCCGCGGCATCGCCGCTGCCGCCATGGCCGTGAGCAACGCAACCCGGCTNTCCAACCAACTCACGCCGGAATCCTCCATCGAGGACCTACCCACCATCGTCGACTCCCTGACGAGGATCGGNGGAAGCCAGCGGATCATCAGGGTCGGAGACGACTGGCTAGTCGCCCCCGAGATGGACCGCGCNGACCTGCCGNCNCCGCTGGTGGCNCGCCTGGGCCNCCGGAGGCCGGGGCAGATGCTGGCGATGGTCCGTGGAGAGCCGCGTTTCGTGGTCGGCATTCCGCTCACGGCCTTCGACGCCGACTACTACGCCATCAGCGATCTCTCCGAGGTNGAGCGGACNCTGGACGACCTCAGCTACGTCCTACTGGGTACCGGCGCCATCGCCGTGACCCTCGCTGCCCTACTCGGCTCATGGGCCGCAAGTCGGATGCTCCGACCCCTGCGTCGGGTCCGCGAAGCGGCCGAGGCGATCGCCGGCGGGCGACTCGACACACGGCTGGGGGCCCAGGCCGACCCTGATCTGGATCGGCTCTCCGACTCCTTTAACGAGATGGCACGTGCGCTGGAATCGAGGATCCAACGCGATGCGAGGTTCGCCTCCGACGTGAGCCACGAACTCCGCAGCCCGCTCACGACCCTCATGGCCGGTGGGGGTTCTGGAGTCCCGAAGGGAGGAGCTCTCGCCGCGGTCGATTATCGCCCTGAACCTACTGGTCGCCGACCTGGAGCGTTTCAACCGACTGGTGAACGACCTGCTGGAGATATCAGGCTTCGATGCCGGGGTGGCCGCCCTGGACCTGACGGAGGTGGGCATCGCCAGGTTTCTGGAGGTCACGGCCGCCAACGCCGGGGCCGTCGCGCTCCGGATGCCGGACGATGCCCACAGGGTGGTGGTCCAGGCCGACAAGCGCCGCCTCGCCCGGATCATGTCCAACCTGCTGGACAACGCCGGACGCTACGGCGGCGGCGCCACGGCCATCACCCTCGAGATTGACGACACGCTCCGAATCAGCATCGAGGACGATGGTGCCGGGATTCCGGTCGGGGAG
>JGI26060J43896_10000638_pt1 | contig 12714 bp, 11 predicted proteins | sample MarorgKNORR_S2LV_6_FD_43896 | JGI IMG/M metagenome (IMG submission 43896) | reverse complement strand
GCTGCAATAGCCGTTAATGTTGCAAAACCTAAATCATAGTCCAAGGTGAGGCTATAAGAACGGGTTAATAAATCAAAAGACTCCTCGGTGTCCTTATACACTTCTCGCAGACCGCCTGAGGCTACAAAGCCACAGTCACCACAATTAGCAGAAGTCCCACTAGGGCTCAATGTGCCTGCTCCGGGTGTGTTTGTTCGTTTCCGAATCGGCCCAACACCTTCTTTATGTGTTTCTCCTCCCGCGAACAATAGGCTTACTTTCTCTGTCGGCTGCCACAGAAACTGAAGCTTGCTGGTTGCGTCATCCTTGTCGTTGCCTTCAGTGCCTCCGGCGATAAGGTTTTCTTGGTAACCGTCCTGTGTTTCGTTGTGTGGGAAACCAAACAATCCTGAGCCAGCAATACGTAAGCCCATGTTGTCTCCCATTGGGAGATTGACCATTCCTCGAAAGCGTTTCCAACTATTGTCGCCCATACCATAATCCATGCTGGCCTCAAACTCATTAGAAGGTTTATTTGAAATAAAATTTATAGCTCCTCCATTTGCGTTCCGCCCATAAAGAGTGCCTTGAGGTCCGCGTAAAACTTCCACGCGTTCCATGTCGTAATAGAGAGCATTACCACCGCTCGGACGTGCTTGGTAAACTCCGTCTATATGTATTGCAACACCGGGGTCACTAAATGCTTCCAGGTTATCGCTGCCCACGCCGCGTATCATGGCCTTAAGGTCTGAAGACTCAGTCCCAATTTGCAAGTTGGGTACAAACTTTGATAATTCAACTATATCTCTGGTCCCCATAGAGTTTAAAGTGTCCTGGTCAAACGCACTAACAGATATACCAAGAGTCTGCAGGTTTTCTTGACGTTTTTGAGCAGTGACAATAATTTCTTCAAGTGCTGCTGAGTTTTCTTGAGCGTTTATAACATTCCATGTGTTTGTTGTGGCAAACAGTGCCCCCAACAAATAGAACTTAATAAAAGTACTTTTTGTGGTGTTCATTTTTTCCCCTGAATATGTTTCGTTGATTAAGATTATATGATTGTTTGTGNTATAAACAATAAAGTCTCAGTCTATTTGTTGTTTCTTTACAATACCAAAACAGCACTATGGTTCAAGGATTACCTTGCCAATAACCGCTTTGTTTTCTACCAAACGATGGCCTTCGGCAGCATCCTTTAGTGGTAATTTTTTGCCAATGACCGGTCGAATTTTTCCTTCAACCGCTAGCTGCAAGCAATCACCCTGCACATCTTTTGAGCCAGCGTCCATAGCAGATGACAGCACGTTCAATTGTCGCATGTGTAATTTTTTAATATCTAAAGGAACAATGCCACCACCATGAAACCCTACTGTTACAAGCCTCCCGTTTCTCGCAAGACTGTCCCAGGCACCAGGCCAAAGATCTGGATCACCAATATTCTCAAAAACCACGTCCACTCCACGCTTGTTGGTGATTTTTCTGACTTCTTGCTCTAGATCTTGGGTGCGATAATTTATTGTGTAATCAGCGCCAAGATCTTTGGCAACCTCAAGACGGTCTTCACCGCCAGCTGCAGCAATAACGTGAGCGCCTTTTAATTTAGCAAGCTGGACAACAAAGCTGGCTAAGGCGCCTGCAGCACCCATCACCAGCGCCCACTCACCTTCTTTTATTTGTGAGGTATAAATTTCAGAGAACGCTGCTGAAGCGTGTCGGCAGATAACGGTTGCGTCAGCAAAAGCAATACTTTTAGGAATTTTCCGGGCCTGAAAATCTGGCACTACAATATATTCCGCATACCCGCCTGGGGCCTTGATGCCAATCGGCCGACTTAAGCTACAGCGGCCACCTTTTTTACAGCTCTCACAAGAACCACAGCGAGCCATGCCCCGAATATTTACATGCTCAGTTATACGGCTTTGCTCAACCCCAGGGCCCACAGCGACAATTTCACCAGAAGGGTCAACACCCATAATTAAGGGCAGTGTATGCCCATGTACTGAGTTTCCTGCCCGTGCGTTAACATCAAACGCTCTGTTAACAGATACCGCACCCACTCTGACCAAAACCTCGCCTTCGTTTGGCTCTGGAGTTGCAGTGTCTTCAAACTTCATAACATCAGGCGAGCCAAATTCATGCACAACTATTGCTTTCATTATTTATTTTCCTCCAAGTGGTTGTTGAGTCTTACCTTACATGACTTTGATATACTGAAAAACAATAATTTAATATACAAAAAATATAATTCTTTCTTGGAAAACCCATTTTTAAAAAAAGGCCCTTAGAAGATCAAGATATAATGAATAATGATTAATCAAGTTTCAAATTCAAGCTCGGCAAATAACATACAAAAGTTGGGGCCTCTCTGGTTGATGCCCGGCATTGGCCCAATAAACGCAATCAGCTTTTTTGCTGTNGCCATGATTAACAATGTTATTTTTTCATTGGTGCATTATATGCAGCCCTATGTATTCGAGGTTCAGCTGAAAATACCCGGCCCAGAACAGGGCTTATTAGTGGGCAACCTCACTGTCATGCAAGAACTCATAGTAATCGCAATGACCGGAATTGCAGGCGCCCTTGCTGATAAATACGGTAGACGACCTATTTTCTGTGGCGGCACACTGTTGATTGGTGTTGCCTATGCCCTATACCCATTGGCTGAGAGCGCAACTTTATTGTATGTGGCGCGAGCTATTTTTGGGGTGGGCATTGCGTTTGCATCTACTGTCTTGTTGGTCTTTACCGGAGACTACTCGCAGGAACGGTCGCGTGGCAAATGGATGGGAGGACTAAACTTCATGCAAAGCATTGGTGCAATTACTGCGTCACTTGGTTTGACACAGATTCCTGGTATTTTACAAAACCAAGGGGTTAGCCCCACAGACTCTGTAGCTGCAGTTTTTATTATTGCTGTGTTNGTCGCAGTTTGTGGAACAGNAATTGCCGGCTTTGGTCTGAAACCTGCTCCTATTCATAGGGAAACAACCAAGAAAAAACCGCTTCATACATTGCTNTCGGAAGGCTTTCGTGAAGCAAAATTGAACCCGAAAATAACATTGGCTTANNCAGCAAGCATGGCTGCACGCGGAGATATGGTTGTTGTTGGGGCNTTTACNTTTCTTTGGTTAGTACGTCATACAGCAGACTTAGGGCTTGATATTCAGGAGGGCTATAGTCGTGGACGCATGGTAGTGCCTCTGATTACGCTCACAGTTTTGTTAAGCGCCCCAATCATGGGGAGCATTTTAGACCGAGTAGATCGAGTTATTGGTATTATTATTGCCTTTTCCATTTCTGCTGTTGGCTACACTTTTATGGGAGTTATTTCAGATCCACTAGGAAACACAATATTTACCGCCGCAATCTTGCTTGGATTAGGCGAAGGCGCCTGCATCATGGCATCAATAGCACTGATAGGTCAGAACGCTCCACCAAAAACACGTGGCTCAGTGATCGGAACTTTTACTGCAGCTGGAGCCACCGGTATGCTCTTGGCATCCGGGGTTGGCGGATACCTTTTTGATAACTGGACCTATACTGGGCCGTTCCTTTTTATGGGTCTAGTTAATGCTGCTGTTTTGTTATTTGCCATCTATGTGAAGCTTGCTCACCCAGACATTCCAGAGACNGAATAACGTCCATCCNGTCGTCACAGATGTTCTAGCCAATTGAGAAAGTGCTGTCTGAAAAGTCTACTGCAATATTNATTCTGCCCTCATTGATTTGCCANCGCTTAAGCGAAAACCCCATAGCTCCTGACGCACAAAATGGATCCTCAGCAGCTAAAGCTTCTGCTTCCTCCCATGTTTCTGTGCTGAATACAGTAACTCCAGCAGACTTTTCTCCATCTTTATCAAACATTGGGCCAGAGGCGAAAACTTTGCCTTGCTTTTCTAGGTTGATCAACCATTGATAATGATCCAACATCAAGTCAGGAACACGACTGCCATCAACAACATTTCGGAACATTAAATAATAGGACTTTTTTAGCATCTTGCTTTTTATGGCTTCTACTTCAGCTGATTGGTCAGTCATTTTCTTCTCCATTACAGGGCTAAATGTTATTTGTTTGTTTGTCGTTTGATTCTTCTTCAAGCATTTCAATTATAGCGGCTATATCTTGATCTGCACGTCCTTCAGCCTCAGCTTTTTCATAGTATTGATGTATTGTGTCCAATAACGGGGTTGAGGCTCCGACGTCTTTTGCAAGCCCAGAAACACGACGCAAATAATTAAACATATGCCGAAAAGGACCGGCACCAGATTCAAACTCGCGCGTGATCATTATGGGTGCTTTATTAGAAAACGTTACAGACCCTGCGGCACTTTTTGATAGAGCCTCAATCGCTTCATNAAGATCAATATCTGCCTTTTGGGCAAGATTGAGGACCTCTCCTGCAACAGAATTGTGAATTGCAACCATCATATTAGCCAGTAACTTCATTTTAGTGGCTGCACCAAATTTNCCTAAGTTAATACGCTTNTTTGTCATTGCTTCAAAAACTACTTGGGTAGACTCAATAGTGGCTTGATCGCCTGANTGAAAAATNGTTGCTGAACGGTTCTTAACCATAAATGGCAGACCACTAATTTCACAATCCAGCATGGTTATACCATGTTCTGCTAATCGAGATGCTTGGAGTTTTTTATTTTTTAGTGGGTAACTGCTGAGCTCAATAATAATTTGACCACTGCGTCCAAACTCTATGAGCTCGTCAACAGTTGTTTCCAAAGCCTGAACAGTTGGGAGGCTTTGAACAATCAAATCTGTCTGNTTGCTTAGTTCCTCAACTGTTTTNGCCTGAAGCCCCCCTGCCGAAACAAACTCAGGTTTTTCTATAACATCAAAACCAATCACACTATAACCTGACTGAATAAGATTGATTGCCATGGGTTCACCAATATTNCCAAGGCCTATTGATCCAATAATTTTTTTCATGCTCCTCTGTCGTCGTCTTGTTGTAGTTTTTTAGTAACTATAGCAACAAGATCTTTTTTGGAGACCTTGCCAAAAGTGGACAAAGGAAACATGTCCACAACTTCAAGCCGTTCAGGAAGTTTGAATTTTGCAATTTCATNTTGGAGCAACATTGTGTTTAGCTCATCAAGTGTTAATTTTTCATTCTCTTTGAGAATAACAAAGGCACACATTTTTTCACCCAAAACAGGGTCCGGCATCGCAACGCAAGCAACATTTTTAATTTTAGGGCTGCCCAAAATTAGGTTTTCCACCTCTTCAGCAGATATTTTTTCTCCTCCTCTATTGATAAGGTCTTTTTTTCTACCTTCAACAATATAGTTACCTGACTTGTGTTGTCGCATTAGGTCGCCAGAGCGATAAAAACCATCCTTGGTAAAAGCTCTTGTGTTGTGCTCTGGGGCATTGAAATAACCACGAAGCGTGTAGGGACCACGTGCACAAAATTCACCGACTTCCCCAGGCTTCACAGGAAGGTCGTTTTCATCCAAGAGCATAATCTCATCGTCTTCACACATTGCTCGACCTACNGTTTCCCGACGGACATCTAAAGGATCATCAAGGCGAACGTACATAAGCATTCCTTCGGCCATTCCAAAGTTTTCCTGAACTGTGCAATTGACCAAAAGGTGTTCAGTGAGTATCCGGGTTTCTGGTTGGAGCCTCTGTCCACCAGATTGAATGACCTGAATTGAGGTTAGATTATGTTCCTTTACCAGCGGATCATGCATCCAAATAATGAGAAGCGCAGGAACAATATGTATGTGTGTAACCTTATATTTTTCAATGAGACTGAATACTTCAGCAGCACGTGTACTTTTGTGGAGAACTATTTTTGCTCCAGTCAACATAAAGCCTTGCATGCCTGGGCAGGCCAAAGGCAAATTATGGGCAATTGGTAGCACTGCTAGTAAAACTGAGCTTGAATCAATTTTAGTATGTTTTGCTGCCAGCTTGGAATTACAAACATAGTCATTATGAGTTCTTGGGATAAGCTTTGGAATTCCGGTGGTTCCTCCTGAGAGCAAAAACAATGCTGGTTCACAAGGATCAATTGTCTTTTGGATTTGTTTGATTTCTGATGGGTTTCTTGTGGGTTCTTTTGTTATCAAGCTGGAGAGAGAATAGAAACCATCAGCAACCTCACCTAACATGACTTTTGTTTTTAGCGATGGGCACTCAAGCTGTATCCGATTCACGATATCTGAAAAGTCACAGTCTTTTGACTTATCAGCTGTGCAGATTGCAACTGCTTTTGAAATTTCCACAAATTGCTTGAGCTCACGATAGCGATGTGTATGAAGCGCGAGAATTGGCCTTACACCAATTTTTAGAAAAGCAAAGTAGGTGTACACAAACTCTAAAACATTTCCAAGCTGTAAAACAACGTGATCACCGCTTCGCAAACCTATATCAAGGAAATTCAGCGCCAAATTGGTAGCTGTGTCATCCAGGTCCGAGTATGTAACCTCAGTTTTAGCATCACAAACAGCCACCCTATTGGCATACTTTCTGCAAACCTCACTAAATGTATTGGCCAAGGTTGTGTCTTGCCAATAGCCCTTTTCACGATACTTTTGAACAAATTCCTCTGGAAATGGAGTGAATCCTTCTAACACTTCTATACCTCTTTATTTCTCAGGTGGTATTGGCAAAACCACCATCAATGATNATGGTCTCTCCCGTGACAAAATGCATATGCTCAATTAGCGCATAAACTACNTCGGCAACATCCTCAGAGGTGGCACAACGTTTTAGAGGGGTCATTTTTGCCCTGCGTTCCATGAGCTTCTCATAGTTTTCCCCCAACATGCGCTCCATCCATTCACCTTCCATCCATCCAGGAGCCACAGCATTGACGCGAACTTTTGGACCTAATGCAAAACTCAGTGATTGTGTCATAGAAATTACAGCTGCCTTAGAGGCAGAATATGGCAAAGGCTGGGGACCCGGCCGAAGACCGACAATAGAGGCGGTGTTTATAATGCAAGGGTCAATACCCTTGTTGAGCAATGCCTTAGAGTGTTTAGCAACCAAAAACATGCCCTTTATATTGACAGCAAGCACTCGATCAAACTCTTCTTCACTGACTTTGTCGAAGTTTTTTGCAAGCGTGCTGATTGAGGTGCCTGCATTATTAACAACTACATCCAGCCTGCCGTATTTTTTTTCAATGTCACCCAACATGCTTATAACACCAGCCTCATTAGAAACATCGCATTGAACCAACAGTGTGTCTGATCCTGCTGCATTGCATTTCTCGGCAGTGCCGCTCGCAGTCTCAGCGCTTTGACTGTAGTTCACTATGGTGTTAAAGCCTTCGTTTGCTAGTCTGATCGCAACAGCCGAACCTATCCCGCTGGCTGAGCCTGTAACCAAAGCAACTCGTTTTGTATTGCCCATTTATGCTTATTTATATAGTTATTTTTGTGTCCTTCAAAGAGGACTTAAAAGTTTACATTGCGTATTCATCAAAGTAAAACGACGTTCTTGCCATACACAACTAAATCAATGACAATAAATACAAATAGATGGAANGGCTTAAAAAATGAGAATCATTGACCTGCATTGCTACCCAAATACCCAAAAATGGATTGATTGCCAAGGCCCTTATGTGGAGGCACTAGAAAAATATTGGGGAAGAGCTTGGCAAGCAAAAACTGAAGAAGAGGTTATTGCTGAATTTACGGAATTTGGTATAGACGCTATGTTGGTTGCACTTGATCTGACTACAACAATTGAAACCCCTCCTTGCGACAACAACTATGTTGCTGGGATGCGAGATAGGCATGACTCCATAATTCAAGCATGGGCAGCTATTGAGCCTGCTCTTGGTCAGGCTGCCATTGATGAAGCCAAGCATGCGATAAACGACCTCAATATGATCGGTTTTCATTTTCATCCAATCATGCAACATATCCGCGTTGATGATAAAAGCTTTTATCCTTTGTGGGATGAAATCACACAACTAAAGGTGCCAGTTATGATTGATGTGGGCATGACGGGAATGGGCGCAGGCACTCCAGGTGGGCTTGGTGCCAAAACTAGAAATGCACATCCTGAATCTATAGANGCTCTTGCTGCTGATTTCCCAGACCTTACAATCATTATGTCGCACCCAGGTTATCCCTGGATTGATGAGACAACGGCTGTTGCTCTGCATAAAGGTAATGTGTTTTGGGAAATGTCTGGATGGTCTCCAAAATACTTACCGGACAGTTTAAAAANAGACATTCGTAGTCGCCTAAANGACAAGGTTATGTTTGGTAGCGACTATCCCAGCATTCCCTACAAGAGGATCTTGTCTGAGTGGGACCAAATGGGTTACAGCGATGATATGCTTGAAAAATTCTTTCATAGAAACGCAGAATCAATACTAGACTTGTAGACTCAAGAANCAAAAAGCCATTTCTCAGTTGTTTAGTTACTATTGAACAAGGTTAGAAAGAACGCCTAAACCATCTATTTCAATTGTTACCACATCTCCAGGTTTCAAAAAATCCTTCTGTGGCATACCACAACCTGCAGGTGTGCCGGTGGCAATTACATCCCCTGGATACAGCGTGACGTGTTGGCTGAGATAAGCAATTTGATGTTCGCATTTAAAAATCATCTCTTTGCTTGAGGAGTTTTGCTTCACTACGTTATTGACCATCAGCTTGATCCCTAGGTTATGTGGGTCATCTATGGCTGACTTCGGCGTAATCCATGGACCCATGGGGCAGCCTGTATCAAAGCACTTTTGTCCAATCCAGTCGAATAAAAAAGGCACATCATATCGTTTTGTATAATCTCTAGCAGATAAGTCATTGACAATGGTAAAGCCAGCAACAAAATCCATTGCATCAAGTTCACTGACATTGCGCGCTTCTCGCCCAATAACAATGCCAATCTCTGCTTCCCAATCCACTTGGTTGGAATATTCAGGAAGATGTATTACCTCATTGGCACCAATAATAGTCCCGCGTGTTGATTTAATAAAAAAATAAGGTTTAGTATTTTCGGGAGGTGGAGGCTTGCCTGACATTTCAAGCACATGGTCAGCATAATTGGCGCCTGCACAATAGAGTGTGCCAGGATATAAGATTGGTGCAGCCAATGTAACTTCATTAATAGGGGTGCCAGAAGCATTGCGGTGTTGTACTAACTGCTGCCCTATTTCTATGAGTTTTTTCTCGGTCGTCTCCCAGTTGTTTAGTATCTCAAGCACGGATATAAACTCTTCGCCAATATCATAGACCGATTGATCGACCAGTATCCCAGGCCGATTATCCCCTTGGTTGTCTCGAAAGGTCAAAAGTCGAAACATTGTTTTTTCTCAATAGAAAATTAATATAACTATCCAACAAACAGAGCTTCTGCGCAAGTTTACATAGACAATTCTCGACTGTACACTAACCCAAGTCTTTACCATAATCAACGTTCAGGTCATACACTAGTAACAGCATGATAAACATCACCAATTTACGCGGACTGATTCTTAAAAGCACTAAAATTGAAGAAGCCGTTGAATTTTACGAAACCCTATGGGGCCTAAAAAAAATTGACTCCAACCAAGGCAATAGCGCCTTTTTTGAGGCAACAGGAGACGAGGGATTTATTTTGGGTCTGGTGCCCGACAGTCAACGTGGCATTGAAACAATTCGTTTTGCCTTAGAGTCTCCTGAAGATGTCGACAACTCTTTTGCTGAGCTAAAGGCCAGTGGTCAAAAGTTACTGGATAAACCAGACAAGTTACCCATACCAGGGGAATACTATGGATTTCACTTACAGGACTTGGACGGCACAACAATTGAACTCAGCGCAACCACCAAAACCAATAAAAATAAAGAAAAAGATCCTTTTGCACCCCAGCGATTAAGCCACCTTGTATTAAACTCACCTGATAATGCGGCCCTTAAAGACTTTTATATCAAGTGTCTTGGGTTAAAGCTGGCGGATTGGTATAAGAACGATTTATTTTTTTTCTTGCGTTGTAACCAACAACACCATGTGTTGGGTGTCGAGAATAGCGACAACTCTTCACTAAACCATGTTGCTTTCCATGTTGAGGATTTAGACGCAATGATGCGTCGCATTGGAGTGATGTCGAATGCTGGTTATGAACCATTATGGGGTCCAGGAAGACATGGCCCTGGTGACAACTGCTTTTGTTATTTTGAAGGCCCAGATAGTTTTGTCTTGGAGTTTACATCGGAGTTGATTGAAGTGCCAGATGGGGAAGAGTGGACACCAAAAGAGTGGATCCCGGGTCCTGAAAATGCCAATGTTTGGGGCACTGGAGGACGAACCGAAAAAGCCATAAAACTAATGGCAGGCAAGGAAAGCTAAGCATGACTAGAAGAAGAGGTGGCCGCAAAGCAAAAGTTGCAATTCGATCAGCGCCATTATCAGAAAAATCGAAGCCTGTTCATCCAGGAGAATCAGGTGGTCAATATAAACCACTAACTGATGAGGGTGTTGGAGATATAGTTGAGAATAGTTTTCGTATTTTAGAAGAAATTGGCTTTAATCAAGCTACTCCACACTGCATTGAGACATGCACAGCTTTTGGAGCTGTGATGAGTGATGATGGTCGACTTCGTTTTCCACGAGAAGTAGTAAAAAAAGCTATCGAAATAAGCAATAAGGATTTAATCCTATATGCACAAAATCCTGCCAATGATTTACATGTCAATGGCAGTCGTGTGTATTTTGCTACTGCTGGTGCTGCGGTGATGATTGCAGACGCAGAAACTAAAACTTACCGTGAATCTATGGCTCAAGATTTATATGATATGTCTCGCATCGCTGACACCTGTGAACACATACATATATTTCAACGTACTTGTGTCCTCAATGATATCAAAGATAATTACGCGATGGATTTGAACACTACCTATAATTGTGTGATGGGCACCACTAAGCATGTGGGTTCCAGCTGGACAGAAGCCCATCATCTTGAAAAAACACTCAGACTCTTACATCTCATGGCTGGTGGAGAAGAAGCTTGGCGGATGAGGCCATTTGTTAGTCATCCAATTGTTTTGTTGTACCCCCAATGAAGTTTGCTGAAGAATCTTTAGAATGCCTGCGTATAGCAGTAGAAGGTGGTATGCCAGTGCTGTTACTTTCAGCAGGACAAGCTGGGGCTACAGCACCCCCTTGCCTTGCTGGTACTGTTTCTCAAGCATGGGCTGAATGCCTCGGTGGTTTGGTGTATGTGAATGCCATAAAGCCAAGTGCACCTGCCATATTGGGTACATGGCCTTTCGTCTCAGACTTAAGAACGGGTGCAATGAGCGGTGGCTCACCAGAGCAAGGTATTTTATCTGCTGCTTGTGCACAAATAGGTCAACACTTTGGTTTACCCATGGGCACTGGCGCAGGAATGTCAGACGCCAAGTTACCTGATTTTCAAGGTGGTGCAGAACATGCTTCAAACGTTGCAGTCAGTGCTTTATCCGGAGCCAATATTATCTATGAATCAGCCGGTATGTATTCCAGCCTCTTAGGTGCCTGTCCGGAAAGTTTACTGCTTGATAATGATGTCCTGGGTGCATGCATGCGAATGGTTAAGGGTGTAACAGTAAATGAAGAAACACTGGGCTTTGATGAAATTAAAGACGTCTGTCTAAACAATAAGGGTCATTATCTCGGCTCGGATCAAACTATCAGTGTTATGCAAACTGAGTATATCTACCCGGAATTTTATAATCGCCTGAGTCCGAGTCAATGGAAAGATGCTGGAAAACCTGAAGCCTTGGATGTAGCCATTAAAAAGAAAAATCATATTCTATCCACTCATTTTCCTAAACACATCAGTGATGAAGTCGATGATAAAATTCGTGCTGAATTTCCCATTTTCCTTAGCAAGGAATCTATGGGACGTAACGGTTGAAGATCGAAACAATGAAAAAATATAAGGATGTCCTATTGCTCACTTTTTATGTGGGCAGAATAGCGAAAATTGATATAATCAATACAGGGGCTCGAAAGACCATTATGAGCAATAAAACAACATTTCTAAACAATTTGATCAATGAATCGTAATGTTATTGTTAGCTGTGCGGTAACCGGTTCAGGGGCTTCTGTTGATAAACACCCTGCCATTCCAGTCACACCAAAAGAAATTGCAGCCGCAGCAATAGAGGCTGCTAAAGCCGGCGCCGCGATTGCCCATATTCATGTACGAGAACCCGATAGTGGCAAATCAAGCAGACGTGTAGAACTGTATCGCGAAGTGGTCAGCCGTATTCGTGAAAGCAATGTGGACGTTATCATTAACCTCACCACTGGCATGGGTGGTGATCTTTTTCTAGGTCCTGATGAGGAACCGATGAATTTTAGCGACAACACAGACTGTGTTGGAATGATGGAGCGAATAAAGCATGTTGAAGAGCTCTTGCCAGAAATTTGCTCTCTTGATTGTGGTTCATTNAATTATGCNGAAGGAGATTATGTCTATATATCAACTCCAAACATGCTAGAACAAGGAGCCAGAAGACTACAGGAAATAGGTGTGAAGCCAGAACTTGAAGTGTTTGAACTTGGACACATATCCTTTACTAAACATCTTATTGCTCAAGGATTACTGGATGATCCACCACTGTTTCAGGTTTGTCTTGGTATACGCTGGGCTGCTGAAGCAAATACTGCGTCCTTTAAAACCATGGTTGATGCACTACCAGAAGGTTGTAATTGGGCAGGGTTTGGGACCAGTGCCATGGAAATGCCCATGGTGGCTCAAGCCGTACTCTTGGGTGGAAATATTC
>JGI26060J43896_10000635_pt1 | contig 12774 bp, 10 predicted proteins | sample MarorgKNORR_S2LV_6_FD_43896 | JGI IMG/M metagenome (IMG submission 43896) | reverse complement strand
TCAAACTGGATGTTTTTCTTAGTTCTAACAGGCAAGGTCATGGTTGGGGAATCACCAGCCACCATCTTGTCGTACATTTCTTCTACGACCCTATACATCGCTTTCTTTGTTGCTTTTGGGTCATGTCTCCTTGCCATATTTCAGACCCCCAGGGTTTGTTGACCTAGGCCATTACTAGCCCATTGTTCCTCATCACTCGTTGATTCTTCTTCCACTTCTTCTTCTTCGATTGCAGGAGCTACCATTTCCACGTCCTCAACTTCTTGGCGTCTGATTTCTTCAAGGATTTTCTCATCAAGACGGTTTGCGCCGATGATATCACCCGCCCCTCGATAGAAGACTTCAGTTTCCTTCCAATCTCCTTTTTCTAATCCTGCTAGGCTAAACTCAACCGTTGCGGATTCTCCAGGTTCTAAAGTTTCCATCTTCCAAGCCCAAAGACCCCGTGCTTCTTTTCTCCCACCCCTTTCGTTGTCGACCATTTCTGCAAAGCCTTCTGGCCACTGGGCGAGTATAGTGTAAGAGCGGGCTCTAGATGTGAAATTTTGCAATTTCAAATTAATCTGCGTAATTTTTCTTTCTTTATTCCATGAGGTATTTTCATCCATTATGACAGCATTCATAATTTTAGTAATAGAACGAGCCAAATCTGGATGAGGTTTATTCAGAATACTTGCTGATTTCTCTGCAATTGCTGGTAAAATATCGTTCACCAATTCGAACTTTTCCCTCACCTTTGCCATCTTTTTCTTCTTTTCTAGATGTCTTCTCAAACCTCGGCCCATATCGAGACCTGCTTTTCTAATCTCAGTGAAAACCTCTTCATTTTCTGAAAGCGCCTCTTTTGCTTCACTTGTGAATTGGACATTGGTACTTGCAAGATGGATGAGAATTGCTGCCGGCCCACGGGGGACTCCTCTCCCTCCTGTTTGTTCTAGTCCATATTGTCTCCAATCTACCGCTTCGATTGCTTTGGTTAGCAAGCAGCCACCTTGTTGATACATCAGTGGAACGCGGTTGGCGAAACGAAGGATTTCAACCGGCCCTTCAGTTTGCATCCCCCCGCCAAAAATCAAACCAGCCTCGATTTGGAAGGGATTCCCTTGGCTGACTTGAGGAATACGGGTAATTGTAGTAACGAATTTTGAATCGATTGTTTTTGAGAGCCCCTTCTTAATCAGCAATTCTTCGATTGGAGATAAGCAATTAACAGGNGGAGGATATAACCTAGCNGAATGTAAACTTACACGTGGATCCCATTCATGACGGATGTATCTAGCCCAAGCTTTTGCTTGCCCATCATCATAAGGCCCGACCCCAATCTTTCCTTTCATCCAAGCCAATAAATCCTCTATACTTTCATCACAATACCATTCTGTTAAGCCTTTGACAATCTTTGGGGCATCCGCTAACATTTTCCCCTCAAGTGCTTTGATTAGGTCTCTTTCTAATTCTTTTGAAATTGGCTCGCTTGCTTTTTTCATAGGTTTGCCAGTCTTCTCCAAATATCTGTGTTTNCCATCNACTTCCATATAACGTCGGAGATAACCCCTTTCACCATTGAATGCTTCGATCAGTGCCTTCACATCGTCAGGCTTGATGCCATTCGGCTTGCGTTTTTTTTCTAAACCTGCTAATTCACAAATTTCAGGAATAGAACCAGTTTTACTAACTCCACTGAATTGATTCAGTAAGAAATTACCAAGGCTTGTCTCCTTTGTTTCTTTCAACATTCGTTGTAATTGGCCTAATTGTATTCCCTGAGGGTGGGGCTTGATTGCATCGACCTCTTGAGGTAATTTTTCAGTCACCCTCGGGAAATTAAAAACTTCACCATCAGGGTCAATAAGAGTAATTTCAGCATGTGGATTAACGATTGAAGTCATCCTCAAGTATTGATGCACCGATTGTTTTCCACGTTGATATTTGGCCTTCATCTGAGTTAAAACACGTAGGCCATGTTCTTTTTCACGNCCATCTTCCCANAGTGANTCAATTCTATCTTCATTGGTCTTCGAAGCCCTATTACGGCGNGTATCAATACCGATACAAATGGTTGCTGCGGTNGCTTCAACTTTTATTTTTGAAACAATTGTTGTTGGTTTTCCCACCGTTAATTGTCCATATAGTACAACACCAGTAATACCAATTCCTTGCTGACCCCTAGTTTGCCTAATTACGTGGAAGCGGCTACCAAATAATAATCTTCCAAAGGCTTTCTCCAGTGAAGCGCGAGGCACCCCTGGTCCATTGTCTTCAATCATCATTTCCAATACGTCTTTTTCCCCTTTTACTTTGGAGATTCGAATTACGATTTCAGGAAGAATACGGGCCTCTTCCGCCGCATCGAGAGAGTTATCAACTCCTTCTTTGACTGCTGTAATAATTGAGCGAGGGAGAGTATCAAAACCAAGAAAATGCTTATTTTTCTCAAAAAATTCAGAAATCGCAATTTGCTTATGTTCGTCCGCCATTTTTTGTGCAATGCCCATTTAACCACCCCCGCCTTTGGTCCTCCTCAGTCCTAATGACTTCGGGCCAGCAGACGATAACACGCGGCTTGACGACCATACTAAAGGCATGACGGGTAAATTCAGTTTGAAATGGTGTTTTCTTGTTCTTGNTCATCGGGCCATTGCTCAAGGTGTTGCATTGTTAATTTACGAGTATGAATAATGAAAACAGCTGTTAGGATGATACTTCCTAGCATCACTACCCACCAAAGTAAATCCTTTTCGACACCAGTTGCAACTTCTGCAACATTACTCATTTGAGAACCCCACCACGCATAGATCAACGATGGACCGATTGTTGCAATATTTCCAATAACGTAATCTCGCTGCTTTAGTTCGGTTGCACCTAAAACGTAATTGAGAATATTGTATGGCAAAATGAGAGACAACCTAACAATGATTATTGTTTTAATTCCATTTTGAACAATTGAATTTTCAACAGCTTTGAAGAGGGCTTTATCTTCACTATAACTTTGCCATTTTTCTGCCATGATATGACGACTAATAATAAATCCTGGAATTGCACCTAACATAGAACCAATCCATGCTGCTATTGTACCCCAACCAAAACCTAGTACGGCGCCCATTAGTAACTTCATCATAGAAGAGGGAACCATAATTGTTGCAAGCATTGCAAAGGCCATCGCAAAAAGCAAAGCCGAAATAAAACCCCCCCCACCCACTAAATCCAGTTTTGCAGCACCCTCTTGAATCCATGATTGAGATGCCAACCAAGCAACCCCCATGATTCCAAAACCAACCATGCAGGCTGAAATGAAGAGGGCTTTACTTTCTTTCATCACTGATCACACATTTGTGAATAGGTTATTGTTGAAGGCTGAAATAAAACCAGTGAAGGCTGATGCTGCAACAGTCAATGGGCTTGCAAGATACAAACTACCCGGCCCAGAGCGCCCTTGAAAATTCCTATTTATGGCCGAGACAGTAACTTGTTCAGGACTAGTAGATACACCAGGTCCAGCTCCGATGCAGGCTCCACAGCCAGGATTGATAACTTCAACTCCAACCTCTAAGAATAGATTATGCCACCCCTGCTCAACAGCGTGTGTTTTGACCCGCCCACTTCCGTATTGAATATAGAAATCAACACCTTCAGCAACCTTCAATCCAGCATTTTGCGCAGCTTGGCAAACTAATGCATAATAAGCGATATCATCGACTTTTCCCGCCGTACATGAGCCACCATATGCGATGTTGATTTTAACCTCACCAATTTCACTAACTAGGGCCCCATTTGTTGGGTCAGCAGGGATTCCTTGGTCAGGGTCTCCCGGGTCTGCTACCATTGGACGGATTATTGACAAATCGATGACATGAATCCCCCCTCCATATTCACACCCTTCATCGGGCTTTACTGAAGCCGAGATAATATCTTCTTCATTCAGATGAGTCCGCCTGTTGAGTATCCAATCAACAGTGCTTTGATCTGCTTCACAAATCCCTGTTTTTGCACTACATTCTGTAGCCATATTACACAAAGTAGCTCTTTCATCCATCGATAGGCCTTGAAGGCCAACGCCTCCGAATTCCATGGCTCTATCTAAAGTCAATTCTTTGCGTGCGTGGTTGGCAAGAATGTAAAGGATGACATCTTTTGCAGTACACCCTTCATCGAGTTCTCCAACCAATTCGAAACGAATACTTTCAGGCACTTGAACAAAGGTAAAACCACTGTAAATCAAACTAGAGTACTCTGTTGAGCCAACTCCCCACGTTAGGGCATTAGAGCCACCTCCCATGCAAGTGTGGCTATCAGTTGCCTGAATGAAATCCCCGATATCGATGAATTCTTCCCTTGCTACTTGATGACAAATCCCTGGGGAAACACCATCTTTTGCCGAATAATCCCGAACTCCAGTGTGTTTTTGGAATTCTACTTGTAAGTCCCTAAGGCGTTGAACTTTATCCATATGGGGTTTGAATTTTGGATTGTGGTCTGCATAGAGAAGGTGGTCCTCAAATACTGCAAACTTATTTGGGTTGGGGAGAGAATAGTTTGGCCCATATTCCTCGGCTAGAAAACAATGCACTTGTGCGGTGGTAAATTCATGTGAATACCCCCCTTGTACTTCTGCTAGAACCGCATCTCCTGGTGAAACAACTGTACCACTTGGAAGGCCAACAAGGTTGCGTGAAATTATTTTTTCAGTCATTGTCATCGGTTTTTTACCATTCTCCAACTTTGGTAATTTGACATCTCCCTTGGCAACCTGATTTGAGAAAGCAAATAACCCCCCGCATTCCACAATCTTTCTAGTTGTTTCATCATATTTTGATGTAAATTCCTGAAGTGGAATGGATTCTCCATCCTGCAGCCGTTCCAACATAGAATGGTCGCCCATTATTTGTCCAAGGTTGATATTATTTCGTTCATGTATTGGAGCAAATGAGGCTGCGATTACAACCCTAATCCCGCTCCACCTTTCACACTGAGCAGCAGTTTCTCGACTTGAACCAGTCCCTTTTCTAAAACCTGAAACTATTATGTCAAAATTACCNTTNTTGAGGGCATTTTCANTGAATACTCGCAAACCGTTGTGCATNAAACCAGCATATGCATTTTTTGCAATTTCCTCAGGTTCATGATCGAAACAAACCCAAGCAGGAGTCATAATATCGGTATTAATATCATCAAGCAAATCTTCGACTTTCAAATCCTTCATTTGGAGTTCTAGGCCATCATATAATTGCTGCTTAATCAAATCAAGGTCTTTGGTTAGAAAGAGGATTTTGGAATCAGCCTTGAGATTAATTTGATNCGGTGGCCACTCCATTTTCTCTCCCCCTCAGCCGAGCCATGGGCTGAACATATATGACCGATTCCATTTACAAACCATTATACTCAAGGTGTTATTTACATTAATATTCTCATAAGAGAATGGCGACAACTTACAAATATAAATGGGTTAATAATATGAAAATACATAGCATAACACTTAAAAGACCCCTACCAATGGATTATAACTAATGGGGTGGGGTTTAATCCTCACTTATGGAGGTCTTTTGAATGGATGAACAACAGGTAGAGGACATTGTCAAATGTCCTGATTGTGCAAGTAGGGCGATAACTAGAGACGAAACCCGCGGAGAAGTCCTATGTGATGACTGCGGACTTGTTATCGAAGACAATGTTATTGATCAAGGTGCAGAGTGGCGTGTTTTCAGTCCAGAGCAGGGAGACCAAAGAGCCCGAACCGGAGCCCCAATGACAGTCATGTTACACGACAAAGGATTGTCAACTGATATCGACTGGCAAAATAAGGACTATTCTGGTAAGACTATCAATAGTCGATATCGCTCCCAATTCTACCGTATGAGAAAATGGCAGAAGAGGAGTAGAGTGTCCAACGCCACAGAGCGAAACCTCGCTATGGCATTAGCAGAATTAGACAGAATGGCAAGTCGCTTAGACCTACCAAAATCCGTTAGAGAAGCAGCCGCTGTCAATTACAAGAAAGCCGTTGAGAAGAGACTTATCCGCGGACGCTCTATTGAAGGGGTTGCTGCAGCCAGTCTTTACGCAGCTTGCCGCCAATGTGGAGTACCTCGAACTCTAGATGAGATTGGTCAAGCAAGCCGTACCGGCAGAAAGGAAATCGGCCGTACATACAGATTCATGGTTCGTGAATTAAAGATGAAAATCATGCCTACAGGGCCTGAAGACTACATCTCAAGATTCTGCTCTGGACTTGGTCTTGACGCAGAAGTTGAAGCAAAAGCCCACGAATTGATCAAGGCTGCCCAGGAAAAGGAATTGACCAGCGGTCGAGGGCCAACAGGAATAGCAGCATCAATCATTTACATCGCAAGTGTTCTATGTGGCAAGCGTAGAACACAGAGGGAGGTCGCTGAAGTGGCAGGAGTCACAGAGGTAACCATCCGAAACAGGTACAAGGAGCTCATCCAGAACCTGAATATTGAACTCGACATCTGAGGTTGTTCAAATGTCCGCTGAAAAAGCGGCTCAACCATTAGCAGGAGTTTTGCACAAAAAGCAAAGCATAGTATTTGAGGTGAAATAATGAAGGCCAAACAGAGAGTTGTTGATGCTGTAAAAGAGCGCTGTCTTACTAAACTTGTTGGGGCGATGGAGAGAGGGGTCCAGTCATGGCCATTACCTTCACCTCCAAGGATAGATATCGAGTTCCCCCCATCACATCCTTCAGATGCCCAACAATTAATTGAACAAGCCCACGGATTTTTTATTGCCGATAGAGGGGGATTCGAAAGACACCTTCTTGAAACTGTAGAATTAGTTGTGCCACATCGAATGAGTTTGACTGAAGAGCCATTTGAGCAACATGAGAAATGGTTGCTACGGCGCCTAGACCTTGTTGCAGAGCGGATTCTTTTCTCGACTGCAACTGGGTGGTTAGCCCAAGCGTTCGATGAACAAGCCCCTGACGCTTTGAGATGGTGGTTATCGTTTACATTAATAGATGGTTTATGCATTAAGAGCCACGGCCAATCAATTCACCAAGGATACCATCTTTTGGAATCAATCGCACTGGCACAACGCCCAGGTAGTTGGCATTCTCAACCAGATTCGGGACCTCATCTAATTGGTTGGAATCCAAATTCAACTTTACCTAGAACTGAAGTAATCGCTCATGACGATGGTTGTGTTTCNGGAATTGAATTGCTTCGTCGATTAGAGGAAAGTGGTGAAGAACGCCGCCTTCTCTTGGTTGAATGGTTGAAATTATTACTTGAAAGAAAGGAACTGATTGTGCCTCTAGGGGTTGCAGAAATTATCCTTAGACGAGCATCAGACCCCTCTCCTGCAGTGGCTGCTTCCGTAGTGGGATGTTTAGCACGCCTTCTTGAAGCCGATTTAGAATTAGGAAAGAAGGCTTTGAAGCGTTTACATCAAAGGGAAGATNTTGAAGTCCGTAGAGCACTAGCCGATGTATTAACGAGAATGTTCCGCCGAATCGGTTGGGATGCTGTGTCATACCTTGAGGATATGNTGCAAAGTGATGATGACAGTGTCCTTGCCGCAGCATCTTCTACTGTTGGAGACCTAAGGTTCCTCGATGAAGAAAAATTTGGCGACACCATCCAAGAGTTAACTCGCCATAGTTCATCAGTTGTTAGGAGAAACTTGGTCCCCCATCTTAGAGAGTATATTCGGATGTATCCAGAAGATGAAAGAGGGATACTGACCAGATTGTGGGTTGATGGAGACGAAGTAATCGGTACAAGATTGAGAGAGTTACTCATGCGCCTCGAAGAAGTAGACCCNACTTCTTTTTCTTCCTTGCTTCATAAATTAAAAGANACATCNGAAGAATCTCTGACNCGTTTATGGAATGTTCTGGAATTACGCCGACCAGATTCAGTAATTGCTTGGAAGGCACACCTCGAAGGGGGTGAAGCNCCGGCTCAAACAATAATTGAAGAGTCCCGTGGACCAACCGATAATATGGAAGTTGAACTACCAAGTCTCCGAAACGCACTTTCCATGTTCGACAGCGAAGAATAGTTATTTCACACATCTATTGCTAGTAAGTCATAGCCTTCTTGCATCCAATGATAGCCCTTGACCACCCAGTCTATTAAATCGTTAACATCTTTTTCAGACATTCCAACGCGGTCTGCAATTCCAATTAGTTTTAATTTTTCAATGTCGCTTATATCCCGGTCTGCCAAAGCCATCAAACAAGCATCTCTCAATGCCAACTTCACTGCTCTTCCATCCATTCCTTCCATGCACTCTTCCAACTCTGGGGTTTCAATTAGTGATTCTCTTAACTGTACTTTTCGCTCTGGAGATAGCAAACTAGCACCCAAACGCTGTTCAATGCAAGTTCATCTCTACCAACCTTGCCGTCAACTGCAGCAAGGTGAGCTAATAACTTGGCGTGACTCCAGCGCTGGGCCGGACTGAGGTGGTGAAGTATGTCATGCAACATATGATGGCATTACCGATAATAGAATTGAACCTTTCCCGTGCTATGCAAACTGATTATGGCCTACCCCCCCGCCTCGCAGTACATGGACAATGGACTTCGCTGTATTTCCCTCTCATTGTTGCTGCTTTTTTCGAGTCTCTTTGTCGGTATAGCAAGGGCCGATGAAAGTACCGATAATTCCCTTGAAGCAAGAGATATCCAAGCCACCTTTAGCAGTGATGAATTAACCATAATTACATGGAGAAACATCCAAACTAATGATTATATTTTATTAGATTCTCTAAGAAATACGAGTTATGAGATATTTAGATCAGCGGTGGTGATGAATACAACAAACATTCTTTCTCTATCTCCAATAGCAACAGGAATAATGGCTTGCGAGGCTAATGAATCAAACCCATCATGTTCATCAAAACAACATTCATTCACATGGCAATCAGAACCCGGCACAGAAGGCACCTTTCATTATGGGATTGTTACAGTTTTAGAAAATGATAGCCGCACAGCAACATTGACAATAGGAAAAAGCCAAAGTAGCCCAACAACAGAAAGCGTTCATCCAATTTGGGCACCGCTCAGAGTATCAGCATCATATGATGCTGCCAATGAATCAACATTAATTTCTTGGGTTAATGCAGATGAAGTAGGCCTATCAGTACCCACTAACCGTACAATTTGGGTGTGGAGGCACCTTTCTCCAATCGCCAACAATAGTTGGGGTGATATGAACAAATCAATTATTGCCACCTTATCTTCATCAGCCAATTCATATGAATATTCATTAAGCGGAGNGGTTGAAGAAAGTGCATATTATTCAGTCACCTATCGATTTGANACTTGGGAAGATTTGAGATTCATTGGCAGTAATACAATGACTATTCCGGTTTCAGAAGATAATGTGGCTCCAGTATTGGTATCTCCACTTTGGGCCTCATTCGATGTTGGCACTGGAATTACATCCTTATCATGGCTTTCGGGGGTTATCGAAGAAGAATTGGTATCTCAAGTATGGCGCGCAAGTCATTCTTTCACAGAAGTTTCTGACGAGGGGGTTGTCCTTTTGGCTGAATTACCACATAATGCAACATCATATGACTACACAGTTCCATTGGGAAGTAATGGTGAATTTTGGTATGCAGTCACATTAAGAGATGAAGTTGGAAATGCAATCGATAATCTAAACATTATGCATCCAACCACCGGACCAATATTGGAGAGGACAATTGAGTTATCAGAGTCTGTAGCAACAGGCTTGACTTTCCAAATAACAGGACCCCAAACCGCCATTCAGTGGCAACAACCATCAGGTGCATCAAACGCAAAATATCATATTTGGAGGAGTAATTCAGGAGAAGTTGACAACGCATGTTTGCAAAGTAGTAGTTGCGAATTAGTTGAGATAGTAAATACCACAGAAATCAACATCGTAACTCCCAGTGGTGTTGAAAGGGACTCATGGTATGGAGTAACAATTGAAGCAATTTGGGCAGAAGCCAGCGACCTTTACCACCACCAACACCTAATTTCAGGTTTAAATTCGCGACCTACACACATTTCAGAAGATGCCGATGCACCAAACGAAGTTTCAGATTTGAGTGCCACTTTTTATGGACCTGACTTTACAACAACCCTTGAATGGTCAGGAAGTGAAGCTTTAGGGCTGACATATCACCTATGGAGAATACAAGGAGACTGGTCTCAAAGTGGGGCATGGAATGTTACTCAACCAGGATGGGAGGAGGTAGGCAGCATTGCTAGCGGCTCGAATAACATGACATTTGATCATACTACAGCAAATACAAATTCAGCCTTGACCACAACTTACGCCATCAGTGTTGAAGATGCGCATGGAAATCACGACACCATACTAACCGCAGGGGCCGTTTCATTAGTAGAAGAAGACATGCTTTCCCCCTCTATCCTTGTTGCCATTATTCCAAACGGGCAAAGCCTACCAACAGAGTCTGCTTGGCTTAATGATGGCATGAGTATTTCTTTCATTGGTATTAATGGTGGATTAGGTTCTTTGAGTATTCATGGTAGTGAACAACTTTCAACAGTTTCTTGTAGATTATTGGGGGACCAATCTAATCCGACCACCGCTTGGTCAGAAGCNATACAAGATGGAATCCGTTGGGATTGTTCAATCGCAATAACTAATTCAATGAAAGTAGATATCCGTGCAAATGATAGCGCTGGTAATCCAACTGAGTTAGTGGTATCAATTTCTACCAGTGAAGAACAATTCATTCCCCAACCAACCGATGAGAATAACGGGGTAGCTCAAAATCAGCAAGACCAATCATCATCTACTTTAGAAGGAGAAAATGATGCTTTGAGAATTGCTTTTTCCTTCATTGCCTTTCTTCTTTTTGCGGTGGTAATATTGATGTTAGTCAAGACAAGGAAACAACGCGCCCCTGCTGGAAAACCCACACCAAAAGAAGATTCTTGGATTTCCCGATTCATTGATTAATACCTTTGAATGACCATTTATGGGCGAGAGATTTGAANAACACCTTTCCTTCGGAGGAATGATGGGCGAGCCANAAAAGCAACCCCTGCCATCACCCATTACACCTCTTAGTTTTGGAATTCTCTTTATTGCTCAAACCTTTGTTGACATTCCATGGCCAAGTCCTTGGNAATCATCATTTACAACAGGGGTAATCGGATTGTGTGGTTGTTTTTTCCTTTACCANGCATGGTTTCGAGCGGTGTTTGAAACTAGGGGAATATTACCAACTACTAATTTATGGAAAAACCCTGCAAGGAGTGTGCCACAAGTTGCAGGGGTAGGAATTGCATTCACCCTTTTGAGTTGGGCATCAGGGAATAGTCTCTCGCAATGGATGCCAAAACCGGCAGGGATGGTATTATTGTTAGTAGGATTACTAACTTTGTTAGTTTCCGGCTATGCGTGGTTGGTGCTATTAGGTCCTTTGAGGGAAGATGGAATTCAAGAATCTGAATGATTCATTTTTGTCCAGGTTTCCAGAACTCCACCGGAAGTGGAGTTTCATCTGCTGCAGCCCTGCTTGCGAGGTGATCTGCCCGTTCATTCCANCGATGNCCCCTATGGGCACGCACATGTTGCCACGATAGGTCGAAAACAGAATAGACTTCATCCCATAAACTCCTNAATGTAGCCACTAATTCCTTGTTTGCNTTTGCTTTCCAAGACCCATCCGCCAAATTTCCAGCATATGTAGAATCACTCCTAATCAACACCTTTTCACTTTCTACATTAACTAATACCCAACGTAACGCCATCGCAAACGCAGTTAATTCAGCGGTATTATTAGAACCAACTTCCGCACCAATAAATTCAACATTTTCTGAATCTGTAATTACGCGTCCATTTTCTTCATGAAAGATTTCTCCTGAGCCCTTTCCTAANCCCGAGTCGCCGGTNACCACCACAACCCCCCACCCCGAAGGAGTGGTCTCATCGACATTTTGATTTCCAAGGCAAGAGCCATCAACATAGATAGTAAAGCCTTCTCTTGACACCTTTACCGACCTTCATTCAGCAATAATAGAGAGATAATTTGAGGCCGAAAGAGAGGATGTCACAGTTTCCATATCATCTGGACGCAATTTGATAATCCAACCCTTTCCATACGGGTCTTGATTCATCAATTCAGGTGCATCATCTAAGGCCTCATTTACGGCAGTTATAGTTCCTGAAACTGGAGCAAATATTGGTGAAGCACTCTTCACCGACTCGACGATTGCGAACTCAGTCATTTCTTCAAGTTGCTCATCTTCAGCAGGTAATTCAATGTAGACAATATCTGTCAATGCATCTTGAGCATGATCGGTAATTCCAATGAAGATTTCATCACCTTCAATTCGCATCCACTCATGTTCTTTAGTATAGTACAAGCCTTCCGGAACTTCAGTCATTATCACTCACCAATCCTTGCGAGGGGCGAAGAGTGGTCAACCTTTCGCCACGCCAGCCTACTCGGATTCACTGATGCTTTCAGTCAACATAGCTTCTTCAAGTTGAGCCCAAGCACCACTCAGGTTCCCATCTTTCAAACCACTTTCAACTTCGTTTTGAATTTCTTNNTTCCCATCTTTCAAACCACTTTCAACTTCGTTTTGAATTTCTTCTGCTAATGACCCTTCATCCATGGCTGGAAACCAACGAGCTAGTAAGCCTTCTGCAGAACTCTCCATCGAAATTGAAAGCCCTAAGCCTAAGAAAAACAAGGCTGCAATTGGAATACTCCACCCAATATTAACCTCCAATGGCAGACGTCCGCTTCTAAGGGCAAGAAATGTGACTAAAAATAAGGCACTAGCGATTGCGAAGA
>JGI26060J43896_10000634_pt1 | contig 12775 bp, 9 predicted proteins | sample MarorgKNORR_S2LV_6_FD_43896 | JGI IMG/M metagenome (IMG submission 43896) | reverse complement strand
AGCGTGTTTACTGGGGCTACTGTTTCTTCTGTTTGTGTTGGTCCCTCCGCGGCGGTGATAATTTTCTCTGGGTCGGAGGCAGGAACGCTAATGCCTTCTTCTTGACTGAACTCATCCCATGACAACATAGTTGTACCTCAACATCTTTAAACTTATAGTAATTAAACTAACTAATTCTCAGTTAGCAATTTTGTTTTATTGACAGGCTTCACAATCAGGATCATCAATCGAACAAGCCATTGGTATTTCTGCTGCTTCATTCGAAACTGCGTTCAGGCTAGTGTCTGAAATTGTTGATTTCTCTGTTGTAGTGGCAGCTAAAGCGCGCAAGTAATAAGTAGTCTTTAGCCCTCGTAACCAAGCCATCCTATAGGTGATATCTAGTTTCTTGCCGCTGGCACCAGCCACGTATAAGTTAAGTGACTGCGCTTGATCGATCCACTTTTGTCTCCGACTCGCTGCGTCCACTAACCATCGCGGTTCTACTTCAAACGCGGTGGCATAAATATCTTTTATCTTTTTTGGTACACGATCAATTTTTTGGACACTCCCTTCGTAGTACTTCAAATCATTAACCATTACGCTATCCCATAAATCGGCTTTCTTAAGATCATTTACCAAGAAAGGATTCACCACGGTAAATTCACCGGATAGATTAGATTTCACGTACAGATTTTGATATGTCGGCTCGATCGATTGAGAGACGCCGCTGATGTTTGCGATAGTCGCGGTTGGGGCAATCGCTAGGACGTTAGAATTGCGCATACCATTTTTCTGAATGCGGCTTCGAAGTCCATCCCAATCAAGGCGTTGTTCCATGTTCACATCAAAGAAATCATCACCTCGTGCTTCTTGGAGAAGCTTGAGTGAATCTATAGGTAGCTTCCCTTGATCCCAAAGAGAGCCCTCATAAGACTGGTAACGGCCACGTTCTTTAGCTAATTCAGTAGAAGCCTGAATAGCATGGTAGCTGATCATTTCCATGGAAACATCAGCGAATTCAACTGCCTGTTTGGAAGCATATGGAATGCGCTGAGTATACAGCGCATCCTGGAAACCCATGATTCCCATGCCTATTGGTCGATGTTTCAAGTTGGAATTTTCTGCCTGTGGAACCGAGTAATAATTGATATCAATGACATTGTCCAGCATACGAACAGCGGTAGTAATGGTCTTCTTGAGCTTTTCTTGGTCTAGTCCATTTTCATTGACGTGATTTACTAGGTTTACAGAACCAAGATTACAAACCGCGATTTCTTCCTGACTGGTATTCAGGGTGATTTCTGTGCAGAGATTTGAAGAATGGATTGTGCCGATATGCTGTTGTGGTGATCGGACATTACAGGCATCTTTGAAAGTAATCCAAGGGTGGCCAGTTTCGAAAAGCATCGAAATCATTTTCCGCCAAAGATCAGCAGCCTTGACAGTTTTATAGACTTCAATTTCGCCAGCCATTGCCAGGCGTTCATATTCTTCGTATGCGACTTCAAATTCTTTACCATGTAATTCGTGCAAGTCAGGAACATTATTCGGTGAGAACAGAGTCCAGTCCTGCTCGCTAAAGACACGTTTCATGAAAAGATCTGGAATCCAATTTGCGGTATTCATATCGTGAGCACGGCGACGATCGTCTCCAGTATTCTTGCGTAGCTCTAGGAATTCTTCGATATCCATATGCCATGTTTCTAGATAGGAGCAAACAGCACCTTTGCGTTTGCCACCCTGATTGACCGCAACAGCAGTATCGTTAACCACTTTCAGAAAGGGTACAACGCCCTGTGATTTACCATTGGTACCTTTAATGTGCGCGCCTAAAGCTCGTACTGGCGTCCAGTCATTTCCTAGACCACCAGCCCATTTCGAAAGCATGGCATTGTCACGTATTGCTGAATAAATTCCATGTAAGTCATCTGGAACCGTAGTGAGAAAGCAAGAAGACAATTGCGGCCTTAATGTTCCTGAATTGAACAATTGTGGAGTAGACGTCATATAATCGAAGCTGGATATTAAGTTATAAAATTCTATTGCCCGTTCTTCCCGATTTTCTTCATTTGACGCCAGCCCCATTGCAACGCGCATGAAAAACACCTGCGGTAATTCAAAGCGGACATTGTTGCTATGGATGAAGTAGCGGTCATAAAGTGTTTGTAGTCCAAGGTAGGTGAATTGCTGATCACGATCAGCTTTAAGGGCTTCGCCTAAAACACTGAGGTCATATTCGAGTAGGTGAGGGGAGAGTAGATCCAGCTCTACACCTTTTTCTATATATGGCTTTAATGTAGCCGCATAGCGGTAATGCATTTCGGAATGTGTTGCTGCATCAGTGATGCCGAGAAAACCCAGCGCTTCTGAGCGGAGGGTGTCCATCAACAGGCGAGCAGTAACATAGGAGTAATTTGGGTCTTTCTCTACCATAGTTCTGGCAGTCATCACCAAAGATGTGCGGACATCGTCCATCTTCACACCAGGGTAAAGGTTCTTTATCGTTTCAGCGTAAATATTGTCGCCAGATACATCCTCTAAGCCTTCGCACGCCTCGGTGATAATTGTTTTGAGGCGTTGTGTATCCAGAGGGCCTTGAGTGCCATCCTCAAAAGTTACTGTGATCTCAGGATGATCAGTTTTTTCCGATTCTTGCTTTTGCTCTCTTAAACGCGTGTGTTCTGCACGGTAGATAACATAGCTTCGGGCTATTTTGTGCTCGCCAGTCCGCATGAGTGCGAGTTCAACTTGATCCTGTATATCTTCAATGTGAATGGTGCCACCAGAAGGCATACGACGGCGGAAAATGTCGGTAATCAGGCCACCCAGTTGCGCAACGGATTCATGAATTCTTGTAGAGGCCGCGGCATTACCACCCTCAACAGCCAAATAGGCTTTTGTGATGGCAACAGAAATCTTAGACTCTGAATAAGCTACGACTGCACCGTTGCGCTTAATTACTCGCAATTGTCCTGGGGCCGTCGATGTGACACTTATCCCATCGTCATTACCGGGAGCTGAGGCCAGAGGAGAGTCGTCTGTTGTTTGTACATCTGTTTGCATTTTGTTCTCCAGATTTGGTCTTTACTACAACCGTTCTATTTATTTTTTTGGCTTTCGAGCGGCCTTTTTAGGCTAATAGTTTTGCTATTAGCCCTTTTATTTCTAGTCCTTGGTACGGTTTGCCTTCAATCTTCGTTACCAACCCAGTAAGACCCAATGGGCTCTAACGTGCTAAGTCCCGACGATTTGATCTAGGTAGCTGGGTTAGTATCTAGATTTCTGCCAATGGCTACTGCTGTTTTCGTGGCGGCATTTCTAATTCTCAGTTTTTATTATCAATTTTCAGTGTTTTCTCTAGATTTCTGAATTCCGACTAGATGTTCTACCTAGAAAGCTAATTTTTTACAGAGTACTAAACCCCCGTCTAACCTGAATCTTGGGCGAAATCATCAATATCCGGCTCCGCTTTTGGCTGTCAGACAGTGTAAAAGCCATATACTATATATTGTGTTTTCTCGGTAGGACTTTAATTGTTTTTTTAATTACTGAGGAAAAGTACTGAAACCTCAAAAACAAACCCAAGGATTTGGCCTTGTATACACGTTTTGCTGACAACAACCTTTTCTAATTTTGGGCCGGCTCAGCGATCTGCGCAACAACACTTAGCAAGCCTACCGGTTTAATCATGGTTAGAAATAAGTTCTTTGATTTTAGCTCGATTTATACAACATATAGACAAGCCGCGAATCATCAACACAAGATAATGCGATTATAGGGTTATTGCAAGTTCTTTTTCGGTGGGTTATCTGTGGGTAAATTGTGAATAGGCTGTTGTTGTTATTGAATATTTACTCTAGTGGTAATCGCTTCAAAGGAACTGTTCAAAATTCGTTCAGACTGTTGTTTGTTTTAGCAGGAATTTGAACTAAATCCCGTTCTTATGCGCGAAAAAAGGGAACACTATATGTTGTGGTAGTCCAAAACGGGGAAAATTCAAATAAAGAGTGGGAAAACCACATTTAAGGTGGAAGCCATTGCAGCTGATTCGATTTAGGAGCTAAGCATGAATTCTAACAATGCTTTTTGAGAATGCATGCGGTTTTCCGCTTCGTCCCAAACGACGCTGTCTTCGCGATCTAGGAGTTTAGTGCTGACTTCCTCGCCACGGTGAGCGGGTAAGCAGTGCATAAATAATGCATCACTATGGGCCTTGGACATCAACTCTTCGGTGACTTGGTAATCGGCAAAGGCTAGCTTTCGTTTGGATTGTTCTTCTTCTTGTCCCATCGAGGACCATACATCAGTCACTACCAGGTCAGACCCTGCTACTGCCTCACTGGGGGAGCGCAGTAGGCTAACTCGATTAGAGCTAAGTTCTAACAAGTCTTTNCGAGGTTCGTAGCCAGAGGGGCTGGCAATTTTTAATTCGAAATCGAATTGAATGGCAGCAGTAATATAGGACTGGCACATATTGTTGCCATCGCCGATCCAGCTTACCGTTTTACCGGAGATGCTGCCCTTATGCTCAACATAGGTTTGCATGTCGGCCAACAGCTGACAGGGGTGAAAATCATCACTGAGAGCATTGATTACTGGAACGTTAGAGTGGAGGGCGAACTCCTCAAGCATAGCCTGGTCAAAAGTTCGAATCGCCAAACAATCAACCATCCGTGAAAGTACGCGAGCACTATCAGCAATGGGCTCTCCGCGTCCTAGCTGGGAATCCTGATTTGACAGAAACAGAGAGTTGCCACCAAGCTGTGTCATTGCCACTTCAAATGCCACTCTGGTTCTAGTGGATGACTTTTCAAAAATAAGGCCAAGGGTTTTCTGCGATAATGCTTGGCTAGGCAGGCCTAAGGATTTTAATTCAATCGCCCGTACAATAATTGCTTGTAGTTCATCTTTGCTCAAATCAAGCAAGTTGAGAAAATGTCTGGAACTCATGAGAATACTCTGCTTGCTAGAGTGAAGTGGTTAGGGGCTGCTTAAATTGCTCGATACAACTTACTGGAAATAAAAAGGGCAGCTTTCGCTACCCGTTAAAACAGCATTCTAGCCAAGTCTGCCCTGTGGGGCAATTGTCTTTGGCATTACCATAAGCTAGTCTCCTAAATACTTAATCCATGGACTGTGTGGTTTGCATTGAATCCAGTAGAACTAAAATTATTCTCCAGTCGTGTTGCAGCTATCTGCGATGAAATGGGTCAAGTTTTACGCAGAACTGCCTTCTCTCCGAATATTAAAGATCGGCTTGATTTTTCCTGTGCAATATTTGGAGCTCAAGGAGAGCTCTACGCTCAAGCAGCCCACATACCAGTCCATTTGGGAAGTATGGCATTTGCTATGGGAGGGATTATTGGTAATAGAGCCTGGGAGGCAGGGGACGTACTAATGGTAAACGACCCCTTTCTAGGGGGAACTCATCTGCCTGATGTTACGGTAATCTCGCCGGTTTTTTTATCAAACTCTGAGTCCTTGGTTGGGTTTGTAGCTAATCGAGCACACCATGCCAATATTGGTTGCGATACTCCAGGCTCCATGCCCGTTTCCACCTGTCTCGAGGAGGAAGGGCTAATCATTTCGCCAACATTCTTATTTAAGAAAGGGAAGTTACAGCAAAATTTGATCGCGCTCCCTGGTCTAAAGAACGGAGTCTTAATTGGTGACTTCGCGGCACAAGTTGGAGCGAATCAAGTGGGCGTGCGACGCCTTCAAAATTTGATCGAACAAACTGGATCCTCTGCCTATCTAATTGGTATGCAGGAGCTTAATGATTATGCCGATCGACTTACTGCAAATTTGATTAGGTCGATCGCCCCAGGAGAGTTCAGCTTCAAAGATATACTTGATGATGATGGTTGTGGCAGCAAGGAAATTGGTCTCACGGTGAGCATGCGAATTACGCCTGCTTGTATTGAATTAGATTTTAGCAAAAGTGCAGATCAAGTTGAGGGGAATCTTAACTGTCCGGAACCGGTGGTAGCGGCGGCAGCCTACTTTTGTTTTAGATGCCTGATGCCCGCCGAGGCGCCTTCATGCGAGGGCTTATTTCGTCGAATTAAAATCATAACCCGAGTAGGCTCCTTGATCAACGCTCGGCGGCCTGCAGCGGTTGCAGCCGGAAACGTTGAGACTTCAACAAGATTAGTCGATGTGGTTTTTGGAGCCCTTGCTCAAGCGATGCCAGAAAAAATTGCAGCAGCGAGTCAGGGTACTATGAACAATGTGGCCATGGGGGCTATCGAAGAATCATCCGGTATTCGCTGGGATTATTACGAGACTCTGGCGGGAGGTATGGGTGGAGGGCCAAATTTTTCAGGTCTAGATGCAGTTCATACTCATATGACAAATACTCTCAATACGCCCATCGAAAGCTTGGAAATGCACTACCCGCTTCGAGTGCATCAGTACCGAATTCGCCCAAATAGTGGAGGTGGCGGAGCGCAAAAGGGCGGGAATGGAATTGTTCGGGAATATGAATTTCTCGAGCCCACCCAGCTAAGTTTACTTTCGGAGCGACGATTAAATAAGCCATGGGGATTGTGCGGAGGTTCCGCTGGGGCTTGTGGTAATAATCTTCTCAATGACAAGTCGCTGCCCAGTAAGTGCAATTTGCATGTAGTGGCTGGAGATAGGCTAATCATTGAAACACCCGGCGGCGGTGGTTGGGGTGCTGCTGGTCCGGAGAAGTAGTGCAAAGCAGTGTTTTGACCGCGTCTTATTTATTCCCAATTGCTTACTAAGGTTTCCACTTTGTTTACTTATCTACAGAAGCATGTGAGGTGAAACTGCCAAATTGACCGAGTTCCGTGTAAACTTACAGTCTGATTTTAAAGCTACACGCAAGCAAGTGAGTGAATTAAAAATATTTTATTGTTAACGCTTTCTATCGAAGGTTTGCAATGATTACAGTCAATGAATAAAAGAATTACCGAGGAAGTTTTCATGAGCGTAGAAGAAACCATTAAAGAGCAAATAGAATCGAATAGTATTTTATTGTATATGAAGGGAAGTCCAGAGCAGCCGCAGTGTGGGTTTTCATCACAGGCGACCCAGATATTAATGGCCTGTGGAAAACGCTTTGCTTATGTGGATATTTTAAGTAATCCAGAAATTCGGGCAACATTGCCTTCGGTTTCAAATTGGCCAACATTTCCTCAGTTGTTTGTAGGAGGAGAGCTAGTCGGTGGTAGCGATATCATCACAGAAATGTTTGAAAAAGGCGAATTGCAGCCGATGATTGACGCGGTAGTAGTTGAAGAAGAATTGCCGGAAAAGCCGCAAGAATGATAGAGATATTCTTGCGGCTAGTATTTGTTTTTAATAGGCGCCAGTTATCTTTCTGAACTTGAGGGATGAACCTTATCTTTTGAATTAGGCGTGTTCGAATAATCTAGTGTAACTTTCCTGCTATGCCATGATTAATTCTTCTAAATCTTAGATTTTAAAGTGGCCATCCTCCTAGATCTTGCCACTTGTTAACAATGCCGCAAAACAATTCAGCGGTTTTTTCTGCATCATAGCGAGCAGAGTGAGCTTGATTGTTGTCGAATTCAATTTTTGCCGCCTCACAGGCCCGAGAGAGGACTGTTTGTCCATAAGCGAGGCCGGCAAGGGTCGCAGTATCGAAACTAGAAAAAGGGTGAAAGGGGTTGCGCTTCAAATTGTGTCGCTCGCTAGCTGCATTGAGAAAACTGTGATCAAAGTGAGCGTTATGCCCAACTAGAATGGCTCGTTTGCAGGCATTGTTCTTCATCGAATCTCTAATGAGCTTGAACATATTCGAGAATACATCTTTTTCAGATTTCGCTATTCGCAATGGATGGTAAGGGTCGATGCCTGTGAATTTAAGCGCTGCCTCTTCGATATTTGCGCCATCAAAAGGGACTACGCGATGGAAAAAAGTTTGTTCAATTTCAATTTTTCCTGATTCATCTATCGCCAGTATTACCGCAGCTATTTCAAGAACAGCATCAGTTTTTGAGTTAAATCCGCCGGTTTCAATATCGATTACAACTGGTAAATAAGTGCGGAATCGATTTGCCATTAATGACGCATCGGCTCTGCGCGTCTCCGTATGGTTCATGGGTTATCCTTAACTAATTTCCAGTGAATCGACTCATTGGCACGAATAGGCACTACTGCCGTTTTATCGAATTGATAGCTTGGAGGGACAAGCCATTCTGACTTTTTTAAAGTTATCTCTTCTTGATTTCTTGCCAGCCCATAAAAATCTGGCCCATGAAAACTAGCAAAAGCTTCTAATCCATCTAATGCATCTAATTCTTCAAAAACTTCAGCGTAGAGTTCTATTGCAGCAGGGGAGGAATAAATTCCAGCGCAGCCGCAGCTGTGCTCTTTTAATTCTTTTGCGTGAGGGGCGGAGTCAGTGCCTAAGAAGAATTTTGGGTTGCCACTGGTGGCTGCAGCTCTTAAAGATTGAGTATGCGAGCTACGCTTAAGAATCGGCAAGCAATAAAAGTGAGGTCTGACTCCTTTTGCTAGCATATCATTTCTGTCATACAGTAGGTGGTGAACAGTAATAGTAGCCCCAACATTTTGATTTCTTTCTCTGACAAAATCCACTGAATCGCTGGTGGTGATATGTTCGAGTATGATCTTTAGTTCAGGGAATCGGTCACAGAGTGGGCTGAGTATCAGGTCAAGAAATTCCTTTTCACGATCAAAAATATCAGTGCTTGGGTTAGTGCTTTCACCATGTAAGAGCAATGGTATGCCAAACTCGGCCATCCGTTCGATAATGGGGTAGACCTTTTCAATGCTTGTCACTCCATTTTCTGAATTAGTTGTTGCGCCCGCCGGATAATATTTTACCGCGACAACTTCTTCAGTGTTGGCTAAGAGATCAATTTCTTTTAACCTTAAAGTATCGGTTAAGTACAACGTCATCAGTGGGTGGAAGGAAGACCGTTCAGGGACGGCTGCTAGGATTCTTTCACGATAGCTTAGCGCATCGCTAATTGAAGTTATTGGTCGTTTAAGATTAGGCATAACGATGGCGCGCCCAAAAACTCTTGCCGTATGTGGAACTGTGGTATGCAGTGCCGGGCCATCTCGGAGATGTAAATGCCAATCGTCTGGCCGAACCAAGCTGATATAATCAGAACTCATTAAATACTGCTTTTTTGTGAAATTTCTCTATTGTAGCTGAATTAGGAATACAGCTGAATTGCCCATTTAAATAAATCACAAGATAGTTTATCAATGTTATTGCCGTGCCTAACTCGATAGGAGTTAGGAGTCTAGGCGGAAAAGGGTGCTCTATGGGCACCAATGAAGAGGCTTATTTCCTCTCTCACTCAAGCCCTTCTTTAATATGGCTGAGTAATGTTTTGTAATTAGTAAGGAGACGCTCTCAATTTTTGACTATGAGCCAGTATTAGCTTACTAAATGAGGGAAGTGTCACAATATCTTCCATTTCACCGCAGTGAAAGACAAATTATCGGTACTCATTAGCAAGATGACGCTATAGTGAAGTTTGATGAGGCTTTGACTAGAAAACTAATAGATGAGATTCGGGCTGCTATGACGTTTAGCTCAGACTTTTTAGAAGCTGTATATAGATGCGCAGGAGATTCTGGATGGCAGGCGGTGTTTTCCACTGCACCTATGATAGTGCTAGAATACTGCTCTTTTTTTCTGAGACTCACCTAGAATAAATATTTCGTCGTCGCAGGGATAGTTATTTTGGGTTATTCCAGTCTTAGTTATTTGAATCTCGATTCACGCTTTACCTAAGACATAATTCAGCCACTAGTAGCTGTTGGGAGGATATTCATGTCGAGCATAAATAAAGTCGTATTAGCCTATTCTGGGGGCCTAGATACTTCTGTTATCGCTAAGTGGTTGCAACAAACTTACGATTGTGACGTAGTCACTTTTACCGCGGATATAGGACAGGGAGAAGAAGTTGCGCCCGCGNGAGCCAAAGCTGAGGCAATGGGTATAAAGGAAATATATATAGAAGATTTGAAGGAAGAATTTGTTAAAGACTACGTTTTCCCAATGTTTCGAGCTAATGCATTATATGAGGGCGAATACCTCTTAGGTACTTCGATTGCGCGACCGCTGATCGCCAAGCGACTTATTGAAATTGCGGCTGAGACGGATGCTGATGCTATCTCACATGGGGCTACAGGAAAAGGCAATGACCAAGTTCGATTTGAGTTAGGTGCTTATGCCCTTAGTCCTGGAATTCATGTAATAGCCCCTTGGCGCGAATGGGACCTTACCTCGAGAGATACTTTGTTAGCCTATTGTGATCAGCATGGAATTCCGGTGGAGAATAAACTTGGTAAAAAATCGCCATACTCCATGGATGCTAACCTTCTGCACATATCCTATGAAGGCGATATTTTAGAAAACCCTGGAGCCGAACCAGAGGAACCTATGTGGCTTTGGACTGTGTCCCCAGAGAATGCACCAGATGAACCACGTTACCTTGAGCTAGAATATAAACGTGGTGATATTGTCAGTATTGATGGCAAGCTTCTTTCACCAGCTAAAATTCTGACCAAGCTAAATAAGATTGCAGGCGAAAATGGCATTGGCAGAGCCGATATAGTTGAGAATCGCTATGTTGGAATGAAGTCCAGGGGTTGCTATGAAACCCCTGGTGGCACTGTCATGCTGAAAGCGCATAGAGCGATTGAATCACTGACTTTAGATCGTGAGTTGGCTCACCTTAAAGATGATTTAATGCCAAGGTATGCTTCATTGGTCTACAACGGATACTGGTGGGCGCCGGAGCGATCGGCGCTCCAAGGGCTGATAGATACTTCCCAAGAACATGTTAATGGTACTGTGCGCTTAAAACTGTACAAAGGGAATGTTATTGTCGTGGGGAGGGAATCAAAAGATTCATTATTCGATGAAGCTATCGCCACTTTTGAAGATGATGCTGGTGCCTACGATCAGGCTGATGCCGCTGGCTTCATCAAGCTCAATGCTCTGCGTTTACGAATTGCCGCATTGAAAGGCAGAAAGTAAGCTTACGCTAGAGTTAGCTATCTCAACTCTCTCTTTTCTTCTTAAATTCACACAAATCCTCAATAACACAGGCGCTACAGCGTGGCTTGCGGGCGACGCAGATATACCGACCATGGAGAATCAACCAGTGATGCGCATCTAACAAAAATTCCTCAGGCACCAATTTGACTAATCTTTTTTCCACTTCTAAAACGTTTTTACCTGGAGCGATACCTGTGCGGTTTGAAATCCTAAAGATGTGAGTATCAACCGCTATAGCTATCTGGCGAAACGCGGTATTTAGGACCACGTTGGCGGTTTTTCTGCCAACCCCCGGGAGTGCTTCGAGTTCCTCTCGGGTGCTAGGAACTTGAGAGTTATGCTTCTGAATCAAGCTTTTGCAAGTCTTGATAATGTTTGCGGCCTTAGTGTTAAACAGGCCAATTGTCTTTATATATTTCTTGAGGCCATCAACCTCCAAAGCAGCAATTTCCTCAGGAGTGTGGGCAACTTGATAGAGTTTTTCCGTTGCTTTGTTGACGCTCACATCTGTGGCCTGGGCAGAAAGGATAACTGATATTAGGAGTTCAAAATCACTAGTGAATTTCAATTCGGTTGTAGGCTCAGGATTCTCAGCTCTCAAGCGCTCAAATATCTCGGTCCTTTTTATCTTGTTCATATTCTACCAGTCACTCTTGCTCGCTTTGCAGCTTGAGTATCTATTTTAATATTAGATGATCTTATTCTGCGTTTGGAGTCGATTAGGTTTTTTGTAGCAATTATTAAACCTAAAATAATAAACGCAGCCGGTGGTAATTTTGCGAAACTGAATAGCTTCTCCTGATTTGCATTGTCCTCAATGGAGAGGTTCAAGAATTTAGGTCTCAGTAGATCTAAGTTGCTAAATATAGTCCCAGTAGATAAAGCTTCGCGTATTGTCGCTAGTAGTAGTATGGCAACTAGGAAACCGAAACCAACGATTAGGTTATCTATAACAACCTTAGCAAGTTTTCTAGTTTGCAAACTGGCTTCAAGTCGCATGAGAATTACGACATTACAACAAATTAAAGAAAGATAGATTCCTAATTCCTTTGAGAGTGCAAAAAAGTAGAGCTGAACAATTAGATCGATAATGCTGGTGGCTACGGCCGCGATGATTCCGAACCATAGCCATCGCCAACTGTGCGCAATCTGGTGTTTGCAGAGGCTTACTACAACAGAGGAGAGGAGCAATACGAACACGCTGGCTATTCCCAAGGCCAAGCCTGTGGCAAAGCTAGTGGAAATAGCCAGCACCGGGCTGAGACCCAGCAACTGAACTAATACTGGATTATTATTCCAGATCGAGGGTGATTGCTGAGAATAATAATTTGCCTTGCTCATGCATCCATACCTAGATCATCGCTGCTGCCTTTACCAGCTGGTCCTACAACGCCTTTCTTGCGACCATAGATTCGTGGACGAAGAAAGTGGTCTAACAGGGGAGCAGAAAAATTCCCTAGTAACACAGCTATCGCAATAGAGTCTAAATAGTTTCCCCAAACTCTTATGCTGTAAATGCTTAAACCAATTATTATCCCGTAAACCAATTTTCCTTTACTAGTAGTTGCAGCGCTGACTGGATCGGTGGCAATAAAAAAAGCGCCGATCATTGTGGCACTGCCGAACAAGTGTAAATAAGGAGTTCCGTAAGTTGCATAACCACCCGGGGAGTAAAATAAAATTGATAGGGTTAGCACAGTAACGATGACAGCCGCTGGGATATGCCAAGTTATGATGCGCTTCAAAAGTAAGAAA
>JGI26060J43896_10000630_pt1 | contig 12839 bp, 12 predicted proteins | sample MarorgKNORR_S2LV_6_FD_43896 | JGI IMG/M metagenome (IMG submission 43896) | reverse complement strand
TAGTCCCATATCTAGTTTGTCCTATAAAATCCTATAACTCAGAAACACGATNCCTAAAAGTTTTTTCATTTTATTAATTTTTTTTAATTAATTTATTATTTTTCCAGATGCCTTTATCAATTGTTCCATTAGCAAATGTATAAGTTCCTAATCCATAATAACTTCCGTCCCTAAAATTACCCACAAATTTTGAACCATTTGCATATGTTATCATTGCTTGTCCATTAAGTAGACCATATTTAAATTCACCAACATATTTTGTATTGTTATAAAAAATTGGCTTTGGTTCAGGTAAGAACTTTGTTCCATGTCCGTAAGGTTTATTATATTTTAACTCTCCTATATATTTTATTCCATCGGGAAAAGTTATGCTTCCTTGACCATAAAGTTTTCCATTTCTATATTCGCCTTGGAATAAAACTTTTTTGTCTTTATATTTATCCTTATATAATTGATCATAAGCAATATTTTTCTTTTCAGTTCCAAAACAATTTGTCCATTTGAAAATATCTGTTCCTTTACAGTTGGGCAAAGAACTATCTGCCAGAACTATATTAAAAAACATTAAAACNCAGAACCACNATCCCTAAAAGTTTTTTCATTAATCTTTAAATATATAAATAAAAGTTAAAATTATAAGCACTATGATAATCCAAACAGTAAGATTAGTTAACAGTTGTTTTAATTTTGAATTAGATTGTAAAAAAGCAGGAAGAACTAATAATAGAACCCCTATCATATATACCACTGGTATTAATTGATCCATTAATTCCTTAAACTATATATCCGGTCATTTACTGAATAATTTTATAGATTAAAATAAATCCTAGTTAGATTGTTTGAGTATTTCTAAAAAATCATCAACATCATTATCTTTAGTATTCCAAGCTGAAACTAATCTTACCGCTTTACCATCCCATTCATCTTCATTAATTGTATAACCTTCTGAATTTAGATGTTCTATCTTATTTCTTGGGAAGGTAGCAAAAACCTCATTAGCTTCAGTTGGATAAGATAAATTTATATCAGAATGATTATTTAATCCTTCACTTAATCTTTTTCCCATTTTATTTGCATGTTTTGCATTTTTAAGCCAAACATCATCTGAAATATAAGCATCTAATTGAGCTGAAACAAATCGCATTTTTGATAATAAATGCCCTGCTCTTTTCATTAAAAATGCAATATTACCAACTAAATCTTTCTTGAAGAAGATTATTGCTTCTGCAGCAAGACAACCATTTTTTGTTGCACCAAACGACAATACATCAATACCTGATTTCCAAGTCATTTCAGCAGGAGTTACATCTAATGAAACTAAAGCATTGGCAAATCTTGCTCCATCCATATGCATATTTAGATTATGTTTATGAGCAACATCTGAAATTTTTTTAATTTCATCTAGTTGATACACTTCTCCAGTTTCACAAACTTGAGTGATACTTACAGATGAAGGTTGGGTATGATGCACTATTCCTTTCCCACTAATAGATTTGTCTAACTCATCTGCTGTAATTTTTCCATTAACACCTTGTAAGGCAACTAATTTTCCTCCTCCTGTATAAAATTCAGGAGCACCACATTCATCTGTATTTATATGAGATAATTTATGACAATAAATATTTCCAAATGATGGTGTCATAGTCGATAAAGCTAAAGCATTTGCGGCTGTACCTGAGGCTGTTGGAAAAACAATTACTTCCTTTTCAAATATATCTGAAAACTTATCCTGTAATTCGGTTGATATTTGATCATTTCCATAAGGTGTACTGTCACCTTCATTTGCTTTTAAAATTGCATCTAACACTTCAGGACAAGCACCAGCAACATTATCTGAAGCGAATTTTACACGCTCTCTTTTTGTTTTAATTTTAGCCATATTATTGTTTTGGAAAATAATCTTTTAGAGTGCCTTCTCTATAAACATCTGCTGTACAACAATGCAGACCTCCACCAAAAGCATAAGCATCTCTAAGTTCAACTGGTATTACTTCCATTCCAAGTTTGTCTAATTGTTCTGCTTGATAAACTTCGCTTTTTTCAACACAAACTGTTTTAGGATCAAGCACTATTACATTCATTGATAACCATGTAGATGAATAGCATAATGGAGGTGGCTCATTATGTGCCGGTTGTGCACTATCAACAATTTCCCAACCATTATCTTCAAATAATTTTCTTTGTTTTTTTGGTAATCTTCTTTGAGGATTGTTAATAATTAAACCTTCTTTAATTGGAGTAAAAGTAGCATCAATATGAATTGGATAAGGGTCACCTGGAAAATTAACCGCATGAACTCTATGATCTTTATAGTGTCTTTTTAACCAATCAATTCCTTTTAAATTTGTTGTAAAACCATGTTGTACAACTAAATCTTTTCCAAATCTTAAAACATCAGCTGCATCAAATAACGGTTCTTCTTCTGTCGTTACAAAAAATTTATCTTCTGTCCATTCTAATCTTTTTTGAATACCAATTTTATCTGACAAGTAATCTTTTCGATAATCTTTATCTGTTAATCTTGGTTTTGGAGCAGACTCATGCCTCATATTAGGATCTTGATTATAATACTCTTGAAGCAAAGGTCGGTAACAAAGATATTCAAACCATCTACAACGATAACTCATAGTTGCTTCCAATATTTCATTGCCAACAGTAAGCAAAACATCTCTTGGGGGCATACAACCAAACATAGTTTCTGCTTCCCAATCAGGCGTTGAGGTTTTTTTATTAAAATCAATTGGAGTGGGTCTGTCTACCTTAATCCCTCTTTTAATTAACATATTTGAAAAATTATCTAAAAGTTGGTTGGCTTTATCAACTGTGTCTTTAGTTCTTGGGCCAAATAGACCTCGCATATCACTATCTTCTGGAACTTTAGCATCAAGTGCTGGTTCAGGTGCTGGTATACAAGTTCCATCTGCTCTTCCAACGATCACATGTTTTAATGGATCCCACTCATTCCAACTATTAACAACAGTTTTATCAGTCATAAATTTTATTAATTTTTTATAATATTATGTTCAGGGCCGAAAGGAAATTTTGTGATGTTTTCTGCGCCATCTTTACCAATTACTAATATATCGTGCTCTCTATATCCACCTGCTCCTGGATTCCCATCAGGTATCATAATCATTGGTTCCATTGAAACCACCATGTTCTCTTCAAAAACTGTATCAATATCTTCTCTAAGCTCTAATCCTGCTTCTCTTCCATAAAAATGTGAAAGCACTCCAAACGAATGTCCATATCCAAATGTTCGGTATTGTAAGTATCCAAGTTCAGCAAATAGCTCATTAAGTTCATGACAGATATCAGAACACTTAACACCTGGCTTAATTAATTCTAATCCACGTTTATGAACTTTAACATTTGCTTCCCATGCTTTAAGGCTGTCATCATCTACATGATCTAAAAATAATGTTCTCTCTAGTGCTGTATAATAACCTGAAATCATTGGGAAAGTATTTAATGATAAAATATCCCCTTTAATTAATTTTTTATTTGTTTTTGGATTATGTGCTCCATCAGTATTAATCCCTGACTGGAACCAAACCCATGTATCCATATATTCTCCTCCAGGATAAGTTTTTACAATCTCTCGTTCCATTCGGTCACGACCTGCAATCGCTATCTCAATTTCTGTGTTATTTTCTTTGATATTCCTAACAATTTCTTCTCCCCCTAAGTCAGCAATTCTTGCTCCATTTTTAATAATTTCAATCTCTTCATTAGATTTGATCATTCTGAGTTGCATTAAATCTTTTGAAACATCGCTAAAAACAGAAAATGTAAAAATAGACCCAATTTTTTCCTTCATATCTAAAGTGACATGATCATTTTCTAAACCAATATTTTTTGGGGGATCATCTCTTCCAATAATAGAGACTATTGCTCTCAAAAAATTATCTCTTTTCCAATCTGTATAAATTACATTATCACAGTGTGATCTTCTCCAAGGTTGGCTAGCATCAATGTTTGCTGAAATTGTTGAAATTTTATTCTTTGTTACAACGCAGCCATAAGGTCTGCCAAAAGAACAATAAATAAATCCTGTATAATAAGCAATGTTGTGCATAGATGTTAAAATAACCATATCAAGATTATTCTTATCCATTACAGTTCTTAAATTGTTTACCCTTCTATCGTACTCTGAGTTTGTAAAAGGAAGTTTTACTTTATCTCCATTTTTTAATGTAAAAAAATCTGGTCTTTCCATTAAATTAATTTAACCCTATGTATCTTTTGTTCCATCTCATTACTAAACTATAATAAGTAAGAGAAATAAAAAGAAAGAACCCACCAATAATTGTATTGGTTGTTGGAATTTCATTAATTCCAAAAATTGGTAGCCATACCCAAAAAATTCCACCAATTACTTCTGTTAAAGATAATAAAGTTAATTCAGCAGCTGGAATAGCTTTAGATCCAATTGAATATAAAATTAACCCTAGGCAAACTAAAGTTCCATGAAGAGAGAATAACGAGCTGTTATAGCTTGAAGAAAAGAAAACCAAATCCTTATTTAAGATCATTATTGTTGCAAAAATAAAACAAAAAAAGCCTGCAAATGCAGTTGTTGTAAATTTTGGTGTTTCATTTCGCCATCTTAATGTTACTGAAAACACTGAAAACCCTAAAGAAGATGTAATACCAAACACAAATCCTATTAATGAAGTTTCGGCATTATTTCCTACAGCCATAATACCTATACCAATTGCTGCAATAAAAATTGATATCCAAACATTCAAAGAAATTTTTTCATTTAAAAACAAAAAAGCTAGTAGAGCAGCAAAAAAGGGCATAGCCGCAAGACATAATAAAGTAATAGCTGCGCTGGTGTTTGTTATTGAAAACATAAAAGTAATCATTGCAATACCTAAGCCAGATCCTCCTATTAGACCTGATAAACCCATCTTAAAATAATTTTTATAAAAATTTTTACCTTCTTCAAAATATAAGTACAGATTTAATAAAATAAAAATCGTCAAACCTCTTCCAAAAATATACTGCCAAGGAATTAGATGTGGATCATTCATATTTCTAACTACCAGTGGTCCAAAAGACCAAATAAGGCCAGCAATTAAAACAACTGGAACAGCAATTTTAGGGTTTCTAAATTCTAACATAATCAGATATTTAATTCTAAATTGATTTAACTACAACAAAAATGACGTTGCTTATATCAAGGTATCGTTTGAGTGATTGTGGAAAAAGCAATCAACNATTTCTCCTTTTTTAAACTTAGATTTTCCTGCTGGCAATAACGTCCAAATATTAGATTTTACAAATGACTTTATTCGAAAAGACTCCTGCCCTTTAAGGACTTCAACTTCTAATTTTCCATTTTTAGTTGTGTTTAATTTACTTTTAGCAAATCTTGTAAATTTTTTCTTTTTAACAAATTCACTTTTCAAAATAGCTTTGATTGGTTTTTCACTATTAAGGCCTAATATATTTTCAATATAGGGATAAACAAAAAATCTAAAACAAGCAGATGAAGACATTGGATTACCAGGCAATCCAAAAAATGCTTTTTGTTTTTCTTTAATTTTTGCAAACAAAATTGGTTTTCCAGGTCTTATTGCAACACTTTTAAAATAATTAGATAGTTTAAAAGACCTTATAACACTTGGTACAAAGTCAAATTTACCAGTTGAAACTGCTCCTGAGGTGATAAGAATATCTGTATTAGATTTTATCATCTTAGTTATTTGAGATTTAAAAACTTTTTCATGATTATCTTTTAAAATTCCACCATTTCTAAAATTAAATAAGAAATTTTGATCTAAACTTTTGATATAATGACTATTAGAATTTCTAACTTTCCAATCTGGAATATTATCTTGATTAGATATTTCGTTTCCAGTTGAGAAAAATAAAATATTTATTTTTTTCTTAACATTTATATTTTTAATACCTAATGTTTTAAAGGCTAATATATGGTTAGGCTGAATGATTGTATTTTTCTTAACTACTAATTCATTTTTTTTATAATCTGAACCTTTAAATCTAACATGATTATGTTTTTGTATTTTTTGATTAACTAAAATATATTTTTGATTATTTTTACTTGGGTAGAAGACAATTTGTTCTATCGGAATGATAGTATTAAAACCTTTTGGGATAATACCTCCTGTCATAATTTCAACAGCATCAAATTTATGAATTTTTTTTTTTAAAGGCTTCATTCCGGCAGCAATGGACCCAATAATTTTAAATTGTTGATTAGAATGTTTTTTAATACTTTTTGTGTCATTTGAGTTAATTACAAAACCATCAAATGCAGCATTGTCTCCTGATGGATAATTAATATTTGAATAAATATTAGCTGATGCAACTCTATTTAATGAATTTATACTCTTAATTTTTTCATCTTTAATCTTTATAATTCCTCTTTTGAGAATTTGTTTTGAATTTTGATAACTAATCATTTAAAAAATTTTTTGCTTTTTCTAAATCTTCTTTAGTGTTGATATTAAAAAATGGATCATTTTTATTAAATTCCATATTAATTGTATTAACGCCAATACTATTAGCCCAAACTTCCACTTTTCTCTCTCCTTTTTCTAAATCTTCCTCTAATTTATCAATTAAATCAAGAGACCATAAGCCAAATATATTATGTCTTAAATTATTTGATTTAATAAAAAAAAGCTTACTTTCTTGAGGTTTAATTTTATCAAAAAAATCTTTTAATATTTTATTTTTAAAGAATGGAGTGTCAGTTGGAAAAGTTGAAACCCATTGATAATCTTTATTATTATCTTTAATCCATTTCATGGCTGTTAAAACACCCCCAAGAGGTCCTAAATCTTTTTTAAAATCTTTAATAACTGTAATTTTTTCTGATTTTTGAAATTTTATAGGATTATTAGAAATAATAAGTAGCTCTTTAAATTCATCAATTATCTCAGAAAGAATATAATCTATTAATAATTTATTGGCCAATTTTACTTGGGATTTATCATCACCAAACCTTTGGGACTTTCCGCCTGCTAGAACTGTGCCTAAAATCTTGCTATGATCCATCTGTAAAATATAAAACATTAAAGCTTTAATAAAAGAAATATAATGGACTTAAAAATTTTAGAAATTGCCTCCTATACAAAGAACAATAAAGTTCTTGAGAATTTCACTCATAAATCAAAAAATAAGAACCCGTTATGTGGAGATGAAATGGAAATAAGTTTAATTGTTAAAGATGGTGTGGTGAAAGATATGGGTTATCAATGTAAATCATGCATTTATTGCCAGGCATCTGTCAGTTTACTTTCAAGAAAAATAAAGGATAAAAAGATCGAAGAAATTAAGTCTTTTGTAGAATCAGGTGAAAATTTATTTGAAAATGTTAGGGCTAATTTGGAAAAACATTGGAAAGATTTTAAAGAAATTTTAGATAAGAAAAATATAGCAAGAAAAGAATGTTTGCTGCTTCCTTTAAGAACTGTTTTAAAAGCTTTAAGAGTATAATGATTAAAATTACTAAACCACTATTACAAAAAGCACTGATTGCAGGTTTTTTTTCAGCTTTTACAATTGGTGTATTAACTGTTCTAACTTATAAAAGTACATTAGGCTATTTTCTAGCTGGATCATTTGGCTCTTCAATGGTTTTGTTATTCGGTTTTCCAGAAAGTCCTTTTGCTCAACCAAAAAATGTTTTCTTTGGTCATCTAATAACTGCTTTAGTTGGAGTAATTTTTGTAAACTATATTCCTTTACCTATTTATATTAATATTGCACTTGCTGTAGGTGCTGGAATTTTTTTGATGATTTTATTAAGTGTAGTTCATCCCCCTGCAGGTGGAAATCCTATCATAGTCATTATTGGAAGTGTTTCATATGAATACTTAATTAATCCAATAATTTTTGGATGTATTATAATTTTATTACTAGCTATTTTAGTTAACAAAATTCTTCTAAAAAAAAATTATCCTTTAAACTAATTTATGAACTCCAAATATAAAGTTTTAAAATTTAATTCTAATAAATTTAATGAAGTTGAAGATTTAGTTTCAATTGAAGAGCCTTTGGAAATTTCTTTAAAATTTAAAGAAAAAAATAAATGGGTTACAAAAATTTTATCAATAACTATGAGAACTCCTGGTGATGATGAAAACTTAGTTAGAGGTTTTTTATTTAACGAACAAATAGTTCAAAACATTAAGGACATCGATAATATAAAAAGTTTTGGTGATAAAGTTGGTCAATACAATATTCAAAATAAAATCTTAGCAACCTTAAATAATTCAGAGAATATTAATATTACAAATATAAAAAGAGATTTTATGACCAATTCTTCTTGTGGAGTTTGTGGTAAATCATCATTAGATGCATTAGAAATTATTAAAAAAACTAAAACAAATTCAGATCAGCCAAAAATATCTAAAGAAATTATTATTAAGTCACCTTCAGTATTAAAAGAAAATCAGTCTGAATTTAGCAAAACTGGTGGTATTCATGCAAGCGGCTTATTTAATAGTAATGGTGATTTGATTTCTGTTAAAGAGGATGTGGGTCGCCACAACGCTTTAGACAAACTCATTGGTAGTACTTTAATTAGTAATCAAATTGATCCCTTGGCACAGTTTATAACGTGTTCTGGTAGGCTTAATTTTGAACTAGTTCAAAAGGTGCTAATGACTGATATTGGAATAATGATAGGAGTTGGTGCGCCAACTAGTCTTGCTATTGATTTAGCGAATAAATTTGACATGACCCTCATTGGTTTCGTAAAGAGAGATAGTTTTAACATTTACACAAATAACAAAAAAGTTATTGTGGTCTAATTAAAAAAAAGGGTAATTGTGTCAAAAAACATTAGTAATTTATCAGGAAGAATAGGCTTAAAAGATAATCTATTTAAGCAAATCTCTGAAAACACCCTAAGCGATAATCCTAAAGATATAAAAGAAATTGCTGAAGAGCATAATTTAGGCGTTTCAACACTTCATGGTGCTGAAAGTTTCTATGAATTTTTAAGACCATCACACAGAGAAAAGAAAGCTTTTGTCTGTAACGGGAGTGCGTGTATGTGTGCTGGTACACAAGAAAAATTAAAAGATACTCTTAAAGAAAAATTAGGTGACGATAAAGTTGGAGAAATGTTTTGTTTAGGTCATTGTTATGAAAATAATGCATTTCATTATGATGGTGAAAACTATGCAGGAAAAGATATTGAAAAAATAGATCAAATTTTAAAAGGTGANGATATTAAACAAGAAAAATTTTTCTCTAAAAGTTATGCGTCTACAAGTTTTCTAATGGATGATAAACTTTCATCTACTAAGCAATTTAAAGATCAATTAAATAAATTTTTAAAAACTGAAAAACAAGAAATTATTAAATCTCTATTAGACTCTAATCTAACTGGTAGAGGTGGAGCAGGATTTCCAGCAGGGATGAAATGGGATTTTTGTAGTAAAGCAAAAGGAGATAAAAAATATGTTATCTGTAATGCTGACGAAGGGGACTCTGGCGCATTCTCAGATAGATATTTGTTAGAAGATCAACCGTTAAAAGTTATCTTTGGTATGGTTCTTTGTGGAATGGTTATTGGAAGTAACGAAGGTGTTTTATATATTAGAGGTGAGTATCCAAAATCTATTGAAGCTATTAACGGTAGTATTAATGAACTTAAAAAATTAAATTTATTAGGTGATAATATTTTAGGAACTGATTTTTCTTTTGATCTAAGTATTTGTATTGGACAAGGTGCTTATATTTGTGGTGAAGAAACTGCCTTGATAGCTTCTATCGAAGGAAGACGTGCAGAAGTAGATGTTAGACCTCCTTTCCCAGTAACAGAAGGTTTGTATAAAAAACCAACAGTAGTTAACAATGTTGAAACATTAGCTGCAGCAACTGGTATTTTAATTAACGGCCCTGAAAAATTTTCAGCAATAGGAAACAAAAAGTCTGCAGGTACAAAACTTGTGTGTCTTGATAGTTTTTTTAATAATCCTGGTGTTTATGAAATTGATATGGGAACACCTATGAAAAAAATATTTGAAGAAATTGGTGGCGGATATAAAGAGCCAGTCAAAGCATTTCAAGTTGGTGGCCCTCTTGGTGGTGTAATNCCATTAAGTGAAATTGATAACTTAAATTTAGACTTTCAAGAATTTACAGCCAAAGGTTTTATGTTGGGACACGCAAGTGTTGTCAGTATTCCAAAAGATTTTTCAATGTCTGAATATATTCATCATCTATTCGAATTTTCTGCTGAAGAATCATGTGGAAAATGTTTTCCAGGAAGACTTGGTTCATACAGGGGTAAAGAAATGTTTGATCAAGTTAAGAACAAAACTGCTAAAATCCCACTTAAATTACTCAATGAACTGCTAGTTACCATGCAAAAAGGCTGTTTATGTGCACTTTGTGGAGCAATTCCTACTCCAATAATGAATATTCTTAAGTACTTTGGAGACGAAATGAAGAATGATATGGTAAAGGATAATTAATGAGTTCTGAAAAAAGAAAAATAGCTTACATTGATGGAAAGCCATATGAAATTGGCTCGAACCATACATCTATTTTAAAGTTTGTTAAAAGTTATGTTGGTGACAAAAAAGTTCCAACTCTTTGTGATGATCCAAATTTAGCTCCTTATGGCGCTTGTCGTGTATGTTCCGTTGAAGTTGCTTTAGAGAAAGATGGACCAACAAGAGTAGTTGCTTCTTGTCATACACCAGTTGCAGAAAATCAACATATTTTTACAAATAATGAAAATTTAACAAGTCTTAGAAAAAATATCGTAGAATTAGTTTTAACTGATCATCCTATGGAATGTGATAGTTGTGAAGTAAATAATAACTGTGAACTTCAAACTGTTGCAAATGATCTGGGTATTTCAGATCACAGATACAATAGTCCAAAACAACACAAAGGTATTCCAAGAGATACTTCTCATGATTATATGAGAATGAATTTAGATAACTGTATCAATTGTGGAAGATGTGTAAGAGCTTGTGATGAAATTCAAGGATCATTTGTTTTAACAATGAGTGGTAGAGGTTTTGAATCTAGAATTACAACGGATAATGATATGATGTTTGGAGACTCTTCTTGTGTTTCTTGTGGAGCATGNGCTCATACTTGTCCAACAGATGCAATTTCAGANGTTTTTAAATCTAAATCTGCAGATGTAGATGAAAAAGTTAGAACAACTTGCTCTTATTGTGGAGTTGGATGTAATTTGGAAGCCTCGATTAAAGATAATAAAGTTGTGGCAATAGATACTCCAAAAGAAACAGATGTAAATGCAGGCCACACATGTATTAAAGGAAGATATGCATTTAGTTTTTACGATCACCCAGACAGATTAAAAACTCCATTGATTAAAAGAAATGGAAAATTTGAAGAAGCAAGTTGGGATGAGGCTTATGATTTTATCAAACAAGAAATGAATAGAATTGTAAAAAACAATGGCCCTGATGCATTTGCTGGAATTTCATCTGCAAGATGTACTAATGAAGAAAACTATGTTTTTCAAAAAATGATTAGAGCAGCTGTTGGTACTAACAGTGTAGACTGCTGTGCTAGAATTTGTCACTCACCAACAGCATGGGGAATGCAACAAACATTTGGAACAGGAGCTGCAACAAACTCTACTGAAGATATTTATCATGCAGATTTATTTATAGTTATTGGGGCAAACCCAACTAATGCTCATCCAGTTACTGGGGCAAAAATTAAACAACAAGTAATGAAGGGTAAAAAACTAATTGTATTAGACCCAATTACAACTGAACTTGCTAAGCTTGCTGATTACCACATCAAATTAAGACCTGGGACCAATGTTGCGATCCTAAACATGATGTTACACTTCATTATTAAATCAAAATTATATAATGCAGATTTTGTCAGAGATAGAACAGAGGGATTTGATAATTTTATCAAAGAAATTGAAAGACAAGATGTTGACCAATTAGCTAAAGTTGCTGGTGTTGATAAACAGATGGTTAAAGAAGCAGCTATAGCTTATGCAACTGCTAAAAACTCAATGGAATTCCATGGTTTAGGAGTTACAGAACAAGAACAAGGATCAAAAACAGTAATGCTAATTGCAGATCTTGCAATGATTACAGGAAATATTGGAAGAAAAGGTGTTGGTGTAAATCCACTAAGAGGACAAAACAATGTTCAAGGTGCAGCAGATATGGGATGTCAACCTCATCAAGGAGCTGGATACTTTGAGGTAGCTGATGAAAAAAATCAAAAATTTTACACTGAAAAATATGGTGTAACTCATCCAACAAAACCAGGTTTAAAAATTCCACAAATGTTTGAAGCAGCAATAGATAAAGAATTAAAAGGTGTGTGGATTATTGGAGAAGATATTGTTCAAACAGATCCTAACAGTGCACATGTTGTTGAGGCAATGAATTCATTAGAACTTTTAGTTGTTCAAGAAATATTTATGAGTGAAACAGCAAAACTTGCAACTGTAGTATTGCCTGGAACAACTTTCTTGGAAAAAGATGGAACTTTTACAAATACTGAAAGAAGAATTCAAAGAGTTAATAAAGCAGTTGAGCCTCTACCAGGAACAAAACCAGATGGTGTTATTGTAACAGACATGATGCAAAAACTTGGTTTTGATCAACCAACATATGATGCGGACCAAGTGTTAAAAGAAATTGCAGATGTTGTTCCTTTTTTCAAAGGAGTAACAAGAGAAAGACTTGGTAAACTTGGTTTACAATGGCCCGTTCAAGAAGATGGTACTGATACTCAAATTCTACATACNGAATCTTTTAAATTAGGAAAAGGAAGACTTAAAAATTTTGACTGGAAGGAATCTAATGAAATAAAAACAAATAAAAAANAATATC
>JGI26060J43896_10000628_pt1 | contig 12842 bp, 14 predicted proteins | sample MarorgKNORR_S2LV_6_FD_43896 | JGI IMG/M metagenome (IMG submission 43896) | reverse complement strand
CCCAACATCCCCAGTCCCAATACAATAAATAAAATTGACATAGAGATAATGAATGCTGGCAGAGTAAACAAAGCTTGCATCTGTTGGCCAGCTACTGCCGCNGCNACNCCTGCAAGGCAATAAGTTATTGCCATACCTAAAACATAGCTCATTGATAAACCTAGGCTTTTTAATTTATTGTTATTAGATTGACCAATGATAATTGAAGAGAGAATAGGTATTGTTGGTAAATGACATGGCGTAAAAGCAAGAGCAAAACCCAGTCCAAGAAACATTAAAGAAACTAAAAAAATATTAGCATCTGAAATGATATTACCCAGCCTCACTTGATCTGAAATTGCTATCTCTGAAGTATTTAGAGAGGCCTCTGTAAGCGTGTCTGCAATAGCTGTTNTACGCCATTTTTGAGGNGGGTAACATAAACCAATATCAGCACATCCCTGAGAGTTTATTTGAATGTCAAAGGCATTGACTGTTTCANCAGTGCTTATTGAAATTGGGATATAGACAGTGAAGTTTTTCCTAAAAATTTCAGTTTTTCCAAAGAATTCATCTTCGTATTTTATTCCCTCAGGAAGAGTTGTCGTACCTAATTGGATTCTTGAATCTAGGCTAGAGTATGAAATTTTATCTTTATATAAATAGTATCCATCTTTAATTTGGTGAGAAATTTGTATGACATTGTTTTGATAAGCCACCTCAATTGGAAAAGCATCTTGCGGTTTTAAGACTTGTTGGGCAAATATATTAATACTNGCTAGAGAAAAACATATTAATAAAACATCACTCAATAGCTTTGTTAGGCTGTTTAATCTTGTCAACATATGAATATCTTTCGTAAAAAAAACAAAAAAAGTTCTCAATCTAGCTTGAATTTTTTAAATTCATCCTTATTATTAGCACTCCCCCATTGAGACTGCTAATTTCTCAATGAGAAAGTAAAGAGATAATAACAAATTAAGGAGATCATAGATGAATATTCGTCCACTTCAAGATCGTGTGATTGTTAAACGTATGGAAGAAGAAACCACTTCTGCAGGCGGAATTTTAATTCCTGATAGCGCCACTGAAAAACCCAGTAAAGGGGAAGTTGTTGCTGTGGGTAATGGGTTAGTTCTAGACAATGGTGAAATAAGGCCATTGGATCTTAAAATAGGAGATACAGTTCTGTTTGGTAAATACAGTGGAACTGAGGTCAAGATTGATGGCGAAGAGCTCCTGGTCATGAAAGAAGATGATGTAATGGCGGTTTTTGATTAATTCACACACATCATAAATATTAATTATTAAATAAAGAGGAAAAACAAATGTCTGCAAAAGAAGTTAAATTTGGTAATAGTGCTCGTCAAAAAATGTTGGCTGGTATAAATATACTTGCTGATGCTGTAAAAATTACTTTGGGTCCAAAAGGAAGAAATGTTGTTTTGGATAAAAGTTTTGGTGCTCCAACAGTAACCAAGGACGGAGTATCTGTTGCTAAAGAAATCGAGCTAGAAGATAATTTTGAAAATATGGGAGCACAGATGGTCAAAGAGGTTGCCTCTCAAACATCTGATGTTGCTGGAGACGGAACGACCACAGCAACTGTTCTTGCTCAAGCTATTTTTAGAGAAGGCTTAAAATCAGTAGCTGCTGGCTTTAATCCAATGGATCTGAAGAGAGGCATTGATAAAGCAACTGCTGTTGTTATTGAAAACCTCCAATCGATCTCTGTACCGTGCGAAGATGATACATCTATTGCTCAAGTAGGAACTATTTCAGCAAATTCTGATTCAGCAATTGGTGAAGTTATCGCTGAGGCTATGCAAAAAGTTGGCAAAGAAGGCGTGATCACCGTTGAAGAAGCTTCTGGATTAGAGAATGAGCTTGATGTTGTTGAAGGTATGCAATTTGATCGAGGTTATTTATCGCCTTATTTCATCAACCAAGCAGATAGTCAGAGTGTGGAACTCGAAGAGCCTTTTATTCTGCTCTTTGATAAAAAAATAGCTAACATTAGAGACTTGCTTCCCTTACTAGAAGGCGTGGCTAAATCTGGTAGACCTTTACTTGTTATTGCAGAAGACATTGAAGGCGAAGCACTGGCTACACTGGTTGTTAATAATATACGAGGGATTGTTAAAGTCGCTGGTGTTAAAGCTCCAGGCTTTGGAGATAGAAGAAAAGCAATGTTGCAAGATATTGCGATTCTTACAGGAGGACAAGTCATTTCAGAAGAAGTTGGCTTAAGTCTTGAAAAAACAACCTTAGAGGATTTAGGTACAGCCAAGAAAGTTCAAATCACAAAAGAAAATACCACTGTGATTGATGGTGCTGGCACTGGGTCTGATATTAAGGCTAGGATTGGCCAAATTAATGCTGAGATTGAAGATTCTTCTTCAGACTATGACCGAGAAAAATTGCAAGAACGTCTTGCTAAACTTTCAGGTGGTGTGGCAGTGATTAAAGTTGGTGCCGCTACAGAGATTGAGATGAAAGAGAAAAAAGCTCGTGTCGAGGATGCGTTAAATTCAACCAAAGCTGCTGTACTAGAAGGTATTGTCCCAGGCGGAGGGGTTGCACTTATTAGAGCTAAATCATCTTTAGAAAAGTTAGAAGGCGATAATGATGATCAGAATGTTGGTATTAATATTCTCAGAAGAGCTCTTGAGGAGCCACTAAGACAAATCGTTAGTAATGCCGGAAGTGATTCATCAGTGATTCTAAATGAAGTCGCTAAAGGTAAAGCTAACTTTGGGTATAACGCGGCCACTAATGAGTATGGAGATATGGTTGAAATGGGTATTGTTGACCCAACAAAAGTAACTCGATATGCGCTGCAAAATGCTGCATCTGTTACAGGATTGCTGTTAACCACAGAAGCTATGGTAACAGACGCACCTCAAGGCGATGCTCCAGTTGCACCTATGCCAGATATGGGCGGTATGGGCGGCATGGGCGGCATGATGTAATTTATCAGAGCGTCTTATAAGATTAAAAAGCCCTGCTCTGCAGGGCTTTTTTATTGATAGAATAGTTAAAGTTATGGCAACAAATGAAGAAAAATTAATCCAGATCAAAAAAGATACATTACCCTTATCTTGCCCCTTACCTGAGTACGATGATTGGGACGGTCATCCTAGGGTAGTTTTTAGAAGTGGAAACCAAAAGAACTGCGTGCCCTTATTGTGGAACTATTTATGAAGTAGTTGACTTTGATGAATGACTCTTCAATTTGTCATGTCAATTTAGCAGGAGGTTTTAGAGGAGGGGAGAGACAGACTTTTCTCTTAATGGAAGAATTGGCTTCTAGAGGTCATGAACAACGTTTAATAGCAAAAGCAAATTCTGCCTTAGCAGCTAATGCAAAATTAATTGAAGTCCTTGAGGTCATAGAATCGTCATTAAATGGTTTTGACTGTAGAACATATTTTAAAGACGCTCCATTATTGCATTTGCATGAATCAAGGGTATTTGCAGCAATCTGGTCTTTTGGCATAGCTGCTGAAAAAAAACATATCATTACCCGAAGAGTGGAAAGACCACCAAGATCTAATTTTATCAGCAAAAGTATCTACAGTAATGCGAATCAAACAGTGACATTAAGTCGAGCAATTTCTAAATCAATTCAAAAGAGTTTTAATTTAAATCTTGACCCCATAGTTATACCTAGCGCTAAAACTGGATTTACTACTGATCAAGTTGAGGTTCAAAGGATTAGATCTAAAATAAGAGGTGACTTCATTGTTGGGCATATCGGGGCTCTTGATGATAGCCATAAGGGTCAACTACAGATAATAGAATTGGCACAGATGACTCAAGAGACTTTTCCAGAAATTTGTTTTTTATTAGTAGGCTCAGGTAAGGACATGGAACATTTCAAGCAGCTTACTGAAGATCTTAATAATATTGAGTTTGTTGGGCAGAAAGAAAATATCGGAGATTATTTAGCCGCATTTGATCTGTTTATATTTCCATCCAGACATGAAGGTTTGGGTTCAATTTTATTGGATGCAATGGATTTTGGTCTACCAATTATAGCTTCAAATGTTGGTGGCATACCTGAAATAATTAAAAATGGAGTCAATGGCATTTTGGTGGATTTAAATTCCTTTTGATGATTACTACAATGCTCTAAAGTCATTATTTTCTGACACTAAAATGAGATCACGAATGCAGCAGAGCAATATAGAAAAAGGAAAAGATTTTTCTGTTAAAACTATGACTGACCAATACATTAAGCTTTATAATCAAATCCTGTGATAAATCCTAATTTTAATGAAATGGTTGATGCTGCGTTGATACGTATTTCTAATTTTATAAGGAAAACCCCACTTCAACATTCACAGATTTTATCTACATTATCCGGAGCAGAGGTTTATTTAAAACTTGAAAATTATCAAGTAACCGGTTCTTTCAAAGCTAGAGGAGCAACCAATAAGTTGATGCTTTTTTCTGAACAACAGCCACAAAGAATTATCACTGCTTCTTCAGGAAATCATGGCTCAGCTGTTGCCTATGCTTCGGCAAAACTTAATCTTGATGTGTTGATATTTCTTCCTGAAACAGTTTCACCAGCTAAACTAAAAAAAATTAAAGCATATGGTGCTGAAGTGAAAATATCAGGCCATGATTCTGGAGATGCTGAAGGTGGCTGCTAAAGATTTCGCAGAGGCTAATAATTATCCTTATCTCTCACCGTACAATGATGTAGATGTGATTATTGGCCAAGGGACTGCTGCAGCTGAAGTGTGTCAGGAGATAGATCGGTTAGACGCTGTTTTTATCGCTGTTGGAGGAGGAGGTCTAATCTCAGGTATCGGTGGTTATCTTAAACAAAAAATTCCAACAATACAGGTGGTGGCTTGCTCCCCAGAGAATTCTGCTGCCATGCATCATGCCCTGGGAGTCGGTCGGATAGAACCAATTGAACATTCAGAGACTCTAAGTGACGGCACTGCAGGTGCCCTTGAAGAAGGTTCTATAACATTTGATTATTGCCAAAGTATTATTGATCGTTCCCTTTTGGTTAGTGAGGAGCAGATTGCTGAAGCCATGAAAGATTTTATAGGCAACCATCAAATGTTGATTGAGGGTTCAGCAGCTGTGGCTATTGCTGGTTTTATGAAAGATCAAGAAAACTGGAAAAATAAAAAAGTGCTCATTGTCATTTGTGGGGCTAATGTAAGTAATGAAATATTGCTAAGGGTACTAAAATGAGCACACCGTTGTTGTTAAATTGGGATGATATCTCATTACTATTAGGTCAAGTTGAAGTTCATGACTCCATGAAGCAAGCGTTTATAGAGTATTCGAAAGGTAATGCAGAAATACCACCAGTCGGTGAACTGCTTTTTGAAGACCCACCAGGTGAAGTGCATATAAAATATGGGTATTTAAAGGGTGGTTCTCATTATGTGATCAAGATTGCTTCAGGATTTCCTAACAATGAAGAAGAGGGTATAAAGCCTGGACAGGGCATGATGTTGCTTTTTGATATCAACACCGGTTTACCGCAAGCTATTTTGGTGGATGAGGCTAATTTGACCGATTTGAGAACTGGTATTGCAGGTGCAATTGCTTCCCAAACTCTTGCTAATTCAGATCTTGAGGTTGCCACAATTATTGGGAGCGGTGTTCAGGCAAGATATCAAGCCAGGTGCCATGTGGATCTTATGTCTTTAAACAGCCTAATGATTTGGGCGAGAGATCATAAAAAAGCAGAAGTCTTAATGGATGATCTTGCTGATCTAAATATAACGATTAAGATTCGTAATGACCTAGAAGCATTAGTGAAAGAATCACAATTGATCATAACTGCAACCTCTGCAAAAACACCGATTATCAAGTCTGATTGGGTTCAACCCGGAACTCACATTACAGCTGTCGGGTCTGATACCCCTGAAAAATGTGAATTAGATCCTAAACTATTAGCCAAAGCGTCCATTGTTGTCGCTGACAGTATTTCGCAAAATAAATTAAGAGGAGAGATTTACCAAGCACTTAAAGAGAATTGTTTATCTGTAGAAGATCTGATTGAATTGGGTGAAGTTCTTGAGGGGACAAAATTAGGAAGGACTGGACCTAATCAGATAACAGTGGCTGATTTAACTGGAGTTGCTATTCAGGATTTAGTTATTGCAGAAGCTGTTTACAGGGCAAAGATTTCAAATTAATTATTGAACAAATAATCACTGCTTTTAATTTCTAAGCAATGCATCATGACTTTTTGTTTCAATATCTCATCATCTTCTAATTTTTGACCAACACTGATAAAACCTAGTTTATTAAGCACTTTGTTTGATGCTTCATTTCCTTCCTTGAACGAGGCTTTGATTGTTTTTAGTTCCAATTGCCTAAATCCAAAATAAAGCATTGTCTTAGAAGCTTCAGTGGCAATGCCCCTTTTCCAAAACTTAGATGCAATCCAAAATCCTAATTCACCGCCAACTTCGTTAACATCAAATAACCCAACCCCTCCTGCAATTTCACCTTCGATTTCAATGACTAGATTGTATGCAGTGCTATCTTTAATGGATTGGTTTGATCTATTGATAAAACTGATTGCATCACCTAAGTCATATGGGTATGGAGTATTAGACAGCCATTGTACGATTGAAAAGTCATTAATTTTTCCTCTGAGTTCTGCGGCATCTTCGATCACTGGTGATCTTATGGTTAGACGTTTTGTTAGCAATTCCAATATCTATTTCTTATCAATAAGTTGTTTAATTTTTTTAATCACATCATTAGATGTAATTAAATTCATTGCATCAGGTTCTTGTATTTTTTGTCCCCATTTCACCTCTTCTGGTAATTTATCCATATATATTTTCAGAGCTTCAGGGTACTTATTAATTAACCATTCTGTAGAATTATAAGGCCCGCTTCTCTGAGGATTNGTCATCGCGTACAACCCAATCACTGGTGTTCCCATAATTGTAGCTATATGGGCTGGCCCTGAATCNGGACTGATTATAATATCTGAATGCTTTATCAACGCTGCCATTTCTCTAATNGAAGTCTTTCCCATGAGGTTAAGAATCCTTTTATTAAAAGATATGTCTAGTTGTTCACTGTAACTTTTTTCTGTTGGGCTCATACCGCCTGTTAAAATTAGTTGCAGGTCATTTCTATTCAGCAAATATCTAATGAGTTCTATGTAATTATTGATTGGCCAACTACGAAAATATTTATCGCCATAAGGTTGGCTACTACAAGGACTAATCACACAAGTGTATTTATTGGGATCAATAAGCTCGATAGCAAAATTTTCTTCAGGTTTTAAAGTTAAAGGGTTCCAACAGGGTTGTTCACAGTTCACGTTAATGTGTGTTGAAAATTCTAACATCCCATCAAGTACGTGCTGATTTTTTGTTGATAATATTGATTCATTGCAAAACCAATTTTGCAGATCTCTTGCTCTAGCTTGGTCATAACCAACTTTCTTTTTTGCATTTATAGCCAGGCTGATCAGATTCGAAGACATAGATGCATGCATATTCAGCAGCACATCAAATTGTTTTTTTCTAAGTTCTTTCCTAATCTTTAGAAATGAACTAAAGAGATTCTTTTTGTCGACAACAATGAATTCTACTCCTTCAAGATCTCTGAATAATTGGTGCTCTGTTTTCCCTATTACCCAGGTAATTTTAGAGTGCGGTGATTGCTTTTGAATATTTTGGATGACCGCAAGTGCGTGACAGCAGTCCCCAAGTGCTGATAACCTTATTAAACAAATGTGGTCTATGGACGGTGTTTTATTCGTCTTCATGTAAATGAGTAGTCAATTATTAAAAATTAATCAGGACATCATCATATACGATGATACCGTAATCGATGAAGCAGATGAGAATCTTTTTGAGTCTGAGTATTGGCACACTCAGCCACAATCAGACATTATAAGCAAAGGCAGAGGAGAGATTCTTCTCATCAATATCCACGGCCAATCTTCTGTTCTTAAGCACTATTATAGAGGGGGTTTGATAGCTAATGTCCTACTGGATAAGTATTTATGGACAGGCCTAGATAGTTCCCGATCCTTCGCTGAATATAAGCTCTTAAGAACTATGTATACACTTGATTTACCGGTACCTCGCCCAATTGCTGCTAGAGTAAGGAGGCAAGGATTATTCTATCAAGCAGATCTTATCACTTCTCAGATTATTGATGTGAGTTCAATGGCAGATCTTTTATCAAAGCAGCGCCTGACGTCCCAACATTGGCTAGATATAGGAGATTGTATTGGCCGATTCCATCAACTTGGTTTTTATCATGATGATCTAAATATAGAGAATATAATGATTAATAATGAAGGGAATATTTTTTTGCTGGATTTTGACAAAGGCGTTCAGTCCCAAACAGATAACAATCATTCAACAAGCAGTTTTGATCGAATGAAAAGGTCTGTCATGAAATGGTCTTCAGTCAACAATCAACCGTTTCCTAGAAAAGAATGGGCGGAATTAATGGTCGGCCATTCTTCGAGAATGAGTCAAAATTGATAAGGGTCTTTAGTCTTATCATCATTTTTAAATCTTCGGTGAACCCAATAATACTGTTCTGGGTAGTCCATAATATGGCCCTCTAATATTTGGTAGAGTTGCTCAAGATATTCTTTAGGCTTGTTAGATTCGCTAGTCTCTATTGCAGGGTATATTGTGAGTTCATAACCTTCTCCATTGGGCAGCCTTTTTGGAAAGTAAGGGAGTACTGAGCAATCTGTAATATCAACAAACCGACAGATCGCAGAATTGGTCTGTGCATTTTGTCCGAAGAAATTAATATCAATAGAGTTTTTACCACTAAAGCTTTGATCAGCTGCATACCAAACAATTTTCTTTTCTTTGAGAGCACGGATCATGTCTTTAACCTCAAACTTCGTTACTAGACTCTCCACTGATCTTAATCTTGCGTTTCGGAAAAAACGGTTAATAAAAGGGTTACTGCCCAGGCGGTACATGCCNACCATGGGCGGNANATTTTCCACAAAANCTTGTCTCCCAATTAATGCACTGATTTCNAACAGAGTGAAATGTGCACTCATTAGAACAATGCCCTTATCTTTCTTCAAAGCTTCTCTCAGATACTCTAGACCCTCTATCTTTATAATTTTCTTTAGACTCGAGTTTGATTTCCAACGCGCCATGCCCACTTCAGTGAAGCCTATCCCAAGTGAAATAAAGTGTTGTCTAAGTAAAGTGTTTTGCTCATTCTCTGATAATTCTGGAAAGCATAGTTCTATGTTTTTCTTCGCTATATTTGATCTCTTCGATGGAATCCAAAATAACAGTAAACCAATGAGATAACCAATCAATAAAACCAACCTGAAGGGAAGCAGTAAAATAAGTCTAGCAAACCCTAGGATGATTAGAATAATCCAGTTTTTAGGCTTAAGGTATTCAATTAAAGGAATGTTGTGTGGGTAAGAGTTCTTCATATAAATCTCATTTCGTTTAAGTATACTCAACTTATGAAAAATAAAAAAAATCTAGGCCATTTATCACCTGACCAAATGTATGTCACTCAAGAGCAAGGAACGGAAGCCCCGTTCACTGGTGACTTGTTGTATAACAAGGGTACAGGAACTTACGTTTGTGTTTGCTGTGACAATGTTCTGTTTAGTTCTGATACAAAATTTGATTCAGGAACAGGTTGGCCAAGTTTTTTTGATATCGCAAACACAGACGCAGTTACAGTAAAGGTAGATGATACTCACGGAATGACTAGGGAAGAAGTTGTATGTACAAAATGTAATGCTCATCTCGGACATGTTTTTTCTGATGGCCCACAACCCACAGGTTTAAGGTACTGTATTAATTCTTTATCGTTGGATTTTGACCCAGTGTCTGACTAATTAACCCACGTCAGGGTTAAGACTATACAACCCGGTTAATTCGGTTTCTGCAATGACATGTCCTTCAATCGCTTTTAGCACGTCATTCCCATTAAAGATAGCTTTCACAGAACACACAGAAAAGTCACATGCAAAGAGTTTAAAACGATAGTGATGAGGAATTTCATCATTCCAGGGTGGGCACGGGCCTTCATAACCAAAGTAATTGCCTTCCATCTCTGGATCACCAGCCATAAAATTAGTGTAATCATTAATACCCTGTCTGGATCCTTTGGGCCCATTAGGATTTTGTTTACCTTTGGGTGTAATTCCATCAGAGCATTCAGCTTCATTAACACCACCGTCTTTGGGTGGAATATCCACCATAACCCAATGCATGAAATCTACCCTTGATAAGTTAGCAGAAACGGTTTTACCCTCTTTATTAAAATTCTCTAGTGATGAAGGAACATCTGTATCAATGCATATAAGTACTAGTGATTGAGCTTCATCAGGGATGTCTAGCCAAGTCAGTTGAGGATTTTTATTTTGACCAAGAGTCATGTGTGTTTCCTCGTCTTTAATGCCAAAAGCACACCTTTCGGGGATCCAGCCGTTGTGATTAAAAGTTTTGGAAGTCAGTTTCATTTTGAGTTAGTTTATTCTGATTAATTTCTTTATGAAATCAGATTGTAGAAATAATATCAAACCCGAAAGTAAAATAGCGAAAGCCCATTCAGTTCCGGCGACAAAGATGACTTCATAGGATGTTTCCCAGCCCTTGAAGTTATAAACGATGATAATCAAACCAATAAACATAGACCAAATCATCCATCTGATTTTTTGGCTCAGAGGCAAACCATACATCTGAGTAACAACGAAGACCCCCAGAAAACCGAATAAGAACATTGGCCAATTATCACCATTCATCAAAGCGACTAATAGTGCATGAATGACCACCATCCCTTCGACAAAGATAGTCCATTTAGGATTGAGATGAGCCCGTGTAAAAAGAGACTACCTTGTAGTAAAATAAGAAACATATATAAAAATCCTACAATATGCCCTTGGGTTCCTACCATGGGGTGATACCAGAAGGTATAAATTGTAGCCCAAGCAAAATAATACCCATGATAAGTTCTTAGTCCTTGTGATGCTGTGGTGACAAAAGCCAACTTTTTACCAAAGAACAGGCCTCGTCTTTGGTTTTCCATCATTAACACCACAACCAATAATACAATGACAGACCATTGAGCTGATATTTCAAGAACATCTTGGGCAAGTGCGTCATACCATATTCCCGTTTGCAATAGATGCAAGGTAATAAATAGAGCATTAGCCCCAAGTGCTGCAATATTGAACCAATGAAGGCCGTTGGTATATTTTGGCTGCTCTTTTTGAGCAGCATAGATTAACCACCATATTGTAGATTGATGACCTAGATAGAGGATCCATGCGCTGGCTCTGGAAATAAGAGTAGGTTCATTGAGTTGCCACTTATACCAAAAAGGGATGTCTTGGGGTTTGGGTAATAATTCTGGTTGCTGAAACCATAACTGTTCTGCTATCCAGATAAACCCAGAGAATAATAAGCTAAAGGCTATGCCTAGCTTAAGCGCTTTTGAAGAATCAATATTGTCCACTATCAGTCTCGTTTTTATTGGGGCATTCTATGTTATTTATTTGAATATATAAAACTTTTCAAACATGGTTTATTATTAAACTCTTTTTACTATTCGAATTATTAACTTATGGTGGATTTCTTTAATTTTCTTAAATCTAAAAAACCTGAAGAATCAGGAGAGCTCTTACCTAATCCTATTGAAATGGCAACCGCAGTCTTATTAATTGAAATGGCACGCGCTGATTTTGATCAAGCTGAAAATGAAAATGCAGTGATTAGGCAGCTACTCAAAGGCCATTTCGATCTTAACAATGAACAAACCCATGATCTTTTTTGCGAGGCGATGACTGTAGCAGATGATGCCGCTTCACTCCATGAGTATACTCATGCATTACATAAAACCTTAACTCAAGAAGCTAAGGAAGAAATTATTGAAATGTTATGGCGATTAGCAATGTCAGATAACAACTTAGATAAACATGAGGATTATCTAGTGAGAAAAATCGCAGACTTATTGTACGTGTCTAATTCAATTGTTTTAAAAATGAGACACAAAGTTACTTCAGAATAAATTGGCTTTAATAGATTCTGAGATAGACCTGATGCTCTCATTCATTGGGTTCACAACAGGGATCTTAAATTGTTCTTTAATTTGATTAGCATCAATATTTTGTGTTGAATTGATACAAACACCCAAGGTGGTTTTGCCGTAACTTTTGATAAGGTTGATCTCGTCTTCAAGAGTTGGTAACTCACATTGAAGATCTTCAAAATTATCAAAATATTCTCGATCAAATGGATGCACTAGCACTACCCCATCCACATCTGCTGATAGAAGTAATTCAGATCCACAGGGGCCAGACGGATTCCTCAATGAAGATTGACCTTCAATCAACATAAGATCAGGGTTAGTGTTGGTCGCACATTCTAAAATAGCCTTTTCCAGTTCACCTGACACAAAATCATTCAAAGTAGCATCAAGAATAAAACCATGTCTAAATCCTTGCAAGAAGCCTGTTTGACCAGTGTAAATAATTTCAGTTTTAATATTATTGGCATTCAAATCTTGTGATAGAAACTGACACACAGTTCTTTTTCCTGTTGCACAGTCTGTCCCTAAGACAGCAATTCTAGGTGTTTTCAGCTTAAGAATATCTCCTGTCCAAAATGAGAGTTCTTCAATAGTTTTTGGTTTACGAATATCATGTATGGTGGTTCCTGTTTCAGATGCTTTAGTTTTAAATTCAAGATCTTCTGACAGCAGTTCATGAAGACCACTGACAATATCAATTTTATTTTCAAGCGATTCTTCAATAATCTTTCGATGATTATTGGGCAATTTACCACCACCAAAAGCGACACCAATGACTATAAAATCAGGTTTTTTATCCATTGCCTTTAGTG
>JGI26060J43896_10000622_pt1 | contig 12905 bp, 9 predicted proteins | sample MarorgKNORR_S2LV_6_FD_43896 | JGI IMG/M metagenome (IMG submission 43896) | reverse complement strand
TGTAGACGTGAATTCTGGGTGGAATTGACAAGCAACAAACCACGGGTGATCTGCAAGTTCAACCATTTCTACCAAACTGCCATCCATGGAGCGTCCTGAGAACTTCAAACCGGCAGTTTCTAGCTGGTCAACAAAGGTATTATTCACTTCATAGCGGTGACGATGGCGTTCGGTAATGATTTCTTGGCCATAGGCCTGGTGCGCCAAGGAGCCAATTTGTAGCTGGCATTGCTGTGCGCCAAGGCGCATCGTGCCACCCAAATCAGAGTTCGCAGAGCGCTGCTCCACCTCTCCAGATTCGTCCATCCACTCGGTAATTAAGCCCACTACGCAATGTTCAGACTGGGGATTAAACTCACTACTATTGGCGTCTTTCCAACCGGCAACGTTACGGGCAAATTCAATCACTGCCACTTGCATACCTAAACAAATCCCTAGATATGGAATCTTATTTTCTCGGGCATACTGAACGGTTTTAATTTTACCTTCAGTACCACGCTCACCAAACCCACCCGGTACAAGTATGGCATCTACGCCATCTAACAAACCTACACCTTGAGTTTCAATATCTTCTGAATCAATGTAGCGCGTATTAACCTTAGTATGGAATTTAATGCCAGCATGGCTAATCGCTTCAATAAGTGACTTGTAAGCATCAAGAAGCTCCATGTATTTGCCCACCATGGCAATAGTGACTTCACGCTTAGGATTTAACTTGGCTTCTGCCACAGCATCCCATTCGCTTAGATCTGCTGCCTTGCAATCCAACCCAAAGCGCTCGGTAACNATAGAATCCAAACCTTGGGTTTGCAACAAACTAGGAATGGTGTAAATGGTATCGGCGTCAGGCAATGAAATAACAGCGCGCTGCTCTACGTTGGTAAACAATGCAATTTTGTTACGCTCAGGTGCCTCGATAGGCACTTCTGAACGGCAAATTAAAATATCTGGCTGAATACCAATTGAGCGTAACTCTTTGACCGAGTGCTGGGTTGGCTTAGTTTTAGTTTCGCCAGCCGTGGCAATATAAGGCACTAAGGTCAGGTGCATAAATAGAGCACGATTAAACCCAACTTCTACCTTCATTTGGCGAATAGCTTCTAGGAAAGGCTGGGATTCTATATCGCCAACCGTGCCGCCAATTTCTACCAAAGCAACATCGGCGCCTTCGGATCCAGCATACACACGACGCTTAATTTCATCGGTAATGTGAGGGATAATTTGTACAGTACCACCAAGGTAATCGCCACGACGCTCTTTACGCAGCACGTGCTCATAGACTCGTCCAGCCGTAAAGTTATTAGACTTAGACATTTTGGTGTCGATAAAGCGCTCGTAATGACCTAGGTCTAGATCGGTCTCTGCACCGTCTTCGGTGACAAACACTTCACCGTGCTGGAATGGGCTCATGGTACCCGGATCAACGTTAATGTACGGATCCAGTTTCAACATAGTTACTTTAAGTCCGCGAGACTCTAAAATGGCGGCCAAAGATGCCGAAGCAATGCCTTTACCCAATGAAGATACAACACCGCCAGTAACGAAGATGAAACGAGTCATGAAAAGCCCTATGTCTGATGCGGCACTTAGCGCGCCTATTTGAACAAAAACACGAAAAAACGACCACGCAAAAACACCATAGCCATGGCGCAGGTGGGCCAACTTACCAATAAGGTGGCGCGGATAGTTCTAACGTTTATAAATTTTGAAGCGGAAAATAAGACAACCCAAGTGTTATTTGCGTGTTATTTACGTATAACGAAGGGCGATTTATTTTCCGACTTAAGATGGGAGTGTAGGATACCAGAAGAGACTAATTTGAACAATCAAAAGGTGCGCTTTTACTCGACTCAAACCAACACCAAGATTCAATATTTTGATCACTTTCAAAGCCACTATTAATCCATAAATCAGCCACAGCAGCGAGATGATCGTTCACATACAACAGTGGCAAATTTTGCCTCTGCCAGGGCGGAACTTCTGCTGCTTGGAGTAATTTTTTTAACATTTGACTATGGCGCCGTCCAACGGGCCTACAGCGCTCACCGCCTTGGCGAAAGCGACGTTCAAGCACATCACCCAAGGTTAGTTTAAGCCCCGGCACACTATGGAGCCCCAATCTAAGCTCGCCAACTGGCAAGCTAATGACCTCTTGTGCGATATGCTCTGAAGTGATTTCCACATGCCAAGGGGACTGGTCTGATATAACGCTTTCACTGGCACGTACCAACACCAAAACGCCTTTACTTTTGCGCAACGTCAGCGCTTCTGACCCACTAGCTAATTCAATACACGGCTGCCCATCATCTGCACTGGCTAGTATTTCTTTGTCGATACGCTGCATTAAATTGTAACTTGGCATGGCGACCTGCTGTTCATGCAGCCAAAAGCGCAACAAGTTATGGCGACGCGCCTTGCTCAACCCTAGTAGCCCAGCACAGGTTAAGCGCTGAGCGCTATCACACAGGCTGGCCAAGTCGTCCTTAGCAACTTCATTCAATAGCTCTTGGGTATCATCCATGACCGCCGCAGTGGTTGCTAAACGGCGGTCTAGGGACTGCCAACGCTGGCGCAGTAGAGGAATGACCTGATGGCGCAAGTAATTACGGTCATATTTGCTATCTTGATTACTCGGGTCCTCACACCACTGCAGTTGATGCTGTGCTGCATAAGCAACCAGATCTGGTTGACGAACATGTAGCAACGGCCTGGTTAGATGGCCTAAGCCCAATACCCTTTGCTGGGGCATTGCCCGTAAACCAGAAACCCCTGCACCCCGGAACAATCGCAGCAACATAGTTTCTGTTTGGTCGTCTCCATGCTGCGCCAATAACAACACCTCACCCGCTTGCAAATGTTGCTCAAATACCTGATAACGCCCATGGCGAGCCGCAGCTTCTAGGCCTTCTTTTTGCTGTAAAAGGGGGTCAATCACAATGCTCTGACTCATGCATTGCAAACCATAGCTCTGGCTTTGGGTTTCTACCAAACGTTGCCACACATCAGCTTGTGAGTTGAGGCCATGATTGATGTGAATTAATCGTAAGGGAGGGCACAATTGGTGCTGACTTAATTGCACAAGGGCGTGCAACAAACACATGGAGTCTAAGCCGCCACTCACCCCCACCACCCAAGCTTTGGCCTGGAGGTGATGGGTTAATCCCCCTGCTGGGGATATGAGATCAGGATAAGTGAAGGCCATAAGGATTTCGGGCCGAGCAAACGCTCTCTAAGAGCTCAATCCGTAGGACATTAAACGCTTGTAACGTCGATCTAACAAGGCGCCCGTTTCCATCGGCTCAAGCGTCGCAAGCTGGCTGATAAGAGTAGACTTAATACTAGCAGCAATAAGCTCTGCATCACGGTGAGCGCCGCCTAGAGGCTCTTTAATCACGTGATCTACCAAACCCAAGTCGTGTAAACGGCCAGATGTAATACCCATGGCATTAGCAGCGTCTGCGGCATAGTCTGCACTTTTCCATAAAATGGACGCACAACCCTCAGGTGAAATAACGGAATACGTGGAGTATTGAAGGATATTCAGCTGATCACATACTCCGATGGCCAACGCACCACCAGAACCACCTTCACCAATAACCGTAGCAATGATCGGTGTTTTAAGGCCTGACATTTGCGCTAAGTTATAGGCAATAGCCTCACTTTGACCACGCTCTTCAGCATCAATACCCGGGTAAGCGCCGGGGGTGTCGATAAAGGTCAAAATTGGCATTTTAAAACGTTCTGCCATTTGCATCATACGTAGTGCTTTACGGTAGCCCTCTGGGCGTGGCATTCCAAAGTTGCGAGCAACCTTTTCTTTAGTCGTACGGCCTTTCTCCTGGCCCATGACCATGACCGCCCGGCCATTAAGCCGAGCAATGCCACACACCATGGCTTGGTCGTCACCAAAATGACGATCGCCGTGTAATTCGTCAAAGTCGTCAAAAATACTGTTAATGTAATCAATGGTATGGGGACGCTGCGGATGGCGCGAAACCTTAGACACCTGAGCAGCATTGAGGCTAGAGAAAATGGATTCCGTTAAGCTAACGCTTTTATCAGACAACTTTGAAATTTCGTCGCTGATATTGAGGTCATTATCATTACCAACCAAGCGCAAGGCTTCAATTTTGGCTTCCAATTCTGCGATAGGTTGTTCAAAGTCGAGGTAATTTGGATTCATAAGTGTGGCTTTATTTAATAGTGTAGCTGGTAAATATTGGGCAATTATAACCTATATTTTCAACATTTTATAATTTGCGATAACGCATTCTAACCGCATCATCACCTAATAAATACTCTAGCTCTTGCAACATGTCGTCTTCCACCTGAATCTTCCATGGCGAGGCGCACCTAATAATACCTTTAGCCACCGAATTTTCAAACTTGATTTCAAGCTTTGCTGCAGGCCGGTCGCCGCTTACTTGATGGGGCGTAACAATTTGCATAAGCTGCTGCAGCCCTTTGCCTTGGGCAAATTCGGCACCTACGGACAATCTCAAACCTTTAGAAAAAACCGTGCGCGCCTGGGGCATGGTCAATATTTGTTGGGCGCTTACTTTAAGGCCGCCAGAATAATCGTCTTCTGAAACCTCTCCTTCTACAATTAACAAACGGTCGTTTTGAAGCAACTCGCGGTATTTGTCGTAGGTATCCCCAAACAGGGCCACGTCCACGCGAGCACGGCGATCATCCAGTGTTAAAAAGGCAATGGTTTTTCCGCGTTTTGTTTTCATTGTGCGGCTTGCCACCACCAAACCAGCAATCCATTGTTTTTCCTTTTTGGCGAAAAGCTGGTCCAGTCGGCAACGCAAGAAGCGCCCCAACTCATGGTCATAACTATCAATGGGGTGACCGGTAACGTATAAACCTAAGGTGTCTTTTTCACCTTTTAAGCGCTGCTTTAACGTCAGTGGACGGGCACTTATATGCCGTTCATAAGCCTCTTCTAGCCCACTCCCCGATGTTGCTACGGTGGCAATTTCACCAAACAAGTCCATCATACCGGCGTCAGCATTACGCTCATTTTGATCTGCTGCCTGCACCGCATCTGGAATCGCACTATAGAGCACCGAGCGCTCTTGGTTAGGCACTAAGGCGTCTAACGCGCCGCTGGCAACGAGGGCCTGAAGCACACGTTTATTAATTTTTTTGCTACCCACACGTTTGCAAAAATCGAACAAGTCTACAAAGGCACCACCTTGGTCTCTTGCTTCAATAATTGCCGCCACCGGGCCTTCGCCTACACCCTTTACGGCACCAAGCCCATAAACCACTTGGTTATCGTCATTTACGGTGAACTTAAAATGACTGGCATTGACGTCTGGTAAGTTAAGGGGAAGCTCCATACGGCGGCATTCTTCCACAAAAATAACAATTTTCTCGATATTTTGCATATCGGCCGACAATAGCGCTGCCATAAATTCGGCTGGATAATGATGCTTAAGCCAAGCCGTTTGATAGGCCACCAAAGCATAGGCAGCAGAGTGAGACTTATTGAAACCATAGCCGGCAAACTTTTCTACCAGATCAAAAATATTACCCGCTAAACCCTCGTCAATACCGTTAGCTACACTACCAGTCATAAAGCCGGAGCGTTGTTTGGCCATTTCTTCTGGTTTTTTCTTACCCATAGCTCGGCGTAACATGTCCGCCTCGCCAAGGCTGTAGCCCGCCATCACCTGAGCAATTTGCATTACTTGCTCTTGGTACAAAATAATACCGTAAGTAGGTTCCAACACCGGCTGCAGTGAGTCTAACTGATAATCTTCGTGGGGCCAGGCAAGTTTTGCCCGCCCGTGCTTACGGTTGATAAAGTCATCTACCATGCCCGACTGCAAAGGTCCGGGTCTAAACAAGGCCACCAAGGCTATAATATCTTCAAAGGTACTGGGCAACTGGCGCTTTATGAGGTCTTTCATACCCCTGGATTCCAGCTGAAACACACCCGTAGTTTCTGCAGCTTGAAGCAATTTATAAACGGGGTGATCGTCTAGAGGAATGGTCTCTATAGCAATGGGGGCTTCGCCTTTTGCTTGGCGACGCTGGTTGATCATACCCATGGCCCAATCGACCACTGTTAAGGTTTTTAGACCCAAAAAGTCGAATTTTACGAGACCTGCATCTTCCACGTCATTTTTGTCATACTGAGTCACTAGGCCAGAGCCATCTACATCACAGTACAATGGTGAAAAATCCGTGAGTTTAGTCGGCGCAATAACCACACCACCCGCATGTTTACCAACATTACGAGTCAGGCCTTCTAACTGATAGGCCATATCCATAATTTCTTGAACTTCATCGCTGCCGTCAATAAATTCCCGCAAAGCGTCTTCTTGCTCTACCGCCTTACTTAAGGTTATGCCAACCTCAAAGGGTATTAATTTAGACAACTTGTCAGCCAGACCAAACGGCTTTCCTTGTACGCGAGCCACGTCTCGCACGACGGCTTTGGCAGCCATAGTACCAAAGGTAATAATCTGTGAAACAGCATCTTTGCCGTAAGTTTGGGCCACATACTCAATGACCCTGTCGCGGTTATCCATACAAAAGTCGATGTCGAAATCGGGCATGGATACTCGTTCTGGGTTGAGGAATCGCTCAAACAGAAGGTCGTATTTTAGGGGGTCTAGATCGGTAATTTCCAACACATAGGCAACCAATGAACCAGCACCTGAACCACGGCCTGGGCCAACGGGAATGTCGTTGTCTTTAGCCCAGCGGATAAAGTCCATTACAATAAGGAAGTAGCCGGGAAAACCCATTTGGCAAATGATGTCGAGTTCGAATTTTAGCCGATCGTCAAATTCTTTACGTTTACGATCATACTCAGGATCATTGTTATCCAAGATAACCTTGAGGCGCTTATCCAAACCGTCGCGTGAAACTTGGCCAAAAAACTCATCCATGGTCATGCCGTCTGGCACTGGAAAATTAGGCAAACAGCACTTGCCTAACTCTATATCTAAGTTACAACGTTTGGCTATTTCTACGCTGTTAGTTAGGGCCGATGGCAGGTCAGAGAAAAGTGTCTGCATTTCTTCAGTACTGCGCAAATACTGTTGATTAGAATATTCCTTAGCCCTTCTAGGGTCATCCAGAGTCATGCTTTGGTTAATGCATACTCGTGTTTCGTGAGCCTCAAAGTCTTCTTTGTCCACAAACATCACATCATTGGTGGCCACCAAGGGCACCTGCGCAGCTTGGGCTAAAGCCACAGATAAGTGTAAGCAGTCTTCATCGTATTGGCGGCCGGTACGTTGGACTTCTAGGTAAAAACGATCTCCAAATAAATCTGTCCAATAGTTCAACACCTCGCGACCGTCTTCTAATCCGCGATTAATTAACGTTCGGCCGACCTCACCTTGAGACGCACCCGACAAGGCAATTAAACCCTCGTTTTGCTGAGCTAACCACTGCCTTTCTATAACAGCTTTACCGTCTGACTGGCCTTCTTGAAAAGAACGAGAAACCAATTCTGTTAGGTTAAGGTAACCTTTGGCGTCCATAGCTAACAAGGTTAAGCGACTACCGGGTTGATCTGAACCCGGCTCAGGGGCCAGAAAAACGTCACAGCCACAAATAGGTTTAATACCCGCGCCCTGTGCAGCCTTGTAAAATTTGACCATGGCGCACATGTTAGATTGGTCCGTTAAGGCAACGGCTGGCATCTGCTCTGCTTGTAAGGTTTTCATTAATGGCTTGATACGAATCATGCTGTCAATTAAAGAAAACTCGGAGTGCACCCGCAAATGCACAAAGGGGACTACTAAGGTCATTCTACTTTCCAATCAATCGTCGCACTGGTGCAAAACTGCTCCGGTGCTCTGGGCTTACGCCGTGTTCTTCTAAGGCCTGCATATGGGCTTGGGTTGGATAACCCTTATGTTTGTTGAGACCATATTGCGGATATTTCTGGTGCCATTCTAACATCTCTCGGTCCCGTGTTACTTTAGCAATAATGGATGCAGCACCAATACACTTTTCTTTAGCGTCACCTTTAATTATCGCCTCACTATGACACGGCAATTCAGGACAACGGTTGCCATCAATCAACGCCAAGTCAGGCTTGACCGATAGACCCAGTACAGCTCTTCGCATGGCGAGCATACTGGCATGTAGTATATTGAGCTCGTCTATTTCAGCCACACTCGCGCGGCCCACACTCACAGCCAGAGCATTTGCCATAATAAGATCAAAAAGCCGCTCTCTGGTTTTTTCCGTTAAGGTTTTTGAATCACCCAGTCCGGCAATAGGTTTATTGGGATCCAAAATCACCGCAGCCGCAACCACGTCGCCAAAAAGTGGCCCACGCCCCGCTTCGTCGACACCACAAATGGCGCCCTTACGGGTATTTTCTATGGCCAAGTCTATTTGCGTATTCACGACATCATCTCTGTAGGTGCCTTTCTTGCCCACCGTGGTCGGCAATTACCTCTAATACGGCACGTGCGGCCGCTTCATCTGCCCCACAAGCCAGTTGCCGGTGAATGTCTGAAAAATGTTGTTTTTGTGCAGCAGAGGTGGCCTCATCAAACAACAAAGCCGACATTTTTTGTGCCATCACGTGTGGCTGTACATCGTCTTGCAAAAGCTCTTCAACAATACACTGCCCGGCCAATAGGTTTGGCAAGCTAACAAAGGGGACCTTTAACTTGCGTTTAAACGAGCGATAACTCAACGCGTTCATGCGGTAACACACGAGCATGGGTTTTTCGAACAACAAGGTTTCAAGGGTGGCGGTACCGGAAGCCACCAATACCGCATCAGCAGCCGCCAATACTTGATGAGAATCACCAAGAACCAGTTTCACTTTGAGCTGCGGCCATTGCTTTGATTGCTGCTCAAGTTGCTTTTCGAGCTGTGCTTGACGCTGACTATTAGCCGCTGCTATCACCACCTGTAGCTGAGGGTGGTCGGTTTGCAAAAGCGCAGCAGTGGCTAAGAAATCGTCGCCTAACTGACTAACTTCAGACCCGCGACTGCCCGGTAATAAAGCCAATACAGGCTGCGCCGTTAATTCTAAATAGGCTTGTGCACCGGCTTGTGTTAACCCACCAGGAATCACGTCGGCTAAGGGATGCCCTACAAATTCTGCGGCAATATTATGTCGTTGGTAATAGGGTAACTCAAACGGCAACAAGGCCAATACTCTGTGGCAGGCCTTTTGTACCGTGAACACCCGATCTTCTCGCCACGCCCACACTGAGGGGCTAACGTAATGAATGGTAGGGATATTGGCAGCTTTAAGCTGGGTTTCTAATACAAAATTGAAATCAGGGGCATCTATACCAATGACTGCAATCGGCGGATTAGTTAGATAACGGCGAATAAGCTTACGACGCAACCAAAGTAGTTCGGGTAAGCGACCCAGAACTTCTACCAACCCCATCACCGACAACCGTTCGATTGGCACTAAACTAGTAAACCCTAAGGCCAACATTTTAGGCCCACCAATGCCTTCAAAGCGCAATTCTGGCTGCTGTTGTTGCAACGCACGCATTAGACCGGCGCCCAGAACATCGCCCGAGGCCTCACCAGCTATAATTACAATGGTTGTATTAGCCATGGACACTGCCGTTAGCGAATAATGCCGCGGCTAGATTCTTTTAGCGAGGCAATTAGTACATTGAGTTCGTCGCCCTGGATCGGCATCTCTTGTAACCGAGCAATGGCAGTTTCTAACGTTAACCCTTGGCGATAAATTATTTTATACGCCTGCCGTAAGGTTTTAACCGCTTGATCACTAAACCCACGACGCTTAAGACCTTCCGTATTCATGCCATGGGGAGAGACCGAGTTGCCGTTTGCCATCACAAAGGCAGGAATGTCTTTGAGTACCACGCTGCCAGCCCCCGTCATGCAGTGGGGGCCAATGTGACAAAACTGATGAACAGCAGTAAAACCACCTAATATGGCGTAATCACCGACGTTCACGTGGCCTGCTAGAGCGGCGTTGTTAGCCACAATAACGTGGTCACCTAAAACACAATCATGGGCCACATGTACGTTGGCCATCAATAAATTATGGTTACCAATTGACGTTACACCTGCGTCTTGGACAGTACCCCTATGCAGCGTACAGCCTTCCCTAATCACGTTATTGTCGCCAATTTCTAGGCGCGTTGGCTCGCCGTTATACTTTAAATCTTGGCAGGCTTCGCCTACAGAACTAAACTGGTAGATGTGATTATTGCAACCGATTCGCGTGGGGCCTTTAATCACCACATGGGACTCTAGTTTAGTACCCGCCCCCAACTCTACGCCAGGGCCCACAATGGTATAGGGGCCAATCTCCACATCGTCGGCAACAATGGCGCTAGGATCAACAATCGCGCTGGCATGAATTAATGGTTGTGACACTAAACCTTCCTATCAGCACAGAGGATAGTAGTCGACGCGGCCAATGCACCATCAACAGTTGCACGGCAATCGAACTTCCAAATACCGCGTTTTTCAGACACGATGGACGCTTCTAATTGCAACCTATCACCTGGTACAACGGGGCGCTTAAAACGTAATTTGTCAGAACCTACAAAATAATAAATGGAGCCATCTTGAGGGGTTTTATCCATGGTTTTAAAACCAAGAATACCTGCCGCCTGAGCCATCGCTTCTATAATTAACACCCCCGGCATTACCGGATGGTCGGGGAAGTGTCCATTAAAGAAAGGCTCATTAATGGTGACATTCTTATAAGCAACAATCGACTCGCCTAAGTTAAGCTCTGTTACCCTGTCTACTAATAAAAACGGGTACCTGTGGGGTAAGTATTCGCGAATTTCTTTAACGTCCATCACCATATCAACACTTTCCTTTTGTTATTCTTTATATGACAGTCAGCCTTGTAGCTGCTTCATTTCTAATTCTAGTTGTTTAATGCGCTTGGCCATTTGGTCGAGCTGCTTAAAGCGTGCCGCATTACGGCGCCACTTTTGATTCTTGTCTAATCCTGTACCCGACGAATAGGCCCCTGCTTCAGCAATAGAGTGGGTTACTAACGACATGGCGGTAACGTGGACACCGTCGGCTAAGGTCAGATGACCCGTAATACCGCAGGCGCCTGCAATGGTGCAATGTTTACCAAGTTTAGTGCTGCCTGCAATCGCCGTGCAGCCGGCAATAGCAGTATAGTCGCCTAGCTCTACATTATGTGCAATCTGCACCTGATTATCCAGCTTCACGCCATAACCTATGATGGTATTGTCTAAAGCACCTCGGTCAATACTAGTCCCAGCACCCACTTCTACCTCATCACCGATGGTCACGCCACCTAGCTGGGCTATCTTCACCCAATCGGCGCCGTCTTTAGCAAAACCAAAGCCATCTGCACCGATCACCGCGCCACTGTGAATAGTACAGCGGGCACCCAAACTAACGTCATGATATAGGGTAACATTAGCCGCAATGGTTGAACTCTCACCTACACATGAGTGAGCGCCCACTACGCTATTGGCGCCTATTGAAACCCCATCTGCAAGCTTAACATGCGGACCAATAACTACCCCTGCTGCAAGGTTCACATTAGCACCCAAGGATGCCGAGGCATGAACTATTGCACTATCGTCAATACCAGCGAAGCTAACCGTTGGGGCAAACGCCTGAGACAGCTTCGCATATCCCAAATATGGGTTCTCTAGTATAAGACAATGACCCTTAAACAAGTGGGCTTGATCGGCGTGTAAAATAACCGCACCAGCAGCACATTCGCTGAGCTGGCTCGCGTACTTCATGTTAGCCAAAAAACTAACTTGATGGGGCTGGGCCGCTGCTAAGGTAGCCAAACCACTCACCGGATACGCCGCCTCGCCCTGCAGGTCTGCCCCAATGAGCTGCGCAATATCCCCAAGCGTTAAATGGCGCAATTACGGCTCCAAATTCAGCAGCTCAACCACCTTAGAAGTGATATCAATACCCGCCGCATTATAAATAACCGACTGGCCATTGATGATCAAAGAGATGTTATTTTCTTCAATAAGCTGGCGCAATACTTTGTCTAACAACGGCCGCATAGAAGCCAAAAACTCCTGTTCGGTTTGGCTTTTGATATTAGTAAGGTATTGCTGTAACTGTTGGTATTCTGCCGCCAAAGTCTGTATTTGAGCCTGCAATGCCTTTACTTCTTCACTGCTCATAATAGCTTGATCGGTTGCTAAGCGGTTTTGTAGCTCTTGCAGTTCTACACCCATGGCATCAAAACGAGTGGTTTGAGGCTTGAGTTTTGCAGACAAGTTTTGACCTAAAGCAACTGCTTTATCAGTCGCAAACATTGCCTGCTCGGCTTTAAGCACAACAATGGCATCTGCCTGCACCAGTACTGGGCATGCAATGGCGGCTAAAAATGCCGCCGCCTTAATTGCCTTAGTAAATTTTTTCATCATAAAATCCTTGTGAAAATCCCTTAGAACGAACGCCCAAGGGTAATGTGTGTAGATTGTGTTTTGTCGCCTGACTTCTGCTTAAGTGGGTTGGCTACCACTAGCGTTAGCGGACCTACTGGTGTTAACCAAGATAAGTTTAAGCCGCCGGAAATACGCAATTCACCTGCAGAGAAAAGTCCTGTTTGATAGACGTTACCTACGTCCACAAACAAAGACGTACGAACCGATGGCAAATCATCAAATAGCGGGAAAACAAGCTCTGCAGAAGCAGTGGTTAGCAATTGGCCACCCAGGGGCTCACCATTTGAGTTCTTCGGGCCTAATGAGTTAAATGCAAACCCCCGAACGCTACCAAAACCACCGCTGTAGTAGTTAGCAAAAAATGGCGGCGTACTGGTGCCGCCATAAGAACCTAAGACACCGATGCGAGCGCCCGTAGAAAACACTAACGACTCTGAGTGATTCAATGGTGTGAATGCGCGGTAGTTGTAGCTCAGTTGGTAATAGTTAAGGTCACTCGTTGGC
>JGI26060J43896_10000620_pt1 | contig 12927 bp, 8 predicted proteins | sample MarorgKNORR_S2LV_6_FD_43896 | JGI IMG/M metagenome (IMG submission 43896) | reverse complement strand
CACCACCGAAAAGTATATTTGATTATCATAAATACCTTTGTAATTTAAGTCACCTTAATTAAGAAACTTTATATTCAACCTAATTTAAAATAGTATTTCCTCTAGACCCGTTGTGTTCTGCATTGTAGATGAACACCATGAGTGANAAAAATACCGATACTAACAAACCAATCCCTTTTATTACAACGGAGCCTTTAAGCAGAGCTATTGGTGAGCGGTATCTTCAATATGCTTTATCAACTATCATGCATCGTGCATTACCTGACGCCCGAGATGGATTAAAACCCGTTCACCGTAGAATCTTATTTGCAATGCGGGAATTAAAACTTGCTGCAAATTCAGGATTTCGAAAATCTGCTAAAATTTCTGGTGATGTTATGGGAAATTATCATCCCCATGGAGATGCAGCAATTTACGATGCCATGGCCCGGTTAGCACAAGATTTTAATGTTCGGTATCCACTAGTTGATGGGCAAGGNAATTTNGGAAATATTGACGGCGATAATCCCGCTGCAAGCCGATACACGGAAGCTCGGTTAACCAAAGTNGCGCAGGCGTTAATGGAAGGTTTGTCAGAAAATGCNGTTGATTTTCAAGAAAATTATGATGGCACATTAACTGAGCCAATTGTTTTACCAGCNAGCTTTCCAAATCTACTGGCGAATGGGTCAAGCGGAATTGCTGTTGGGATGGCCACAAATATACCACCTCATAATCTAGAAGAATTGATTAACGCCTGTATCCATCTGATTAAAGCGCCAAACGCACGTGTCGAAACATTAATAGAGTACATTCCAGGGCCAGACTTTCCCACAGGGGGTACAATCGTTGAACCAGCAGAAAATATTCTTGAGGCTTACCGAACTGGCCGTGGTTCTTTTAGATTAAGATCAAAATGGAACGAGGAACAATTAGACAGAGGTCAGTGGCAAATAGTAGTCACTGAAATTCCTTATCAAGTGCAAAAATCTAAATTGATAGAAAAAATAGCTGAATTAATAAATAATAAAAGAATACCCATACTATCCGACGTAAGAGACGAAAGTACTGAAGAGGTACGGATAATACTAGAACCCCGCACCAAAATAATCGATAAAACAATCCTAATGGAAACTTTGTTTAAGCAAACTGAGCTGGAAATCAGATTTTCATTAAATTTAAATGTATTAATCGATGGAAGAACACCCAAAGTCTGTTCTGTAAAAGAAGTCTTAAATGCATTCTTACAACATCAACGAGATGTTTTGAAAAGGCGTTCTCAATTTAACCTCGAAAAAATTGATCACCGATTAGAAGTCCTTGAAGGATATATTGTCGCATTTTTAAATTTGGATAGAGTTATCGAAATTATTCGCAATGAAGATGAACCTAAATCTATTATGATGATGGAATTTGACCTTTCTGATGTTCAAGCTGAAGCTATTTTAAATATGCGCCTGAGATCGTTGCGCCGACTTGAAGAAATGGAATTAAGAAAGGAACATGAAAAGTTATTAATTGAACGAGCTAATTTAGAAGATCTTCTTGGTGACGAAAAAATCCAATGGACACAAATCACCAAACAACTTCGTGAAACTCAAAAAATATTTGGTAAAAATAGTCAGGATGGCAAAAGACGCACTCAGTTTGAAAAAGCTACAGAATTTGAAGAGGTTCCAATTGAAGCAATGATTGAACGAGAACCAATCACTGTTGTTTGTTCTAAAATGAGTTGGATCCGTGCCATGAAAGGCCATATTGATCTGAAACAAGACTTAAAATTTAAAGATGGTGATGAGCATAGGTTCATCTTTCATGCTGAAACAACAGATAGAATTTCCATTTTTGCAACAAATGGTAGGTTTTACACTTTGTCATGCAGTCAATTACCAGGTGGTCGAGGAATGGGTGAACCACTTCGTCTCATGCTGGACATTCCAAATGATGTAGAGATTGTAGATATATTTATAACTCGAGATGATAGAAAATTTCTCGTTGCCTCATCAAAAGGTGATGGATTTATAATTTCAGAATCCGAAACAATTGCTCAAACAAAAAATGGTAAACAAATTCTGAACCTAAAAAAAGATGCAAAAGCTGTTGTTTGTAGATCTATAGATGGGGACCATATAGCTTGCATCGGTGAAAATCGTAAAATGCTTATTTTCCCAATATCTGAATTACCAGATATGACACGTGGAAAAGGCGTAAGAATGCAAAAATACAAAGATGGCGGTTTGTCTGACGCGTTGTCATTTAATCTAGCTTTGGGGCTTTCTTGGAAAGACCCTGCCGATCGTCAGCGTACTGAAATGAACTTAGAAGATTGGATTTCAAAGCGTGCAGCTTCTGGTAGAATGGCGCCTAGAGGTTTTCCCCGAAACAATAAGTTTGATTAAACAATTCTAAAAAGGACAAGCTGATTTAAATACGACACCTTTTCCACCTTCTGGATGTCTAAGCTTTATACTTTCAGCATGAAGCAATAACCTTTCGGAAGCATTCAGTGCATCTCCATCAGAGTAAAGTTTATCTCCTAAAATAACATGACCAGTGCTTAACATATGTACTCTTAATTGATGAGAGCGGCCTGTTGTTGGCGTTAATCGCACCCGGGTAGCTATATTATCTCTTCTTAAAACTCGCCATTTTGTAAATGCACTCTTACCCGTCTCATGACAAATTTTTTGTCGAGGTCTATTTGGCCAATCCACTATTAGTGGTAAATCAATCTCTCCTACTTTCTCTTCTATATGACCCCAGACACGAGCTATATAATTTTTCTTTATTTGTCTCTTTTCAAATTGTAATCCTAGATGACGCTGAGCATGGCGCGTCATTGCAAACAACATTATTCCAGAGGTTTCCAAATCCAGCCGATGAACAAGTAAAGCATCTGGGAAAATTTTCTGAACCCTGGAGATAACACAATCACTTAAATGCTCTCCCTTACCTGGAACAGACAGTAAGCCACTAGGTTTGTTTACAACCATTATTTGGCTATCATGATGTAAAATATCCATATGTACATCAGGAGGATTATATTCAAAAATCTTTGTCATCTTAAATGATTTAACCTTCTGCTTGTTTAGATGCAAACTTATGATTATTATGACACCCAAGGAGACGAAAATGCACCCCACTATTTTAAAAATTCAAGAGATTGTCTCAAAGGGTGATGAGGAAGCTATTAAAGAAATATTATCACAAGAAGTTAAGTTCAAACCACCAACCTATTATAAAACTTGGACAGGCAGAGAACCAGTAGCAGCAGTTCTTAGTCACGTTGGTAAAATTTTTCATGAATTTGAGTACACAAGAATTATGGGTAGCAATAATGATTGGGCCTTAGAATTTAAATGTAAGATAGGAAATCTTAACATTGTAGGCGTTGATTTAATTACATTAAATAAAGAAGGACTAATCGATTTATTTGAAGTTACCATGAGACCCTTAAAATCTATAAGTGCGTTACGCGAAGCAATTAACGTTCGAGTAACGAAAGATCCAAGATTTCTTAATTTTAAATCAGCTTTATCTTAAAGATTCATACCAAGGACAAAGTCTATGACTTAACTCGCTCTGCTTTAGGATCATACATTGGTCTAAGAGAAACATCTGCTTCAACCCTTAAGCCGGCCACCTCTATTTCATAGCTGGATTCTAAAACTTCCTCCTTACTTTGATATTTGCAAGAAACATAACCCATACCAATTGCACCACCCAACGTATGTCCATAATTTCCAGAAGATATATAACCAGCTATCTCTCCATCTCTAATGATTGGTTCATTATGATAAAGTAGCGGTTCCTTCTCCTTTAACTTAAATTGCAATAATCTTTTTTCTAAGCCACTTTCTCTTTTCTTTAATACTGCCGAACGGCCAATGAACTCTTTTTTTGTTTCTTTTACAGCAAACCCAAGTCCAGCTTCTAAAACATGGTCTTCACACGTTATATCATGTCCAAAATGTCTAAAACCTTTTTCAATTCTACAACTATCCATCATATGCATACCGCAGAACTTCAGATTTATGTCTTTTCCAGCCTCGGCTATAACTTCAAATACATGCCCAGCTTGGTCAGCNCTAACATAGATCTCCCACCCAAGTTCTCCAACAAAAGACACCCGATGGATTCTTGCTAAACCTAAGCCAATTTCCACTTCCTGCGCAGTTCCAAAAGGGTTCTCCTCATTAGAAAGGTCTGCAGAAGATATTAAATTCAGAAACTTACGTGAGTTTGGTCCCATAACAGCCAAAACACCTTCTCCAGCTGTAACATCAATAATAGCCACGTTATAATTAAACGCATGTCGTGTCATCCAAGTTTGGTCTGCTAACCGAGTGGCAGCGGGTGTTACAACAATATAAGAGGTTTCAGCAAGGCGCGTTACTGTAATGTCCGCCTCTATACCGCCGTCTTCATTTAAAAATTGTGTATAAACAATTTTTCCTATTTGAACGTCACAGTCAGCACCCGCAATATAATTTAAGAAACGACAAGCATCAGCACCTTCTACTTTAATTTTTCCAAATGAAGACATATCATAAATACCAATATCTTCCCGGACAGCTCGATGCTCACTAGCTGAATTATCAAACCAATTTTGTCTTTTCCAACTATATTCATATTCTCTTTTTTGACCACATTCTGCATACCAATTAGCCCGCTCCCATCCAGCCAATTCGCCCATTACTGCTCCTTTATCAAGAAGCTGTGAGTGAAAAGGTGATCGACGCACGCCCCGCGCAGACACTTTTTGTCTATAAGGGAAATGATCCGCATATAATAAACCCAGTGTTTCTTTAGATCTTTCAAATAAATATTTTTTATTGCCCTGAAACGGTTGCATTCTATTGATATCAACGTCCCCTAAATCAAACGGTTTTTTTTCATCAGTAATCCACTGAGCCAAAGCCATTCCCGCTCCACCTGCTGATTGTATTCCGATTGAATTAAAACCAGCAGCAACCCACACATTATCCATTTCTGGCGCCAAACCTAAATGATATGCGTCATCAGGAGTAAAGCTTTCTGGACCATTGAAAAAGGTATGGATTCCAGCATTACCAAGAGCTGGCATCCGGTTGACTGCCTTTTCAAGTATAGGTTCAAAATGATCAAAATCTTCTGGCAATTGATCGAATTCAAAATTATCCGGAATTCCGTCCATGCCCCATGGTTTTGCATTTGGCTCAAAAGCACCAAGCATGAATTTACCAGCATCTTCTTTGTAATAAGCGCATTCGTCTGGCACACGAAGGACGGGCATCTGTGTCAATCCTTCTACTGGCTCTGTAACTATATAAAAATGTTCACATGCATGTAAGGGGACATTTGTGCTCATCATTTTTCCCACACTGTGACCCCACATACCTGCACAATTTATAACAATTTCCGCCTCAACGCTTCCAATATCTTCACCTTGCTTCCATTGTACCTCAGTTATTCGGCGACCATTTTTAACAAATCCAGTCACGTCTGTATTTTGAATAATAGTTCCACCATTTTGTCTGGCACCTTTAGCCAAAGCTAACGCAATATTGGCTGGATCACCTTGACCATCAAGTGGCAACCAGACACCAGCTGTTACATTTTCAATATTTAGATATTGATATTTTTCCTTGACTTCTTTTGGTGATATCTCTTCCACCTCAACGCCGAAGGCACGTGCCATTGATGCTTGTCTATAAATTTCTTCTTTTCGCTCTTCAGTGAGAGCAACAGTTATTGAACCACAGCGTCTAAATCCAGTAGACACACCCGTTTCTGCTTCTAAATTACCATAAAGTTCCTGACTATATTTTGCTAATTTTGTCATATTAGCAGTTGCTCTTAATTGAGCTATTAATCCTGCTGCATGCCAGGTAGTCCCAGAAGTTAATTGCTTTCTTTCAAGCAACAAAACATCTTTCCATCCTAGTTTGGTCAAATGATACGCGACTGAACAGCCTATTATACCACCTCCAACTATAACTACTCTTGTTTTTTTTGGGACATTCACCATTGTTTTAACTCCGTAATCTGGAAGATAATTCTTTTATATGTGCAGGCCCAACCTCACAACATCCACCTATCAGTGTTGCTCCCGCTGTTACCCATTTTTGGGCAAAATCTGCATAAACTGAAGGAGTTAGATCTTCTCTTCTTTTTAAAAGATCTACAGTAGAGCCTATTTTGTTAAAGCTATCTGAAATATTAACAAAACCATTCGCATAAGCACCAATTGGAATGCCGCAATCAGATAGCAATGGGATTGATTTTGTCACCGCCTCTGGTGAAGAACAGTTTACCAATAATGCCTGTGCTCCAAATTCAGCTAACAATGGTATAACCTCACTTACATGCTCACCTGAACGTAATTTACTTCCATCCTCATCATCAACAGAAATAGCAAGCCAAACTGGTTTTATACTTTGTGTAGCGCCCATTAATCCACCGCGAGCCTGCTCTACTGAAGACATGGTTTCCAATATGTGAAAATCAACAAAATCAGACTGTTGCTTAGCAACAGTTTCATAAATCGGAGCAGCAATGTCAACTTCAGGGCATTTATCAGGCTGATAAGAAAATCCCAATGGACCCAAAGATCCTGCTACTTGACCAGTGCCATATGCATCACGGGCTTCCATAGCAAGCCTACAAGCCTTTTCCATTAACTCTGCTTGNCGATCGGGAAACCCATAATGTTTTAGTCTATCAGGTAAAATCACATAACTATCTGTTGTCGCAACCATTGGAATAACCTCACTTACATGCTCACCTGAACGTAATTTACTTCCATCCTCATCATCAACAGAAATAGCAAGCCAAACTGGTTTTATACTTTNTGTAGCGCCCATTAATCCACCGCGAGCCTGCTCTACTGAAGACATGGTTTCCAATATGTGAAAATCAACAAAATCAGACTGTTGCTTAGCAACAGTTTCATAAATCGGAGCAGCAATGTCAACTTCAGGGCATTTATCAGGCTGATAAGAAAATCCCAATGGACCCAAAGATCCTGCTACTTGACCAGTGCCATATGCATCACGGGCTTCCATAGCAAGCCTACAAGCCTTTTCCATTAACTCTGCTTGTCGATCGGGAAACCCATAATGTTTTAGTCTATCAGGTAAAATCACATAACTATCTGTTGTCGCAACCATTGCACCACTAGAAAAGTAATCATCGTGCACTTGGCGAATTAATTCAGGAGCATCAAGCAATGCTTGCAGTGACCACATTGGCGTTGCTTTTCCTCCTGAACGGGCAATTAGCTCCTGTCCCATTCCACCATCTAGTATTGTTATCATGCTTTCAGCCTTTCATTTCTGGGATCCCAGATAGGCTCATCCCTTTGAACAATCGCCTTGTATTTTTTCCCATAAATTTCAACTTCTACAGAGGAATAATCAAAAGCTAATTCAGTTTTAATCATCCCCAAAGCTATTGAAGCATTAACACGGTAGCCCCAACCGCCTGAAGTGGTCTCCCCAACAATTTCACCGTCTTTCCAAATCGTAGACATATATGGTGCATCCGCCTCTCCTGCTTCAACAATCAAAGTTACAAATTTTTTACTGGAACCTTGTTGCTTTTCATTCATTAAAGCAGCCTTGCCAATAAAATCTTGAGGTTTATCTAATTTAACAAATCTATCAAGACCACCTTCAAACAATGAATAATCTGTAGATAAATCTCCCTTCCAGGCCCTGTATCCTTTTTCCAATCGCAAGCTATTTAACGCATACATCCCAAAAGGAACCGCACCATTATCCAATACAGATTGATAAATGCATGGCATATCCTCATTTGAAGCATGGATTTCCCATCCAAGTTCGCCAGCAAAAGAAACTCGTAGTAAATAGGCTGATTTACCAGAAACGTCTGCCGCCTGATGTGTCAACCAGCCCAATGAAAAGTCTGCATTAGATATTTTTGATAAAACATTACGAGACTGAGGTCCTGTAACAATAAGTGTATCTTGGGTTATTGTTATATCTTCAAAGGAAATACCATCTGGAATCAAACTCTGTATTAATTCTTTATCATGCCACTGAGCAGTAGCCGCAGTAATCAAAATAAAGGATTCTTCTTCTAATCTGATACAAGACATTTCGGTTAGAATTCGTCCACGCTTATCTGAAACATATATCAGATTCATTCGCCCAATTTTTGGTAAACCTCCTGTGCAAAACCCACGCAAGAATTCGCTCGTACCCCTACCTTTTAAAATAAAGCGCGCAAAACCAGGAAGATTAAGAACACCACAAGAATCCCGAACTGCCTCACACTCTTCTTTTATTCTTCGCTCCCATGGCCCTTTTCTATTCCAAGTATGTGTGCTTTCTAAGGAAATATCATCTTCTGACGTGGCAAACCAATTTACACGTTCCCAACCATTATACGCTCCCATCACTCCACCGAGTTCTAATAATTTCGAGTGAATTGACGAGATCTTCTTCTCTCTTCCCGCTGGCCATTCGTGGTAAGGAAAATGCATGGCATACTCATTTCCATAAACTTCCATACCCTTTTGATTACAATAATCCTGATCAGTATAATCCGTGTAACGGCGTGGATCACATGACCACATATCCCATTCTGTTTGTCCTTCAGTTATCCACTCTGCTAACACTTTTCCTGCCCCACCACCCTGAGCTATTCCAAAAGTAAACACGCAAGCCTCAAATGCATTAGGCACCCCTGGCATAGGCCCAATCAGTGGATTTCCATCTGGCGTATAGGGAATTGGCCCATTTATTACTTTTGAAATTCCCGCCTTAGCTAAAAGTGGTACGCGCGCCATAGCGTCTTCAATGTGCCATTCTATCCTATCCAAGTCATCTGGATATAATTGGAAGCTAAAATCTTCTGGCATCGGATCATCTTTAGTTACCCAAGCAGCCTTACAAGTATTTTCATAAGGGCCTAAATTTAAACCATATTTTTCCTGCCTTAAATAATAACTACTATCAACATCACGCAATAAAGGTAATTTGTGACCTACTTCCTTATTCCAAGTTTCAATCTCAGATATTTCTTCTGAAAGCAAATACTGGTGACTCATTACCATCATTGGCAGCGTACGGCCTCCATAGGGCTTAAACCATTCAGCCACTCTTTGAGCGTAATAGCCTGCAGCGTTAACTACGTAGTCACATCTGATATTACCTTTTTCAGTGTTAATAATCCATTCATCATTTTTCCGCTCTATTCCGATAGCTGGTGTGAACCTGAGTATTTTTGCACCCAGATCTCGGGCACCTTTTGCTAAAGCTTGCGTGAGTTGCGCTGGGTCAATATCACCGTCATTTGGATCGTATAACCCCCCAGATAAATCATGTGTTTCCAAAAAAGGATAATGATCCTTTAAACCCTCGATAGAACAAATATCGAGTGCCATTCCCTGATATCTTCCCATTCCAGCTGCACGTTCAAACTCTTGCATACGTTCCTTAGAATGCGCTAGTCGAATTGAACCTGTTACGTGGTAGTTCATTGGGTAATCAACTTCTTTACCAAGCTTTCGATAAAGCTCAGTTGAATAACGTTGCATATTCATAATAGACCATGAGGCCGAAAAAGTTGGGACATTGCCTGCTGCATGCCAAGTGGATCCAGCCGTTAATTCATTTTTTTCAAGAAGCACACAGTCCGTCCATCCTGCTTTGGCCAGATGATATAAAGCCGAAGTACCTACTGCTCCTCCACCAATAATAACAACACGAGCGGTGCTTGGGAAATCTGACATCTAAACTCCTTAATTCAAAATAGGTCTAAACAACCAAGAGATGGTTTTTTGTATAGATACTTAAACTTGCCAATAAAGTATCTCAAAAAAAATTACTGACAATCCTTAAACGTTTTTTTATATTCACATTATACAAAACCGACATTTAATATCAAAAGATAACTAACATTCCATATGATCCTTCACTCAGTATAAAACTGGCCTAAACTGTTAAATATTTTTCAGACATCATTGCTATCATTTCAAACATTATTGCTGATGCAATTCTAGCAGTTATCATATTAGCTGAATCTTTGGTTGGCATTAAACAAACTACATCTCCACCAATAATATTCATGCCACGAACAGAATGTAATAGACTCATAGCTTCATCTATTAGAAATCCTTGCTCCCCAGGCTCCAAGTTAGAAACTCCAGGGGCAACAGTTGGGTCTAAACTATCCAAATCAAAAGTAATATAAACTGGGCGTCCCTCAAGTTGCTTTTGAATTCTGGAAATCGTCGCCTCAAGCCCAATTTTACGATATTCTTTCATCGTGACCACGTCATAACCATATTCATAGGATGGCTCGAGCCAATCAAGTGTTCTAGTATTTCCTCTAATCCCCACCTGTATTGAAGTTGTCGCGTCAACTTGCCCTTGATCTACCAAATATGCACCCCAATGAGCAGCGGACTTTTTTGCACCCAAAAAATGAGGTACTTTTGTGAAAACATCTGTATGTGCATCGATGTGAAGAAAGCTTATTTTCTCCCCTTTTGTTAAGTTTCCACAGCCAAGTGCCTGCACTATTCCACCTGTAATTGAATGGTCACCACCGATAGAAACTGGTCTAATACCAGCTTTATCTATTAGTTTATAATAATCTGTAATCCGTTGAACGCTAGCCTCGTTGTCATTAGCTTCTGGTAAAGGGACATCACCCAAATCTGAAATTCTTGCAGTTTCCCAAGGGTCAAAACCCATATCTAAATGAACTCTTCGCAAAAGAGCTGAAACATTTCGAACAGCACGAGGACCCAAATGTTGATCTTTTTCTGTAGTCCCGTTTCCTGATGAATGTGGTACACCGACGAGCCCAATGTCACAATTTTCAAAGTTTTTTTCGTGTGGACAACGGAATAGAGTGGGTATGCCCCACCAGTATAAATTTTCCATCATTCGACTGTCTGCTTGATTTTGCATCTTATTTCCCCTTGGTGTCGTAATTGGTATAGCGAATCCAATCCAAGCATGATGTGATCCGATTTGGAAGAGGTCTTTAATGTCTAGAACAACTAATCTTAAACTTGGAGTAATTTGTGCTATTGGCGCATCTCTGTGTTTTTCATTAAATGATATGGTGATTAAATTTTTTAGTGGTGACTATGCACTTCATCAAGTTGTATTAACACGGTCATTGATTGGAATGGTCTTTACTTTAGCCATTTTGATTCCTCTTGAAGGTGGGTTGAAAAACCTAAAAACAAAACGGCCTATCCTCCATATTTTGCGAGGCTTTTGTGTGGTGATGGCAAATATGTTATTTTTTCTTGGTCTTGCATCAATGCCAATTGCCGAAGCGACTGCTGTATTTTTTATTGCACCTCTGGCAATAACAGCATTTGCTGTCTTTTTCTTGGGAGAGAAAGTTGGGCTTCGTCGGTGGGTCGCTGTCAGCTTGGGTCTTGTGGGCGTGCTAATCATGCTTAAGCCTGGATCAGAAAGTATCAGATTAATCGCATTGTTGCCCGCTGGTGCAGCTATTTGCTACGCTTTGCTACATACGTTAACGCGCAAAATTGGACTAACAGAAAGTGCATCAACTATGTCTTTTTATATTCAATTAACATTTATTTTTGTCAGTGCTACAATCGGATTGCTTGTTGGTGATGGCAGATACCATGGCACAGGAAATCCATCCTTAGACTTTATATTTAGGCAATGGACTGTACCAAGTACTTTCGATTTAAGCCTTATGTGCGTTATTGGAATAACTTCAGCTCTCGGCGGCTATTTAATCAGTCAAGCCTACCGTGTAGCTGAAGCAAATAAAATTGCACCATTTGAATATATCAATATGCCACTTGCTGTAGTTTGGGGGGTATTGATATGGGGACACTGGCCTGACATCCCTGCCTGGATAGGAATTTCATTAATTCTAGGCGCAGGTTTGTATGTCGTTTTCCGGGAAGGTCAAATCGGCAAACGTACAAATAAACAACGCCCAATTTAATGAACCGTTGACCTTCTAACGCAATTTTGCTCAAACATACATAGTTAACGAAAAGGTGTGATATGAAAGACAGTAATTTTTTAAAAGAAAATAATGCCCGCCACATGTGGCATCCAATGGGACATCCAGGGGAACTTAAAAGAAATACCCCAAAAATTATAACCGGTGCGAGTGATGTTAGTATCGAAGACATCGATGGACATACAGCAATTGATGCGGTTGGTGGCCTCTGGTGTGTTAATGTTGGGTATTCTTGTGAGCCTATAAAAACTGCTATCAAGGAGCAATTAGATAAATTACCTTATTATTCATCTTTTGCTGGTACTTCAAATGATGCAGCAATTGAACTTTCTTACGAACTAAAAGAGTGGTTTGAGCCCGAGGGAATGGTACGTTCCTTCTTCACATCAGGTGGTTCTGATAGCGTTGAGACCGCACTCAGACTTGCAAGGCAATACCATAAAGTTCGAGGAGACTTTGGGCGTACTAAATTTTTTAGCTTAAAGAAAGGCTATCATGGAACCCATTTTGGTGGTGCTTCAGTTAATGGAAACCCACGTTTTCGAACTGCTTACGAACCTTTGTTAGCAGGTTGCCACCATATGCCTTCACCATATACTTATAGAAATCCATTTAATGAAACAGATCCAGCTAAATTAGCTCAATTATGTTTGCAAGCGACCGAAGATGAAATAATGTTTCAAGATCCATCAACTATTGCCGCATTTATAATGGAGCCAATTCTTGGTGCTGGTGGCGTTATTGTACCACATGAAACATTTATGCCTGGTATTCGCGCATTGTGTGATAAATACGGAATTTTACTTATATCAGATGAAGTTATTACGGGATTTGGTCGATCAGGTGATTGGTCTGGTGCTCGCCACTGGGGCGTTAAGCCTGATATGATGACTTGCGCTAAGGCTATCACATCAGCGTACTATCCCTTTGGAGCAACAATGATAGGCGAAAAAGTAGCTGAAGTTTTTGAAA
>JGI26060J43896_10000616_pt1 | contig 12982 bp, 10 predicted proteins | sample MarorgKNORR_S2LV_6_FD_43896 | JGI IMG/M metagenome (IMG submission 43896) | reverse complement strand
ATTTCATCAATCCCTAATTTTTCTAATGATGACCTTGCTACTCCTAAATCTATTTTCCCTGTAGAATTAACCTGAGCAAAATCGCGAGCCCTTCGAAGAATTCGATTTGCAATTCTTGGAGTTCCACGGCTTCGGCCCGCTAATTCCATTGCTCCATCGTCATCAATTTCTACTTCGAGAATCTCGGCAGACCTATTGATAATATGAAATAAATCTTCAGCATTATAATAATCAACTCGAAGAACAACTCCAAATCTATCTCTTAATGGAGAAGTAAGGTTACCTAACCGTGTAGTCGCTCCTATTAATGTAAAAGGCTCAATATTTAATTGTACACTGCGCGCACTCGGTCCTTTATCAATCATAATATCAATAGAAAAGTCTTCCATTGCTGAATATAGATATTCTTCAACAACACTATTAAGCCGGTGAATCTCATCAATAAAAAAGACATCGCGGTGCCCTAAATTTGTTATCATACCCGCAAGGTCTCCTGCACGTTCAACCACTGGACCTGCTGCTTGCTTAATATTAGAGCCAAGTTCTTTTGATACAATGTTCGCTAAGGTAGTCTTCCCCAAGCCAGGTGGCCCAAATAAAAGAACGTGGTCTAGTGCATCTCCACGGGTATTCGAAGCTTTAATGTATAGCTTCAAGTTCTCCACAAGTTCTTTTTGTCCAATAAATTCATCAAACTGAGATGGGCGAAGAGACTTTTCAATTACAATATCATCATCAAGGGGGGCTGGGTCGGTTATGTGTAACTCTGTCATAGAATAAGTCTAATGAAATTCAGTTTAAAACTAGCTTAGAAGATACTATTTCAAATAGCCGACGTAAAGATTAGTAAAAAAAAAATAGCTAGAGTATTCTTTCGTTTTTTAACAACCTTACCCGCTTTCTCTTATCTTCGACAAACCGTCTAATGCCGTTCATTATACTATCTGGATCTAATTGCGATTCTCTTATTATCTGATCGAGACTACCTCCAGTACGCCAACGATTATCAAAATCAGGAGAGAGGGAATAAGATTCCACTACTCGATTTGCAATCCATTTCTGCATTGACCTTTTCGCACCATTTGTGATGATCATACAATCATCCCATTCATGGTCCATGATGATAGACCTCCTATATTCAGATGATTGACGGCGGAAGAGTTCCCAACTTATTGCGGCTATAACTTTTACATTTGGTCCTTCTAATTTTAATTGTGGTAAAATTTCAACAAGTGAGTTTGTAGAGCTTGTTCCTCTTATTATGACTACACCATCTTTTATTTTATTTGATTCATAGTCTTTAATTATATATGCTCCTTTTGCCGCCCCTAGATGAGAATCCATTCCCAACAAAACCCTATCTGGAATCTTAATAGATGGTCTTGTTAGATGTATTGCAATTAGAGGTACATCTGTAGATAATGCTGCCGCTAAAGATGGGGCGACCTCATTGTGCTCCCATGGATGAAGATTAATTATATGCCCGTCAGGAAAAAGCTGCGTAACACCAGGGGCATATATTCCAAAATGAGTTCTGCTATCTTCGGCGGTCTCAGGACCAGAGTGACCCACAACCCAAATGACTTTTCCAACCTTGAGATTAGAATCCTGAGCAATTTGACTAAATAAACGAAATGGACCATATTTTAGATAACTAAATGAGCCATAAGTACTGGCAGCACCATAAAAACCATTAAAATCATTATATGTGTTTTCATTAAAGTTTACCGTAGTTGCGCCCGCCATCATTCCAGCATTCGTGAATTCAGTAATGCCTTGAGGGAATAAAGGACTATCAATATTGGAGTCTTTGTTGTACAGCCCTCGATCAACAGCACCCCCATAACCTTTAGAGAAGCCTGAAATATTAGTAGAGTCAGCAAGGTCAGCACTCATCGCCAAAACAAGAGGCCTTCCGTATTGCTTTTCTGACATTGTGTTTATGTAGCTGGCATATTTTGAGAAGCCTATTCTATTTGGCGCTGACTCATTGGGGGAAACAAAAAGGTCACTTGGAAGTTCATCTATGTTAAATAGTTTAGAATCATGACATGGATTACTAGCTTTGATCTTACAATTTTTATTTTTTGATGGCACAGATTCACCTAAGTCAACTAATCGATTTGCAAGATAATCCACGTACTCTTCGTTGTCCTCCATAACTGAAAAGACCGTTTTAAACATTGATTTTGCTTGTTCAATTTTACCACCCCACTCTTCTTCGGCAGGGTCACCAAACCCCTCAAATGTTGTCTTGTATATATCAGAAAAATCTTTTTTTGTTTTCCAAAAAAGATCGGAGTTCTGCTTATGAGCAGCACCATGACTTTTATTATCATAAACATGGTATCCACGTCCTTTTCGTGTTTTACTGTATATTACTTTTGGGATTTTTGGATCTGCATTCTGCACTAGAAGCCTGTGATAGGCTTTGATTATTTGTCCCCAGTTTTCCCCATCTTCCACACCTTCAACATGCCACCCATGAGAGCCAAACCAATCTTCTGGTCCTCCGTATACAATAGAACTAAAAGGTCGGTCATCAATACCATAATCATTCCAATCTAGAAAATATATAAGGTTTCCAAGACCCAAGCCCCAAGCAGAATTAATAGTCTCATGACTCGCCCCAGTTGTAAAGCCACCTTCTCCTTCAAAAGCAAAAACCTTTACGTCTTGAGCTCCTGCATATTTTAGGGCCAATGCAGCACCGGCTGCAAAAGGTGAGCCATGCCCGCTTGGGCCGGTATTTGCTTTAAAAAAAAGGGTTTTACCCTCCATCTCGGCATGACCGGGAAGACCGCCATTTTGCCGAAGTGTCAGTAGGTCTTCCCAAACCAACTGAAAATCGAGTCCTTGAAAATTTTGATATTTTCTTTCCCGAGTTTTATTATACTTAATCCTTAATGCTTCATTTAAAACTGCGAGAGTTGCATAAACCACAGGATTACAATGACCTGCAACTAATATATATCTGTCAGAAAATCTTTTCCCCGCTTCTCTAATATCCCACCGCATAGCACCAGANAAAAGCGTAGCTACCATCGCATGAACCTTAGACCTTGAACCTCCGGGGTGTCCACTTTGACGAAGATTAAGCATTATGTCGATGCATTGATCAATCAGGTCTTTTGTTATTTCCCAATACTTATATTCGTTCTTGAGTTGTTCATGCGTTCTCATGCTGCAATTTCCTTTTTTTACGAAATAGTTTCTTCAAAAATAAACCCGTATACGATGTCTTGATTTTTGCAACTTCTTCGGGAGTCCCAGTCGCTACAATAGAGCCTCCTCCATCTCCACCTTCTGGACCTAGGTCTATGATCCAGTCTGCAGTTTTAATTACGTCTAAGTTATGCTCAATAACAATCACAGTATTTCCTCTTATTACTAACCTTTCTAATACATCTAATAACATTCGAATATCTTCAAAATGTAAACCCGTTGTCGGCTCATCAAGAATATAGAGTGTTTTTGTGGTTGATGCTCTTGAGAGCTCCGTTGCAAGCTTCACCCTTTGGGCCTCCCCTCCAGATAAGGTTGTTGCTTGTTGACCAAGGTGTATATATCCTAAACCAACATCATTAAGAGTTGTAAGTTTTTTCTTAATAGGAGGAATATTATTAAAAAAATCTAGAGCTTCCGAAACAGGTAGGTCTAATACCTCAGAAATAGATTTTCCTCTATATTTCACTTGAAGTGTCTCTCTGTTATATCGTTTACCTTCACAAACCTCACAAGTAACATATACATCTGGAAGAAAGTTCATTTCTATTTTAATAATACCATCACCTTCGCAAGATTCACAACGACCACCTTTCACATTAAAAGAAAAGCGACCGGGTTTATACCCTCTAATCTTTGATTCAGGAAGCTTTGTAAATAAATCTCGAATATAGGTAAATACACCGGTATATGTTGCCGGATTAGACCGAGGTGTTCGCCCAATTGGCTTTTGATCAATATCTACTACTTTATCCAAAAATTGCATACCCTCAATTCTATCATATGGTAATGGATATGCTCTTGCTTTATTTAGTTCTTTAGATAAAATCGGGAACAATGTTTCATTCACAAGTGTGCTTTTCCCACTACCTGAGACACCTGTAACTGCAATAAATCGACCTAATGGAAAATCAATGTCCACTAATTTCAGATTATTACCTGAAGACCCCATTAATGATAACATGATTTTATTATCAGTCCTTCTATTTTGAGGTATTGGTATTTGTTTTTTACCCGATAGATATTGACCAGTTAACGAACTTTGAGATTTTATAAGCTGGGATGGAGGTCCAGCGAAAGTAACCTCCCCTCCATTTTTTCCTGCTCCTGGCCCAAGGTCAATAACATAATCAGCGGCTTCAATCGTTTCCTGGTCATGCTCAACAACTAAAATTGAATTACCAATATCTCTTAATGATTTTAATGTACTTAATAATCTATTATTATCACGTGGATGAAGTCCAATAGATGGCTCATCTAATATATATAGTACTCCCATAAGCTGAGAACCGATTTGAGTCGCTAAACGAATTCTTTGTGCTTCACCGCCTGATAAAGTTACAGCAGACCGGTCTAACGTAAGATAGCTAAGACCAACATTTACAAGAAAGCTTAGTCTTTGCTGAATTTCTTTAAAAATTTGTTCGCCTATCTCTTTTTCCATTTGTGTTAATTGAACACTACTAAAAAAAAGTTGAAGGTCCTTAATAGACATAGCTGAAATTTGACCTATGTTTTTCTGATTTATCGTTACGCCTAGAGTTTCCTTCCTAAGCCTAGACCCATTACAAGCCGAACATGGGCGCATGCTCATAAATTGTTCTATCCATTGGCGTATGCCCGACGACTTTGTCTGAGTATACCTTCGCATTAAATTTGGGATTGCACCTTCCCAACCTCCTGAATAGGTTCCACTCCAACGCTCAGAGCTATACTCCATTTTAAATTTACTATCACCCGTACCATAAAGAAGAATTTGTCTAATCTCAGGAAGCATCTTTATCCATGGGGTTGTAAAATTAAAATTAAAATGCTTTGATAGGCTCTTTAAAATGCTTCCATACCAGTTACCTCGTGGTTGTTCACCCATCGAGACAATCGCTCCTTGAATTAAACTTTTAGTTTTATCTGGTACCAGTAGATTGGGATCAACCTCCATGTGGGAACCTAAACCATCACACTGTTGGCAAGCTCCATAAGGTGAATTAAAAGAAAACGCCCGAGGTAGCAACTCTTCCATGGAGACTTCACAAAGCGGGCACGAAAAATGCTCTGAAAATAAGTGCTCTCTATCAGGTAATTCATTTATTATTAAAAGCCCACTTCCAACCTTAAGAGCTAATTCAACAGATTCGGTGAGCCTTTCATAAGCATTTTCTTTTAGGATTATCCTATCAATTACTACTTCAATTGTATGTTTTTTATTTTTGTTTAAGGCAATGTTATCATTGATAGACATCACGACTCCATCAACCCTTACCCTCAAAAATCCATCTTTTTGAATTTCAGAGAAAACACCTTTGTGAACCCCCTTCCTCCCACGAATTAATGGTGCAAGGATATGCATTTTGGTGTTTTTTTTCCATTTTTTTACAGTATCTACAATCTGTTGAACCGTTTGTTTTTGAATTGGCTTTCTACATTTCCAGCAATGTGGATGCCCAATATGAGCATAAAGCAAACGTAAGTAATCATGAATTTCTGTTACAGTCCCAACCGTAGACCTTGGATTCCTTGCTGTAGATTTTTGCTCGATTGAAATCGCAGGAGAGAGCCCTTCAATTGCATCCATATCTGGCTTTTCCATTAAACCTAAAAATTGCCTGGCGTATGATGAAAGAGATTCTACATATCTACGTTGCCCCTCAGCGTAGATTGTATCAAACGCTAGAGATGATTTTCCAGAGCCTGAGAGCCCCGTAATCACTACAAACTTATCTCGGGGTATCGCAATATCAATATTCTTTAAATTGTGTTGGCGTGCTCCTTTAACTATAATTTTATCTGTGGGCTTTGGCATTTTCGTTTTATTTATCGTTTTAAGTATTTTCGTTATAATAAAGGAATAATAATGTGATAATCTTAATCATCGCCAAATCTACGGACTTTTCATTTAACGCCCCAAACTCAAAAAGGATTTGTCCTTTAAGTCTAGTATTTTAAATCCAATGTCTTGACATAGGATTGCAATATGTTTAGTTTGGAGCATGGGCACGCTAAAAAACCAAATACTAATATCCATGCCTCACATGACTGATCTGTTTTTTTCAAAATCTGTTGTTTATATTTGTGAACATAGTAACAATGGAGCAATGGGTATAATTATTAATAAACAATTTAAAGATCAAAAGCTTAAAACTGTTCTTGAAACAATTAGTGAAGATGATAATCCAATTGTAAAAGACATATTTTTTGGCGGACCCGTATTATTAGAAAAAGGACTAGTGTTACATGAATCAAGGCATCGGTCTGATAATACTGTTAATATTTCCAAATCTATTTCGATAACAGGAACACTAGAAGTTTTAAAAGATCTACAGTCTAAGTCTGATGTCTCGTTTAAATTAATACTTGGTCATTCTGGCTGGTCTCAAGGTCAACTAGAGAAAGAAATTGAAAATGGTGATTGGTTAATTCAAAATACAACTCCTGATTTTATTTTTAATATCCAGCCTGAACAAATGTGGACCCAGGCAGCAGAATCTCTGGGTATTGATTTTGGCGTAGCTAGCAACATAAGTGGGCAAGCATAAAAATTTGATGTTTTTATAAAAATAAGTTTTTACATTATTTATAGACTCATATCATGAGAAAATTATTCCCTCCTCTTGCTGTCGTATTTGCAGCATTACTGTGGAGCTTAGATGGATTACTCCGGCAAGAGCTTTATTCTGTATCTTCTTTACTAATCGTCACTCTAGAACATGCAATGGGTGCATTACTTTTTTTACCATTCCTCTTTGCAGAGAAAAAAAAAATAAAACAGCTCAACCAAACAGGCTGGGTTTCAATTGCATGGATATCAATCTGTGGGGGAATACTAGGTACGTTTTTTTACACTAAAGCTCTAAGCTATATTAATTATATAGATCTATCTGTTGTTGTTTTAATACAAAAACTGCAGCCATTGTTTGCTATTTCTCTTGCTGCATTAATTTTAAAAGAAAAATTATCCTCTCGATTTATTATACTTGCAGTTATTGCTATGCTCGGAGGATATCTTGTTACTTTTGGGACAACTACTTATTCAGATTGGGATGATAAAACTTTAATTGCGGCCCTACTTGCATTATTGGCTGCATTTTGTTGGGGTAGCTCTACTGTATTAGGCAAGCATGCGTTGAACAAACTTCCATTAACAGTGGTCACAGCGTTGCGTTTAGTCTTAACAGCTGTAGGCTCTTTTGTAATTTTTGGAGTGACTGAAAGTAATATTGCTTTTGAACTAACCTCTCACCAGTGGAAAATTTTAATAATTATAGTTTTTTCTACTGGTGCTTTAGCATTATTTATCTATTACTATGGATTAAAGTATTTACCTGCTTCTCACGCTACAATTTATGAACTTGCTTGGCCCCTTTCTGCGGTTTTTTTAGATTGGTTTGTCCACGGTCAAATATTTACACCTACACAGTTTTTTGGTGCAATAATACTAATGGCCTCTATGTTCACACTTTCTAGGACAGGAAAAAATGGCTGAATTAACTCTATCAGACCATAACCATAACCTCAAATACAATCTTATTCATGAATTTTCTTGGGGGTTTGGAGTAACGTTTCATACTCTATACGCCATTGTTCCCCTCTTCCTAAAGCAGCTTGGTGCTCCAGACAGTGTTATTGTTGCAACAGCGGGTCTTTTTTCAATTGTAATTGCGGTTCCAACTCTATTTACTGCTGCTGCTGTGAGAAATATAAAAAATATAAAAAAAGCAGTTATCGCTGCACATGCCCCTATTCTAATTATTTCTTTTTTAATGGGTTTTACATTTTCTTTTTTAGATTCCGAAATAACAAAGACAGCATGGAAAATATATTTTTTTTATTTTATTATTTATGCTTTTTCAATTGGAATTATTGTCCCAATATGGGCTGATTTTTTAAATCAGAGTACCATAAAAAAAGAGCGTGGAAAGTTTTTTGGACTTGGGTTTGCATTCAATAGTCTTGGAAGTTTTATCGGTGGAATCGCCCTAAGCTATCTTTTATCTTTAGAATTACCTTTCCCTAAAAATTTTGGTGTTGGATTTTTTCTGCTTTTTATTAGCCTGACTATCGGAACTATTCTATTCTTGCCATTTAAAATAAATTCAATAAGTAACGCTAAAAAACATAAATCAGTTAAAAGCTTTATTTATGAAGCCCAAGCAATCATCCTCAAACATAAAAACTTTCAAAAATATATTTTATCAAGAGTCTTTTTTTCATTATATCTTCCTGGAATGGGGCTTTATGCTGCCTATTGTCAGGACAAGTTTAATTTTGATTTTAGCGAGGTAGGGATATTTACTATTTTAAATGTGATCGCCGCAGGATTTGCGAGCTATTTATCTGGTTGGCTTGGGGATAACTTTGGCCATAAAAGCAGTATGCTACTCTCATATTTTGGTCATTTAATAGCTGTTATTCTTGCCATTTTTGCATCAAACATGGTTTGGGTATACGGAATTTTTATCGCAATTGGTATTGGACAAGGAGCTTTTTTACCATCTGCAATGAATCTCGTATATGACTTTGCGGGGGAACGAGATACTAAGACCTATTTAGCGTTGATCGACACTTTATTAGCCCCTTTTATTTTTTTATTTATAACCGTGATTGGAAAATTGGTTCAATCGGGGCTTTACCAAACTTCTTTTTATATTATAGCAATCGGCCTTTCTATAAGTATCTTAATATTACATTTTTCCGTTAAAGACCCCAAATTAATAGATAAAACCTCATTTCATCTTGATGGATTTTCTCCTTGATTTTAGTTAAGTGCGAACTCAAAATTAGAGACCAATTATGATTGATATAATTTCACGTTATAAAAAAGTGATTCTTCCTGTCTTCATTACTATTATTATTAGTGGATGCCAAGAGGACCCCGCAAGACACCTTAATCTAGGTAATTGGTATCTACAGCGAGGGCTTACAGATGAGGCTATTATGGAATACCGTGAGGTTTCTAGGCTTTATTCCGGTGATCAAAGTCAATTAAAAAGAGAAGAATTTCAAGTCTTGGGTAAAGCGCACCTTAAACTCGCGATCGCCTACACCAAAAAAGGTTGGTGGGAATACGCACTAAGTGAAGCCAAGCTGAGTTTTGATATTTCTCCCAATAAAGATTGTCATGAGCTCATCGCTCTTATCGAGAACAAACTTCTACAAAACCCAAGCGACGCCTAAAAAACTAGTTTTTCTTATCTAAGGTTGAGTTAATTAAAATGAGCCTGATCTTGATTCCCCTCCATCACAATATATAATAGAACAATTTATAAAGTCTGCCCCTGGGGTTAGTAACATTGAAATAGTCCCGGCAACATCTTCTGGAGTTGTTGTGCGTCGCATCGGGTTACGCTTCTTAGTATTTTCAATCCAACCCTCCCAACCTTCAGTAATCTTCGTAAGAGCCCTTGTTGGGGTGACACCTGCTTGAATTGCGTTGGCTGTTATTCCAAACTGACCTAGTTCCCAACCAATCTGACGAATAATAGCTTCCATGGCAACTTTCGCTACACTGACAGGTCCATAGCCCTCCATTGCAACATAATTGCCTTCACTTGTGAGACCCATAATACGAGAACCATCACCAAGTAGCTCTTGAGCATAAAGTTTTTGAGTCCAATATAGAAGTGCATTCCCCATCACATGTATGGTCATATCCATTTGACGTTGAGTTACCGGTTTTTCGCCAAAAAAATTTGTAGTAGTTCCAAATGCGATAGAATGTAAAAGTAGCTTAAGCGGCTTACCGCTTGTGATTTCCTTAATCTTTGGAATAAATTTATCCATTGTTTCTTCAGCAGCGGCATTTGTATTAAAATAATGACATCTCCCTCCAGAAAGACCTTCAACTTCTTTTATAGTTTCTGCCGCAATTTTTTTTGCCTCACCACGATCAAAATGAAAGGCAATAATACCATAGCCATCGCTAGCTAGACGCTTAGCTGTCGCTGCACCATGACCGGTTGAACCACCAAGTAATAAGACCCATTCAGACATTTTTTCTCCTATAAATTATTGTATAATTTAGAGGAATATTTTGGGAATTGAAGCCCAAATGTAGGTTTATAATTAATAAAATTTGTTGTACTCTCTTTGCCTAATTAGCGTAATAATAGGCAAAAATAATGATTCAAAAAAATAGCTATACAAAAACAGAACTTTTAGAAAGCGGTGAAGGCGTTCTTGGGGGGATGGACAATGGAAAGTTACCCCTACCTCCAATGTTAATGATTGACCGTATTATTAAAATTGATGAAAAGGGTGGAAAATATAATAAAGGGCAAATAATAGCCGAACTAGACATTACAGAAGAAAACTGGTTTTTTCATTGTCACTTTAAAGGAGACCCGGTAATGCCCGGATGCCTCGGACTCGATGGAATGTGGCAACTGGTTGGCTTTTTTTTATCATGGGTCGGTGGAAAAGGAAGGGGGCGTGCGCTAGGAGTTGGAGACCTAAAGTTTAAAGGCCAAGTCCGACCCTACCATAAAAAAATTATATATAATATAGATATCAAAAGATTACTTGAAAGACATGGAAAATTAATGGTTTGGGCAGATGGAATTATGAGTACAGGAGAAGATCGGCCTATTTATTTTGCAAAGAATCTTCAAGTAGGCCTTTTTAACAATTTAACCTATGATTTTGGCGGAGATCCGTCTTTAGATTCTTTTTAATAACCCTATTTATTAATTTCTATATATGTCTCTCCAGTGTGGAATTGTTGGACTACCCAATGTTGGGAAATCGACTCTATTTAATGCGCTTACAGAATCTAGTGTTCCAGCAGAAAATTATCCTTTTTGCACAATTGAACCCCATCTCGGAATTGTCTCCTTGCCCGATGCTCGACTTAACGAATTAGGTAACATCTATAATCCAAAGAAAATAATTCCAGCCACTGTAGAATTCACTGATATTGCAGGACTTGTTCGCGGAGCAAGTAAAGGGGAGGGGCTTGGTAATCAATTCCTTGGCCAAATTAGACAGACCTCAGCAATTATTCACGTAGTAAGGTGTTTTGAAAATGCAAATGTTACCCACGTAGATGGCTCAGTCGATCCGATTCGTGACGCTGAGACCATTGAAACAGAATTACTATTGGCAGATTTAGAGACGTTAGAAAAAAGACAACACAAAACTGAAAAAATTGCTCGTTCAGGATCTAAGGAAGCAATCAATGAGCTAGCCCTGATTGAGCGTCTAACTAAACACTGCTCTGATGGTAAACAGGCTAGAACAATTGCCCTTTCAGACAGTGAGAAAGATATTCTACCGTCATTCCATCTACTTACAAATAAACCAATTCTATATATCGCCAATGTAGATGAAAACGATATTTTACAATCAAAGACTCAGAACCAATACGTAAAAGAGCTGAGTGATTATGCTAAAAAAGAAAACAATTATACTATTCGTATATGTGCTTCAATTGAACAAGAAATTGCTATTTTACCACCTACTGAAAAAAAAATGTTTCTTGAAGAATACAACCTTTCTGAACCAGGCCTTCATAAAGTAATTAGATCTAGCTTTGATCTTCTTGGACTTCAGACTTATTTTACTTGCGGCGAAGAAGAAGTACGAGCATGGACAGTTTCAAAAGAATCATCAGCTCCAGAAGCGGCGGGAGAGATTCATACTGATTTTAAAAGAGGTTTTATAAAAGCAGAGGTCTTTCACTACAATGACATTATGGCTTTCGGGTCAGAAAAACTACTTTCGGAGGCAGGACTAATTCGTCAAGAAGGGAAACAATATATTGTAAAAGATGGAGATTGTATATTTTTTAAATTTAATGTCTAACCACCGACCGAAGACGATTTATTCGTCTTCATATTCCTCGTCATCTTCATATTCATCCTCATCCCATTCATCCTCTTCAGAATCATCATAATAATCAGGAGGATAAGCAAAATATGGATTATTAGTCATCCCGTATGGGTCATAGGGGTTTGGGATAGATTCTTGTTGATTTTCATCTGCTCCTTGGGTTTTTGCAGGCCCGACTTCTTGTTTTACAAGAATCACCTTCGGCTCTACTTGAGTAGGTTCTTCATTTGATTCTTGATTCTGTTTAATCGCATTGATTACGAGGTCACGGTCTTCATCTGATAGATGTCCATTCCCACCATTTGAAGAAGCCAACGTAGATTGCTGATTACGAAAGTTTAAACCTGTAATAACTGCAAAAAATAAGATAATCAGGGCAAAGATTGACCCCTCAGGCTGAAACTCAAAACCTCCCCACATATTCTGGGTAACTCCAAAACCAAAAAATATTCCCAATGACAGCATAACGCCAAACAATATTATCATATTGCCCATCTGTTCTGGTATATTGGATTCCATTACTAGCATATAAAGAAACCATACCAAAATCCCAGAAATAGCAATTATAATGCTTAATAGGAATTGCCCTAGAAGAAGAGATGTAAAAAAGCCTACTACGCTCGTAGCTGGAATAATAAAACCAACTCCAGATTTCATATCATTAGCCATTATGAAACTCCATTAATACTTCGAATTACATGAAAAATTGCTGTTTGTTAAGAATAAAAGCAAGATTTTTAATAATATAATAACATTTAATGTTTTCTAATATTTAATCTCTTATTCTGATGATGTAATTTTAGGGTAGCAGTATGCGAAATGAACCTATAAAAGTTGGTGTCATTGGGGTTGGGCATCTAGGAAAACACCATGTAAAGCACTACGCCTCACTACAGAATGCCGATCTAGTCGGACTTTTAGACGTTAATAATTC
>JGI26060J43896_10000615_pt1 | contig 12988 bp, 13 predicted proteins | sample MarorgKNORR_S2LV_6_FD_43896 | JGI IMG/M metagenome (IMG submission 43896) | reverse complement strand
GCGACGATTGACGTCACGAATGCGACCATCGACCCCTGCCCTCCTAGGTGGCTCCGGCGGACTTAGTGAAACAGTGCACAAGGATGTGTGCGAGGACCATAGTAACGGTTCAACCACCGACACGCTGGCCCAGGCCGGGAACCGAAATGGGCCGTTGCGACGATGGTCCCGGTGCAGGTCTCTATCACGGAGGCCACGGAACCGACCACCTCAGGAATACCCAATCCGCGGTGTCCCGGTTGCTCCATCCGGAGGCGTCCGGCCGCACCATCCGAGACGACCCCGGGGCCCCACCAACCCGGCGAGCTGGGTGGTCCGCTCTGCGCACGCCAACCTACGGTGCCCGCTAGCCTGCCGGTGTCCCAGAACTGGACAACCGCAAGTCCGAGGGTCCGCCACCACGATCGGCGGCCCAGCCTGACTCCTCCGGAGCCCACGTTGACCGAGATCCCCGAACACCTCCTGAAGCGGGCGCAGGCCGCCAAGGCCAAAGCAGCGGGCGAAGAAGCGGGCACCGGTTCCGGCGAGGCCGCCACGGCCGCTCCGCCCGCCCCCGCCGCTCCTGTTGCCCCCTCCGCCCCCGCACCAGTAGTGGAGGCCGTACCGGCACCCGTCGCCCCCTACGTGGCGGCAGCGCACGCCCGCCGGAAGATCCCGTGGTGGGCGGCCGGCACCCTGATGCTGCTCCCCATCTGGGCCATCGCCTACGTGGGCACGCTGGAACGGCCACCACAGCAGACCACGGGCATCCTGGCCACGGGAAGCCACGTCTACGAGGCCCGCTGTGCGAGCTGCCACGGCGCCACGGGTGGAGGCGGCAGCGGCTACGCCCTGGCCGACGGCGAGGTGCTGGCCACCTTCCCGACCGCCGCGGCCCAAATACAGTGGGTGGTCATCGGCTCCGACGGTGTCGGCCTCGGCAACCAGTACGGCGATCCGGCCCGGGACCGAGTCGTCGAAGGCGGCATGCCCGCCTGGGGCGACGTCCTCACCGTAGAGGAACTCATCGGCGTCGTCCTCCACGAGCGGGCCAGGCTGAGCGGTTCCAACGATGACGCCGATCTGGCCCAGGCCATCGACGATGCCGTCTACAGCGGCGAGCTCGACTTGCAGGGCTACCTGGACCCGGCCACGGTCACCGTCGACGTAATCCAGGAGTTCCTGGATTCCGTCGACGACGGCGGGCTCTGATCCAACGGCTCCCGCGGGGCCGACCGGAACTCCACCAACCGCGCCGCCAGCCATGACAGACACGTCCCCCGGACAGCAGGTGCACGACCTCCTGGTCATCGGTGGTGGTCCCGCCGGGGCAGCAACCGCCTACTGGGCGGCCACCGCCGGCCTCGACACCGTCATCATCGAGCGCAAGACCTTCCCGCGTGACAAGACCTGCGGCGACGGCCTGCCACCGAGGGCGGTCCACCAGCTGGAGGAAATGGGGCTGGGTGCAACCCTGGAGGGTTACCACCGGTTCGACGGGCTGCGGGCCATCGCCCACGGGCGCACCATGGAGATGGCCTGGCCTGACCACCCCGTCTACCCGTCGCACGGCTACGTGGTCAGGCGCTGCGACCTGGACGCTTTCGTGGCCGATCACGCGGTGGGCGCCGGCGCCACCCTCCTCCAGGGCACAGAGGGCCTGCGACCGCTGGATCCCCCGGCCGGATCGCCGAACGGCGCCATAGGCGGCGCCGTCGTGCTCGACAAGGCCAGCGGCAGCGAGCACGACATCCGAGCCAGACACGTCGTCATCGCCGATGGCGCCAACTCCCGCTTCGGTCGGGTCCTGGGCACGGCGAGGGACCGTACGTACCCGATGGGCATGGCCATCCGCGGCTACTTCGAGAGCCCCCTCCACGACGACCCCTGGATCGAGTCGTCGCTGGACGTCCGCGACCGCAACGGCAACGCCATGCCCGGCTACGGCTGGATCTTTCCGGTGGGCAACGGGACCATCAACGTGGGCATAGGGCTGCTCTCGACCTTCCGCGACTATCGCGAGGTCAACACCAGCCACCTGTTCGAGGAGTTCGCCCACACGATCCCGGAGCACTGGCAGATAGACCCGACCCGACCGATCGCCCCGCCGACCGGTGGTCGCCTGCCCATGGCCGGTTCGGTCGGACCCAAGGCCGGACCCAACTGGCTGGTGGTCGGAGATGCAGCTGGGGCGGTCAACCCGTTCAACGGTGAGGGAATCGACTATGCCTACGAGACCGGTCGCCTGGCCTCCGGCCTCATCGCGGAAGCCGCCGCCCGGGGTGACGATGCCGTGCTGGCCCGCTATCCCGACCTGCTGGACGAGGAATACGGGCTCTACTTCAAGGTGGCCCGCCTCTTCGCGAAGGTGATCGGCAACCCGACCCTGATCCGGGAGTTGACGCGGGTTGGGATGCGGTCCCAACCCCTCATGGAGTGGGCGCTGAGGGTGATGGCCAACCTCCTGCGGGACGAGGACCGGGGCGCCGCCGAGGCGGCCTACTCGGCGATCGCAGGCATGGTCCGCCTGGTCCCGGACCGCCTCGTCGCCTCCTGAACCCCACGGCATCGACCGGGCTAAGGGTCGGGAGTTGAACCGGATGACCCACGGACGACTACGGCCCGGGGGAGAATGGCCAGCATGACCGGCTCGACGACCACCAGCGCCGCCTGGAAGGCGCTGGTCCGCCACCGCGACGACGGCATCGCTCCACTAAGGAACCTGCTGGCCGACGATCCGGACCGCGCCACCCGCCTGGGCATCGAGGTGGGCGAACTGTGGATCGACCCGTCCCGCCAACAGGTGACCGATACGACCCTTGGGCTGCTGGCGGACCTGGCCGACGAGCGGTCGGTGGCCTCCTCCCTGCAGCAGATGCTGGACGGCCTGCCAGTGAACGCCACCGAGGGTCTTCCCGCACTCCACACCGCCCTGCGTGCGCCCCTCCACGAGGTGGTCAGGGTGGACGGCATGGACGTGGTGCCGGGAGTGCACGCCACCCTGGACCGGATGTCCGACCTGGCAGCCTCCATCCGGGACGGCCGCAGGCCGGGGGCCACCGGGCTCCCGATCACCGCCGTGGTGAGCCTCGGGATAGGCGGCAGCCACCTGGGCCCGCACTTGCGGTCGACGCCCTCTCCCACCTGGCCCGGACCGACCTGACGGTGCGGTTCTCCTCCAACTTGGACGGCGCCGACCTGGTTGACACCCTCGACGGGTTGGAACCGGCGAGCACGCTGATCGTGGTGTGCTCCAAGTCATTCACCACCGTCGAAACCCTCACAGCGGCGGAGAGTGCACGCTCCTGGCTGGCAGGCGGACTTGGAGACGGCCGGGTGGCGGACCACATCGTTGCCGTCACCGCCTCTCTGGAGCGCGCCGCGAGTTTCGGGATCCACGCCGAGCTGACCTTCGAGCTACCGGACTGGGTTGGGGGGCGGTTCTCGCTACCGTCGGCGGTCGGGCTGGCCGTCATGGTGGCCATCGGCCCATCGGCGTTCATGGAGCTCCTGGCCGGGATGCGACTGGTGGACGAACACGTGGCGACGGCCCCGACGCTGCGCAACGGACCTGTGCTGCTGGGGTTGATCGACGTCTGGAACCGGTCCCTCCTAGGACGCACCTCCATGGCCGTGGTGCCCTATGCGCACCGCCTGAGGCTGCTTCCCCCCTACCTGCAGCAACTCTCCATGGAGAGCCTCGGCAAGGGCGTCACCCTCGATGGGCGGGCCGTGGAGACCCCCAGCGGTCCCGTGGTATGGGGGGCGGCCGGCACCGACGGGCAGCACGCTTTCTTCCAGTTGCTGCACCAGGGCACGGACGTGGTGCCGTGCGACCTGATCGGCGTGGCCAGGCCTGCGGAGGATCCCCGCGGCGCCCACCAGGACCTGCTGCTGGCGAACCTTGCGGCCCAAGCCGAGTCACTCGCCCACGGGCGGACAGGTGCCGAGGCGGCAGCGGGAGGCACACCGCCAGACCTCGTACCGCACCGCACCTTCGCCGGGAATCGCCCGTCCACCACCATCCTCCTGCCCGAGTTGACGCCTTCTGCCCTCGGCCAACTGCTGGCCACCTACGAGCACAGGACGGTCACAGCGGCCGCCGTGTGGGGCATCGACCCGTTCGACCAGTGGGGGGTGGAACTCGGCAAGGAGCTCGCCTCCCGCATAGCCACCGAACCCGCCGATGGGGCCCACGACGGGTCGACAGTCGAGCTGCTCCGCCGCTACAGGGAGCTACGCGGAACCTGAACCGGGAGGCTTCAGCCCAGCTCGGCAACGACCGCTTCGGCGGCCTCGACGGCGATGGAGATCGTCTCGTCTATGACCTCGTCCGAGTGGGCGAGGCTGGGGAATAGCGCNTCGTAGGCCCCGGGGGCCAGCGCCACGCCCCGCTCGAGGAGGGCGTGGAAGACCTTCGGGTAGATGCCGTTGTCGGCCAGCACCTTCGCCTCGTCGAAGTTGGCGGGAGCCACGTCGCCGAAGNAGCACCCCAGTAGCGAACCCACCCGGGGCAGCACGGTCTGGAGCCCGGCGCCGTTGAAGGCGACCGCCAGCCCATCGGCCAGGCGGGCAGCCGTGGCGGTCAGCCGATCGAAGGCCTCGTCGTCGAGCAGTTCGAGGGTGGCACGACCTGCGGCCATGGCCAGCGGGTTCCCCGACAGGGTGCCACCCTGGTACACGCCGCCCAGCGGCGCCAGGTGCTCCATGACGTCCCATCTACCGCCGAAGGCTCCGACCGGCAGGCCGCCGCCTATGACCTTGCCGAAGCACCAGAGGTCCGGCGTGACGCCGAACCGCTCGGCCGCCCCGCCACGCGCCAGGCGGAACCCTGTGATGACCTCATCGAAGACGAGCAACGACCCGGCGGCGTCACAGGCGGCCCGCAGGCCCTCCAGGAAGCCGGGCNCCGGCGCCACGAGGCCCATGTTGGCCGCCACCGGCTCCACGATCACCGCGGCCACCGTCNCGTCCAGTTCGGGGACCACGTTGTAGGGAGCGACGATCGTGTCGGCTACGGCNCCGGCGGTGACGCCGTCACACCCGGTGAGCCCCTGGTTGGCCACCCCACTTCCNCCTGCGGCCAACAGGGCATCGCCGTGCCCGTGGTAGCAGCCGGCGAACTTNACGATTCCCGGGCGACCCGTGGCACCCCTTGCCAGGCGGACGGCCGACATGGTGGCCTCCGTCCCCGATGACACGAAACGGACCGACTCGAGGCCGGCGATNCNCTCCACGACCATCTCGGCCATGACCACCTCGGCCTCCGTCGGAGCGCCGAAGCTGGTACCCCTGGAGGCCGCCACCGAGATGGCCTCCAGTACCGTCGGATGGGCATGGCCGAGTATCCCCGGCCCGTATGACTGCACGTAATCGATGTAGCGGCGACCGTCGGCGTCCCACACGTAGGGGCCGTCCGACCGGTCCACGAAGTAGGGCGTGCCGCCCACCGAACCGAAGGCCCGGACCGGCGAGTTGACCCCACCCGGGATGACCCGCTGCGCCCGTTCGAAGAGCGTCCGGTTGGCGTCGGTCACGGTCTGCTCAACCCTGCAGGATCTCGGCGGCCCGACGGGCCAGGTACGTCAGGATGAAATCGGCACCAGCGCGGCGGATCGAGAGCAGGTGCTCCATACCCACGGCGTCACCGTCCAGCCAGCCGTTGGCCGCAGCGGCCTGGACCATGGCGTACTCGCCGCTCACGTGGTACGCCGCCAGCGGCACGTCCACGACCGCCCTGGCCTCAGCGATGACGTCCAGGTAGGAAAGCGCCGGCTTCACCATCACCATGTCCGCGCCCTGGTCGACGTCGGCCATGATCTCAATGATCGCCTCGCGGGCATTGGGTGGGTCCTGCTGGTATCCCCTCCTGTCACCACCGCCCACGATCTGGACATCGACGGCGTCCCGGAACGGGCCGTAGAGGGCCGATGCGTACTTTGCGGCGTACGCCAGGATCACCGTGTCCACNTGTCCGGCATCGTCNAGGGCGCCCCTGATGGCTGCCACCTGGCCGTCCATCATCCCGGACGGAGCGGTCACGTCCGCCCCGGCCTCGGCCTGGGCCACAGCNGCCCTGGCGTAGAGCTCGAGNGTGGCGTCGTTGTCCACCGAGCCATGGCTGTCCAGTACGCCGCAGTGCCCGTGGTCCGTGTACTCGTCGACGCAGAGGTCNGCCATGAGGACCATCTCGTCGCCGACCTCATCGCGGAGGTCACGCAGGGCCACCTGGACGACNCCGTCGGGGTTCCACGCCTCGGAGCCGACGGCGTCCTTCTCCTCGGGGATCCCGAAGAGGATGACGGCCGGGACGCCGAGGTCCCTCAGCGCGGACACCTCGGCTCGAAGGCTGGCCCGGGTGTGCTGCACGACGCCCGGGAGGGAGGCCACCGGCTGGGGTTCGTCAATGCCTTCGCGCACGAAGAGGGGCGCGACCAGGTCGTCTACCGAGAGGCGGGTCTCGGCCACCAGGCGGCGCAGGGCAGCGGTTCGGCGCAGGCGACGGGGTCGCGAGACGGGGAAGCTCACCCGGCGAGCCTACGGAGGTCAGGTCGTGGGCGGCGAGGCCGCTGCCCAGGCGACCACGGCATCCAGGAGGCCGGCGACCGAGTGTGGATCGGCTTCGATGGTGGTAAATCCCAATTCCCTCGCCGTCGCGGCACTGATCGGCCCGATGCAGGCGGCGACTCCGGGCAGCGTGGCTCCGGCCACCTCGTGGTAGCGACGGACCGTCGATTCCGCGGTGAAGGTGACGAGATGGGCGGCCCGGGCACGGGCCAGCACCGCNGGGTCCACCTCGGGCACCACGTTGCGGTAGGCCACGACGACGTCGACCTCCCAACCCTTGNCGACAAGGCCGTCAGGCAGCACGTCACGGGCCACCTCGGCGCGCGCCAGGAGGATCCGGCCGCCGGANTCCGGAGGATCCGGGAACTCCTCCAGCAGGCTCTCGGCCACGGCACGGCCGGGGACAAGNTCCACCACCTGACCCAGGGCCTCCAGNGGGCCGGCCGTCCTGGGCCCCACGGCGGCGAGGCGAGCCGTGGAGGGACCGTCCAGCAGGTCGGCGACCCGCCGNGCGCCGTTGGGTGACGTCACGACTATCCAGTCGTACCGGTCCGACGAGCCCAGGGCGGTTGCCAGGGCGGTGCCACCATCGGCCGGCTCCACGATTGTGACCACCGGTAGCTCGATGACCTGGGCACCAAGGTCGGCGAGGGCGCCGGCGAGGCCGCCAGCCTGGTCGGTCGCCCTGGTGACGACAACGGTGCGACCGGCCAGCGGACTCATTGCGGCTCCAGGAGCTCCGCACCGCCCCGCTCGTCGAGGAGGTGTCGGGCCACCGCCCGGCCGAGGCTGGGGCCGGACGCCGATCGCCTCGCTTCGCGCAGGAGCACCGCGCCGTCGGGTGACGAGATGGCACCGGTCAGGTACACCTCGTCGCCCTCGAGAACCGCGTATGCCGCTATCGGGAGGTCGCATCCAGCGCCCAACTCCGCGAGGAACGCCCGCTCGGNGTCCACNGCGCGGCGCGCCACGGCATCCTCGACGGCCGCCAGCAGTTCGCGGGCCCCTTCATCGTCGGTACGACACTCGACGGCCATGGCCCCCTGGGCCACCTGGGGCAACAGGACTGACGGGTCGAGGCGATCCGCCACATCGGGTCGAATACCCAGTCGGTCCAGGGCGGCGGCGGCCATGACGATGGCGTCGAACCCGGCCGCCTTCTCCAGACGGGTGCCGATGTTTCCCCTCAACCCGACAAACACGACGTCCGGCCGGAGATGGGCGAGGTGTGCCCGGCGACGGATCGAACCGGTGGCCACCGTCGCGCCCTCGGGCAGGTCGGCCCAGCGACATCCCACGAGAACATCACGTGCATCGGCCCGCTCGGGTATGCAGGCCAGGACCAGTCCCTCGGGTGTGAGGGCCGGTAGGTCCTTGGCGGAATGGACGGCGACATCGGCGCGACCATCCAGCACCGCTGTCTGGACCTCCTTCACGAACACGCCCTGGCCGCCCATCTGCTCCAGTGGCGTGGTGCGATCCAGGTCACCGGTGGTCTCGACCACGACCACCTCGACATCCACCTCCGGGCGNACGGTGGCGAGGAGCCCGATCAGGTGGTCGGTCTGCCATCGGGCCAGGGCACTACCGCGGGTGGCGGCCCGGATCCGCACGGCCGTCGCCCCGGCCTAGAGGTCGAAGAGGTCGCGCAGGGCCTCGGCCAGGCGCTCGCCCCGGGCGGTGCCGGCGGCATCCTTCATGCGCACCGTCGGCTCGTGCAGGAGCTTGCCCACGATGCCCGCGGCGAGGGCCTCGACGGCATCGCGCTGGCGATCGTCGAGGTCGCCCAGACGGGTGGAGAGTCGCTGCAGTTCACCAGACCGGACGAGGTCACCACGTGCCCTCAGGCTGGACACCAGNGGAGCAACCGACCGGGCAGTCGACTCGTCGACGTAGCGGTCCAGCTCGGCATCCACGATGGCCTGCACCGCGGTCACCTCGCGCTGGCGTTCCCAGATGCCCGCCTCGGCGAACTCACGCAGGTCGTCCATGTCCAGGAGGGTCAGGCCGTCGATCTCGCCGGCGGCCGGGTCGACGTCCCTGGGGACAGCGATGTCGACCACGAGGAGTTCGCGACCATGGCGTTCGCCGACCACCGAGGCCAGGTCGCCGTGCTCGAGGATCACGGCCGAGGCACCGGTAGAGGTGAGCAGCATGTCCACCTCGGCCAGGTGATGGGGCAGGTCGTCCAGGCGTACCGGTTCGCCGCCCAGGCGTCCGGCCACCTCGACGGCGCGGTCCCAGGTGCGGTTGGCCACGCGTATGCCGGCCACCCCGCCTCCGTGCAGGGCACGGGCCAGTCCCTCGCCCATCTCGCCGGCCCCGACGACCAGGACCTGTCGGCCCTCCAGGCCACCAAGGCGCTCGGTGGCCATGGCCACGGCGGCCTGTGAGACCGATGTGATGTTGCGGGAGATGGCCGTCTCGGTACGGACCCGCTTGCCCACCTCGAGGGCATGGCGGAACAGCGGGTTCAGAACGGGACCGACCGCGCCCTCGGTGGAGGCCGTCTCCCATGACTTGCGAACCTGGCCGAGGATCTCGTGCTCGCCCAGCACGGCCGAATCCAGGCCGGAGGCCACCGAGAAGAGGTGCCGGGCCGCGTCACCGTCGTAGAGGCTGGTCAGGTGGTCGGAGAACTCCTCGGGCGCCATATGGGACGCCTCGGCGAAGAAGTTGCGGATGTCCTGGTATGCGCCGTGGAACTTCTCGGCGAATACGTACACCTCGATCCGGTTGCAGGTCGACAGGACGACGGCCTCGGTGACGTGTTCACGCGACGTGAGGTCCGCCAATGCCTTGGGCAGGCGCGACGCCGGCACTGTCATGCGCTCGAGCAGGTCGAGCGGCACGGTGCGGTGGTTCAGGCCTACGACTACGACTGACAAGGGCCGATACTCCTTGTTCTCCGACTACCCGACCCGGGGGACGGGTGGTCGGTGTTGGGGTGGATGGCAGGGGCTGTGAAGCCCCTCTCCAGACCTCCAGCATTCCCGATGCGGACGGTTCTTTCCAACCCTTGGTCCCGGTAAGTCGGAATCCCTGGCTCCACGACCGACGCCTAGCCGGTCGCCCGGTCGGACCGCTCTTCGACGGCCCGGTAGTGCTGGTGGTACCCGAGGATCTGGAGTTCGGTAGCCAGGTCCACCTGGCGGAGGTCGACCCGGTCGGGCACGGTCACGACGGTCGGGGCAAAGTTCAAGATAGAGGTGACCCCTGAGGCCACCAGGCTGTCGACCGCCGCCTGGGCAGCGGCAGCCGGGGTGGCCACGATGCCGATCGTGCAGCCGGTCTCGACGACGAGGTCATCCAGGTCCTCCACGGACCGGACAAGGTTTCCTGCGACCTTCCTGCCCACGACCGCCGGGTCGACGTCGACCAAGCCGGCCACGGGGAAGCCCCCAGCCAAGAACCCGTCGTAGCGGCTGAGCGCACGACCCAGGTTGCCGACTCCGATGATGACTACCGGGCTGGGGACGCGACCGCCCAGGGCGAGGCTGATCTCGCCGATGAGGTGGTCGACGTCGTATCCCACGCCGCGGGTGCCGTGGGCATGCAGGTAGGACAGGTCCTTCCGCACGTTGGCGGCGTTCACGCCGGCCAGGGAGGCGAGGACCACCGACGACACCGTGGCAACGCCGTCGTCCGACAACTCGACGAGGCCCCGCAGGTAGACGGGCAGGCGTGCGACGGTGGCGTCCGGAATAGGCTCGTCGTGCCTCGGACCAACGGCGTCGTCCATGCCTCCAAACTAGGCGCTTGTGCACCATTTCACATGGTATCTCCGGGTGGATGCCGGCTTAAGCCCAGCGTGGCGCACGCCAAGGGCCCGTCGGTGGTCCCCGATCGNCCAATACCGTTCCTGCCGTGACGCACCAGATCGCAGTGGCAGCGGCAGCCACCCTCGTCTCGCTGGCCTTCGCCGCCATGGTCCTGGAACGCTGGCTGGACCGGCGGCGCCCTCAGGACCTCGCATGGTCGGCATCACTCGGGCTCTTCGCGGCGGGTGCCGCATCTCTCTGGTGGGGCGCCTCGAGCGGTTGGTCCGCTGGTCCCTTCCGGTCCTTCTACGCGTTCGGGGCCGTGCTGAACGTGCCGATCCTGGCCCTTGGGACCGTGTACCTCCTGTTCCGCCGCCGAACGGCGGACCGGATCACCGTGGCCACCGTGCTACTCGGCGCATTCGCCGCCGGCGTGGTCGTCGCCTCGCCGATCGAGGGCACGTTCGTCGCCGACGTCCTGCCGCGTGGCAGCGACGTGTTCGGTCCGGGACCCCGGGTGGCGGCAGCGGTGGCCTCGTCGATCGGGGCACTCGTCGTGATCCTCGGATCGACCTGGTCGATGGTCAGGTTGCTGCGGATCGGTACGGGGGCCGCCCGGCGTGGGGCGCTGGGCAACGGCCTGATCGTGGCCGGTGCGCTGGTGCTGAGCTGGGGTGGACTGGTCAACTCCCTGCTAGACGAGATGACCGGGTTCGCGGTCTCCCTGCTGGTCGGGATCTCGCTGATATTCGTCGGGGCCCTGGTAGCCACCGAGAGCAGGTCTGACGGCTGAGGCCGACCCCGTCAGTCGACGATCAGGACGAACTGGATCACGGCTGCACCCAGGATGGCCGCCAGCAGTATCGCCGTGACGATGGTCGTTCCGAGGCGCATCAGGTTCCCTCCGGTTCGTCCGCGGCGGAGCGACCGCCGATCGTGACACGGGTGTTCACGCCTTCGTCCGGGTCGGCGGCCATCAGGACCACCGATCCTCCCTCACCGATGGCCAGGTCGACGGCCGCCGATGCCCGTGCCGCCACGAGCGAGACCAGGCCCCACGAGTCGACCAGCACTCCGAGGCCACCGGTCGGCACATCGTCGTAGGCCGAGACCCGTCGGGCTGGAAGCACTCTGTCGGCGACACGTANCCGGAATCTGTCACCAGCGCCGAGGCTGTCGAGTTCCGTGGGGTCCACGTTCAGCTGCACGTTGCCGAAGCGGTCGACCCAGAGCACCTCGGCATGCAGGCCGTCGGACTCGACCGCCGCCACCGGAAGCACCCCGGGGAGCAGGCCCGCCGGCTGGATCAGGTCGCCCAGCTCGGCCAGGTCCACCCCGGTGGCCAGGTGGGCGGCGACCGGCGCGAACACGTCACGACCGTCGAAGGTGGGTCCCGGAGCGGGAAGGTGCCAGGCCGTCCCGGTCAGCGACACGGCCCGACCCGCGCCACCCACCATGGCGACCGCAGGAGCCAGCAGGCCATTGTCGGGGCCGACCAGCACCGACTCCCCGTCACCGACCTCGACGGCGACCGCCCGGCGGTCGGTCCCCACCCCCGGGTCGACCACTGCCAGCACCACCCCCGGACAGAGGTACCCGGCGCTGCGAGCCAGGGCCAGGCCCCCTGCACGTACGTCATGGGCCGCGATCCCGTGGGTGATGTCCACCACGTGTGCGTGTGGGGCGATGCTCCGGACCACCGAGTGGACGACGCCCACGAACTCGTCGTCGGTGCCGTAGTCGGACAGGAACGAGATCGTGTCGTAGCGCCGGCCCACGATCAGCCATCACCCAGTTGGCGTGAGCGCTCGGTGGCTGCTGCGACCACGTCTCGCACCATCGTGCGGAAGTCGCCGGCCTCGAACACGGCGAGACCGGCCGCCGTGGTGCCGCCCGCCGACGTGACGTTCTGCCGCAGGGTCGCCGCTGTCTCCTCGGAGTGGCGCAGCAGCGTGGCGGCTCCCAGCAGGGTCTGCTCGGTCAGCGCAACCGCCACGTCGCGCGGGAGTCCCTCACCCTCACCTGCGTCCATGAGGGCCTCGGCCAGGAGGAACACGTAGGCCGGACCGGATCCCGAGAGACCGGTCACGGCGTCCAGGAGGTCCTCGCCGACCACGACCGCCTCGCCCACCGCCGAGAGGATCCCAAAGGCCCAGCCGAGGTCATCGTCGGTGGCCGCCTTTCCTCCGGCAACTGCGGCGGCACCCTCGCCGACGAGGGACGGCGTGTTGGGCATGACCCGGACCACCGGCACCTCGTCACCCAGGATGGCCTCCATGGCGCCGGTCCGGACGCCGGCGGCGATGGACAGGACACGGGGCACGCCGAGGGCGGCCAGGCCGGCACAGACGTCGGCAACCACGTGGGGCTTGACGGCGACGAGGGTGTCGACGCCGGCCAGGGCGGCATCACCACATGAGACGCCGGGAAGGGCCTCTGCCAGAAGGGCTCGACGACCGGCATCGGGTTCCACGACGTGGAGCTCCCCGGCCGCCGCCCAGCCGTCGGCTACGAGGCCCCTCAGCAGGGCCTCGCCCATCTTCCCGCCGCCGATCACCTGGAGTCTCGTGGCCATGGGGCGAACCTACAGGCTGGCGTCGACCGACGGCCGGCCGTCCGGTAGCACGCGAGAGGTCCCGACGGCGACGGCAACCACCATCACCAGCAGGCCGGCTCCCGCC